>Ga0160428_1000427_pt1 | contig 47809 bp, 48 predicted proteins | sample SolpanmetagenomM_FD_108198 | JGI IMG/M metagenome (GOLD analysis project Ga0160428, IMG submission 108198) | Solar panel surface microbial communities from Lawrence Berkeley National Laboratory, California, USA - M | ecosystem: Engineered > Built environment > Solar panel > Unclassified ... | reverse complement strand
CACGTAGCGCCCGCTCTGCTCGCCCGTCAGGCTGGCCCCCTCGGGCAGGCTCAGCGTGACGAGCGGGCCGCCGGGGGCCTGGGTGCGCACCAGGCCCTGGGTGAGGGTGAGCAGCGTGCCCACGCTCAGGTCCTGGGTAAGGAAGAGGTGGTTGGCGTTGGGGTTGCTGGCGTTGCCGGGGTTGTCGAGCGTGAGGTTGGCCACGGTAGCCGCGCCGGGGGTGAAGGTCTGGTCAGTGCTACCGTTGAAGTACAGTGTGCCGGAGCTGGCCAGCGTGCCGGTGTTGGTCAGGTCGCCGGTCACCTGCACCGTGCCGGCGTTGGTGAGCGTGCTGGTGACGTTGTTCTGCACGCCGCCGGCCACGTAGAGCACGACCCCACTGGCTACCGTGAGCGTGGCCCCATCGTTGGTGAGCGTGGGTTGGGCCAGCCCGGGCAGGGCAGGCAGCAACAGCCCGAGGATAAGGAAGAATCTCATGAGCAAAACTGGGGAAAATGGGAGAAAAGTCGCCCCGGGGTAGGCCGGCCCGCGCCGAAGCGTCAGCAGACCTTAGCGCTGGGCCTGGCCCGTACCGGCCTCCAGCCGCCGCAACCGGGCCTCGAAGGTTTCCAGGGTGGCCGTGGCCTGGGCGGCTTGCGCTTGCGCGCGGCCAGCTGCCGCCTTGGCGGTTGACGCTTCCTGCTTCAGGGCTTCGTTCTGCGCCGCTAACTCCTTAATGGCCTCAATAAGCACGGGTGTGAGCTGGGCGTAGTTCACGCTCTTGTAGCCCTCAGCGTCGGTGTGTACCAGCTCGGGATACACCTTTTCCAGTTCTTGAGCCAGCAGGCCCACCTGGCCGTCGTGGGCCGCGCCGCCGTGGGCCACGCCCAGCGCGTTCCACTCGTAGCGCACGCCGCGCAGGGCCAGCACCGAAGCCAGAGCGCTGCCGATGGGCCGCACATTGGTTTTGAAGCGGGCATCGGAGATGTTGTCGTAATAGGCGGCCTGCATGCCATTGTTCACGCGAAACAGCAGGTGGCCGCTGCCGTTGCCGCCGCCCATGAGGTTGAGCACCCCATCCTGGCTGATGAGGCGGGTAGTATAGTCTAAGTCGCCGTATTCGGTAAAGTCGATGTAGGGCGTTGCGTTGTTGCCTCCTTTGTTGGCCCCGCGCAGCTCGATGCTGGGGTTGCCGCTGGTGCCCCCACTGAGCATTACGCCCAGCCCGCCACGCGGGGCGCTCTCGGGCTCGTCGATGTGCAGGCCGGCGGAGGGGCTGGTAGTGCCGATGCCCACGTTGCCGCCGTCCTGGATAAAGAGCCGGCCCGCGGCCACGTTGCTCTCGCTTAGGTTCAGGCCGCCGTTGCTCAGGCTGAAGCTGTACTTGTCGACCCCGGCGCCGTTATTGAAGCCCAGCAAATCGCCGCTGTTCGTATTGGTTTGCACAACCAGTGGGTGGCTGGGGCTGGTAGTGCCAATGCCCACGTTGGCCATGTTGCCCAGGACGACGGTGTTGCTGGTGGTCAATTTCACTAACGCCCCCAGGGCGGTGGCGTTGGTGATGTCTCCTTTGCCGCTCTGAGGGCCGCTGCCGTAGCCCAGGGCCGTGTTGTTGCTACCCGTCGTGTTGTACTGGCCGCTATTGCCACCGCTGAACGCGTTGCTGCCGCCCGTCGTGTTGCCATATCCACTAGCGTTGCCGCTAAACGTGTTGTTGCCGCCCGTCGTGTTGCTGTAGCCGCTCTGGTAGCCGCTAAACGTATTCTGGCTGCTCGTGGTGTTGCTGTAGCCGCTCTGGTAGCCGCTGAACGTATTGTAGGAGCCCGTATTCACGCGCCCGGCCTGGTAGCCGAGGTAAATGCTGTTGCCAGAGGTGTTCTGGCCCAGGTTCAGGCCCCCGTCGGCCCGCACCCCCACGCCCACGCCGCCGATGCTGGCCCCGTTGCCGGTCAGGGCCGTGGTGATGCTGGCATTGGTGGCCGCCAGGGTGCCGCCCACCGTGCCGTTGCCGCTGACGTTGAAGTTGGCGCTGGCCTGCTGGCTGGTCTGATTCTGGATGAAGTTAGCCCCGGTGGGGATTACGGCCGCCGTGGCTTGCACCGTGTTGTCGGGGAAGCGGAAGCCGCCGCTGCTGCTGAATACCTGCCCGGCCACTTCCAGCTTCTGGCTGGGGGTGGGGGTGCCGATGCCCACGTTGCCGCCATTTTGCAGCACAAACTGGCTGGTACTGGCGTTGCCGGCGGCCGAGAGGTAGAGGGTGCCCGACGTGGTGAACAGACCCACGTCGTTGCCGCCGTTGTAGTTGCGCTTCAGGCCGTGGTTGGGGTTGCCGAAGTAGAGGGCCCCGGCCGAGGCGTCGGTTTTGCCCACCGTGATGGCAGCCGAAGCGTCGGCCGTGCGCACGTCCAGGGTGGTGGCCGGGCCGGTGGTGCCGATGCCCAACTGCCCGCTCTGATTGAGGAACATCAGGTTGGTGTTGATGGCCGAGGTAGCGTCGTAGGTCACCCACTGGAAGTTTTTGCCCGCCGCCGCCGGCACCCCGAAGGTGAGGGTGCCGGACTCCATGAACAGGCCCCAGCGCCCGGCCCCTTGGTAGTTGCCGCTGGTGAAGGCATCCCAGCCCCGCGTAATCAGGGGCTGGTTTTGCTGGTTGAGCACTACGCCCAAGGCGCCATTCACGTAGGCGTTGCCGCTCACGTTGGCATTGCCTGCCACGTCGAGCTTTTGCCCAGGGTTGGGGGTACCGATGCCCACGTTGGCGTTGTTGCCCAGGATGACGGTGTTGCTGGTGGTTAGCAGCACGTTGGCCCCCAGGGCGGTGGCGTTGGTGATATCTCCTTTGCCGTTCTGGGGGCCGCTGCTGTAGCCCAGGGCCGTGTTGTTGCTGCCCGTCGTGTTGTACTGGCCGCTATTGCCACCGCTAAACGCGTTGCCGCCGCCCGTCGTGTTGCCATATCCACTAGCGTTGCCGCTAAACGTGTTGCTGCCGCCCGCCGTGTTGCTGTAGCCGCTGTAGGTGCCGTTGAACGTGTTGTTGCCGCCCGTCGTGTTCTGGTAGCCGCTCTGGTAGCCGCCGAAGACGTTGCCGCCGCCCGTGGTGTTGCTGAGGCCGCTCTGGTAGCCGCTGAACAGGTTCTGGTTGCCCATGTTCACGCGCCCGGCCTGGTAGCCGAGGTAAATGCTGTTGCCGCTTGTGCCCTGGCCCAGGTTCAGGCCCCCGTCGGCCCGCACCCCCACGCCCACGCCGCTGATGCTGCTGCCGGTGCCAGTCAGGGCGTTGCCTTGCAGGTTCAGGGCTTGGGTGGCCGTGTGGTTGCCCAGGTTGTCGCCCGCAGCGGCCGTGGCCTGGGTGGTGCCATCGGGGAAGGTGAGTACGCTGCCCGTGCCGGTGAACTTGATACCGCCGGCCACTTCCAGCTTCTGGCCGGGGCTGCTGGTACCGATGCCCACGTTGCCGGTGGGGCGGTACACGTCGCCCCCGCTCACGCTCCAAGTGCCGGGCACGTTAATGATATTGGCTCCATTGAACACCGGTGCCGCATAAACCAGCGCCGGGCTGATGCTGAGCGAGCCGTTGCCCGCGTTGTAGCCCGCCGTCAGGGTAAGGCCGCTGCTGCTTGTGGGTGTCACCCACGACGAGCCGCCGCCTCCTGCCCCGCCGAGGCCGCCCCCGCCCCCGCCGTAGTAGCCGCCGCCGCCGGCCCCCCCAGCATAACTGTTGCCCCCGCCGCCCGTGCCCATGCTGCCCCCGCTGCTGCCCCCGGCTGCCTGCGTGCCGCCCGTACCGCCCGGGCCGTTGCCGCTGGTACCGGTGCCGCCGGTGGGGTTGCCGCCTGCCCCGCCTTGCGTACCACTACCCGTGAAGCCGCCGCCGCCGCCGCCGCCGGCCACCAGCAGGCGGTCGGCCAGTTGCCCGCCGCTCGTGCGCACGTCTGTGGCTCCCCCCCCCCGCTCCGCCGACGACTGCGCCGCCGCCCCCATTGTAGCCGCCCGCTGCAGTGCTACCTCCGTACCTGTTATAGCTGCCGGCCCCGCCCACATAGAGGGTCAGCACCTGGCCCGGCGTAACGGCCAGTGTGGCCTGCACCCGTGCCCCCGCCCCGCCTACGTCGTTGCTGTAGGTGCCGCCGCCGGCCCCGGCCGCGTCCACTTGCAGGCTGGTCACGCCGGCCGGTACGGTGTAGCTGTACTGGCCCGGGGTGGTGTAGGTCTGGGTTGCGTTCTGGTAGGGCTGCTCGGTGGCGCTCAGGGCCGCGTCCCAGCTCGTGCCATTCCAGGTGTTGAGCTTGTTGGTAGTGGTGTTGTAAATGGTGAGGCCCGTGGCCGGGGCGGCGAGGCTGCCCGTGCCCAGCGCATCGCGCTGGGCCTGGCTCAGGCGCGGGGGCAGAAAGCCCTTGCTGGTGCTGCTCACGTCGAGCGCGGCCGAGTTATCCGCCCCCGTGCCGATGCCCACCCCGCCCGTGCTGCTGATGGTCAGGCCGGCACTGCCGCCGTTGCCCACCAGCTGGTTGGTGCCCAGATTCAGGTTCTGGGTAGCGGTGTGGTTGCCTAGGTTATCGCCGGGCACGTTTACGAAATTCACCCCGCTCAGCACCGGCGCGGGCACTCCGGGGAGACTGATAGTGACGCTGCCGTTGCCGGACTGCACCCCAGCCGTGAACGTGCTGGCGTTACTGCCGGTGGGCGTTACCCACGACGAGCCGCCGCCGCCGCCACCGCCGTTGCTGGCCCCCCCGGCACCGCCCCAGTAGCCGCCGCCGCCGCCCGCGCCGTTGTCTCCGCCCTTGCCGCCCACGCCCAGGGCGTTGCCACTGCTTTGCGTGGCTCCGGCCCCGGCTCCGCTGCCGCCGCCCGCGCTGCCAGTGGGAGCCCCACCCGCACCGCCCGCCCCGCCGTTGGGGCCGCTACCGCCACCGCCAGCCGCCGTCAGCAGGCGGTCGGTGTAGGCCGTGCCGCTGGCGCTGATGCGCACGTCGCTGGCCCCGCCGCCGCCGCCGCCGCCCACGTTGTAGGTGGCGAAGTAGTTGCCGCCACCACCGCCGTTGTAGCCGGCCCCGTCGGTGCTCGGGCCCGAGGTGCCCCCGGCCCCGCCCACGTACACGTACAATACTTGGCCTGGTACCACCGTCAGCAGGGCTTGGGCGCGCGCGCCCTGCCCACCGGGTGTACTCACGCCCCGGGCCAAGCCGCCCTGCGCGCCACTGGCGTCAAGCCGCACCTGCGTCACGCCCGCCGGCACGGTGTACGTTTGTACCGCCCCCGTGTAAGTGAAAGTCATCGACGAGTTGGCAGGGTAGCTGTAACTACCCGCGCTTAGGGCCTCGGTCCAGTTGGTACCGTCCCAAGTATTGAGCTTGTTGGTGTCGGTGTTGTAGAGGGTGAGGCCGGTAGCCGGGCTGGCGATGGCGTCGCGCTGGGCCTGCGTCATACGCGGGGGCAGCAGGCCCTTGCTGGTGCTCTTAATTTCAAGGACCGCCGAGTTATCGGGGGCGCCGGTGGTGCCGATGCCCACGCCGCCGGTAGGCGTGGTCTGGGCCTGGGCGAGGCAGGGGGCGGCCAGCAGCAGCAGGGCCGCCAGCGGGGCGGACAGGTAACGGTATAACATCAGCAAGAGGAGGGTGACGAAGGAGGAAAGCCGCGCGGCGCGCAGGTCGTCGGGAGGCCCCGGTGGCCCCCCGACTTCCTCGCCTCTACCCAGTCGCCGAGGGCCAACCTCTGGCGCCGGGAGGCTGCCTGCTCCGCGTTAGAGCTTCCCCAAAAGTCCTGCTGGACCCGCCCCACCTCCTACAAACCGACCCCGGACAAATCATGGACAACCCAATAACTATCTAAAAGACAGCTGTTTAATTTCAATTTTAGGCGGACTTCGCCCGGCCGCCGGCTGGTACCCGGACAGGGTGGACAGCTCCTAACCGGCCGGCGGCACCCCCGGCCCGGCGGGCGGAGGGGTGCTGGCCGCCTCGTCGACGGCGGCGATTTTCTTGTAGAGCCGCGACTTGGCCCGGCGCACGCTGTCGGGGTCGATGTTGAGCAGGGCCGCGATTTCCTTGGCCGAGAGCTGGAGGTGGAAGTAGCAGTACAGGCGCTGCTCATGCCGGGTCAGGGCTGGATACTTGGCTTGCAGCTCCTCGAAAAAGCGTGGGTGCACCTGCTCGAAGTGCCGCTTGAACCGGGCCCAGTCCTCGTCGAGGTACTGGCTGCTTTGCAGCAGCGACTGCACGCCGGCCAGCTCCCGGGGCTGGCCCGGCCCCAGGTGCGGCAGGGCCTGAATCTGCTGTTTCAGCTCGGCCAGCAGGGCGTTTTTCTGCTGCACGTAGAGGCTGGTCGAGGCCAACTCGCGCTGGTTGGCTTCGAGCTGGGCCTGCAAGTCCTGGTTGGCGGCCTCGTGCTGCTGCACGTCGGCGCTGAGCTGCCGGGCCTGCTGCTCGTGGGCCTGCTGGCGCTGCTGCATGGCCCGCAGCGCCGCCTGAATGTGGCTGTTCTGGAGCACAATTTCGCGGTGGCGCAACGCGTGCTGCCCGATGTCGAGCGCCAGCTCCCGGGCTTCCTGCTCGCGGGCCAGCAGCGTCTGCTGCAACTGGTACAGCCGCGTGCCTAGGGCCAGCGAAAAGCCCACCGCGTGGCTTACGATGGCAAGGTCGGGTAGCAGCAGGTTGCCGTACTCCACGCCAGTCACGAGCACGTGGTAGAGGGCCAGGGCCAAGGCGCACCCCATCGGCCCCGCGCTCGCCAGCAGGTAGGCCCGGGCAGCCGGCAGCCGGCGCCGGTAAGCAGTGAGAGCAGTAACCAGCAGCAGGCCCAACACCCCCGCCACAAGCACGTTGTCGAAGACAATGGTTGTCAGCTCCACGTAGTGGCCGCTTACGTTCACCAGGGCCACTACAAAGCTAAACCCGGCGTACCCCCAGGTGCCGTAGCGCAGGGCCGTATCGAGGCGGGGCAGGTGGGTGGCCGTATGCAGGTAGGCCCGCGTGGCCAGGCTCGCGCCCAGCAGCAGTAGCACTACGCTCAGGTGTACTAGCAGGCCGTCGGGGGTGTAGCTGTAGCCGTGTCCGTCGGGCAGCAGCCGCAGGCTAAACACTGGCTGGGGCAGCAGTAGGTGGAAGAAGCCCCGGTAGCGAGTAAGGTACAGGATACCCCCCAACTGAAGCATCACTTGATAGAGCAGAATGCGGTCACGGAAGCGAACGTAGGCGTACAGCGAGAAAAGCCCCAGCAGCCCCAGCACCGCCACCGACACGGCCCAAGTGACGGTCAAAAACAGGAAATGAGCCTGCACAGCAGTTTCCGGCGCCACGCGTACCCACATGGCACAGGCTGGCGGTAGGGCAGTATAGGCCGGCAGGGTTAGGCGCACGTAGCAGGTAGTGGTGGCCCCACCGGGCAGCAGCAGCGGCAGCTCACCCCGCAGGCGGCCGGGGTAAATGCCCACCGCCGCCCCGGCCCGCCGCGTGCGCCAGGCACGGGCATCCTCGTCGAAATAGTAAAGCGTGTTGTCGAGGTTGGGCAGCACCGTCAACTGGGCCGCCCCGGCGTAGCGGCTGGGGTTGTGAATGGTCAGCCGCAACCAGTAGCGGCGTGCCTGGGCCGGGCGTAGCGAGTCTACCGGTCGGAAGGCCAGGGTAGGGTCGGTGTGGATTTGGTCCCAGGAATAGGCCCGGTCGGGCAGTACGCCGATTCGTGCCACTGTGATGCCCACCGCGGTTGCTCGATTTACTGGTTGCCCCTCGCTAGGGAAAGCGAGTGGCAGGAGCAATACTAAAAGCAGACGTAGATAGTTTGGCATCAGGCACGGAGGCGTAAAAATACGCTCTCCCCTCTAGCCAAGCGCTAGACACCCGTCATCTTCTACGCCTCTCGCCAACTCTCCCAATCATACAGCGCTACTGGGGTGCTCTAGCATGGCACCTTCCTGGCCCAGCACTGGGAAGCTGACGATGAGGGCGTCAACCTCTACCACTGCGCTGATGGGGAGTACGCCAGTTGTTCATGGCCGGCGTGTAGCCGTGGGCAGCCGTACGGCAGTACCAGGCGATGGCCCGCATCTTGCCAACTGCGACGCCGTGGCCCATCACGTAGTAGGTGCCTACGTTGTCCATGGCCACGGCGCTACCAAGCTCAGTAGCATTGCAGCGCCCGCGTCTCATATTTGGCAACCCCCGCCCATTGCGGCTGAACGCGCAGCTCACGCTGCTGCCCGGGTATCGGTACCCCGGACATATCGGTAGGCAGCAGGTTGGCCGGGCTTCTACTTACAGCTACCCATTTCCGGCTCCGTGGGTGCGCCCGCTACCCTTATGGCATGGTTCCATTAAACCCCTGTCCCATCATGGCCAGCAACAAAACCACGTCCGCCAAAATGGCTAGCCTCGCCAGCCGAGTGCTCAGCAATCCCAACTCTTCAGCCATCGCCCGGCGGCTAGCCGCTACGGCGCTGGCACAGGCGAAGCCTAAGAAGCGTGGGTAATGAAAAAGGCCCCACTGGCATGTGCTGGCGGGGCTTTTCTAATTATATCATACTACAAATCAGCTCTAAGTGGTGCTGCATGGAGGCCTGCTTAGGTGGACCTAAGCTTGGGTAGTGGTCACGAGCGTGCCAGTCCAAGTACATATCTATCCCAGTGGTGCGCGGCAGTGCCTTAAGAATGGCCGAAGTGGCTAAGCTAGCGCAAGCCTCCTTGAATTTAGGTGGCTGCAACCCCCTGATATGGCTATCCGTCACAGAGGAAAAGTGATTAACATTCAAGTCACTACCATCGGGACTAGTAAGGTGTAATGTCACTACATAGCCTATTCCACCACCATCACTGTAAGCATCACCTACTGTCAGGTAGTCACCAAAACCAGCAAAACCCATTGCTGCAATAGTGGTCATGTATGAGTGGAAAGAACTGCTACTCCCATAATTGGCATTCTTTTCCTCGCGTTGGAAGCCATCGCTTACTATTACGCGCTGAGGGTGCCAGGTGAATGCGCCACTGCTAGCAATTTTTCTATCGTCAAATATGAGGTGTTTAACCTCTGGGTGGCTTGGTAGAAGTGCTGCCATTGCAGTCACATCAGATGGCCGGGGGTTGTACCGAAAAATGATGGCTTTCTCATGAGACAGATTATTTCCTAAAAAGCCTGTCAAAGCTGTCATGGAAAAATCCTTGTCCACTACAAGCCCCAAGGTCAGGTTAGGATGAGTGCTAAGAGCTCCCGCTATGAGGAGGCGCTGTACATCACCGGCGGTAGTATCTCCGTGAGTAGGGTTTGTAATCAGAATAACTCTCCTACCCGATGCCGACAAGTTGCGGTAAGAGGATAACGCCTGAGCAGACACGGTAACTGGCTCAAGGATAGGAAGCATCTTGCTGAAGTTGCCAGCGGGAATAGCTAGCAGTGCCAACAGCTCATGCTTTTTAGCCCGTAAAAAAGGGTAATACATGAAAAGAGGTGGGAAATGGTTGTGGATTATGCCAACAAACCAAGTCGCTCTCTTACAGTGTTACAGAGGCGCTTTGGCAAATCGCGTCCTAATAACAGCATTTTTATTGACTCTATACTGTCGAGCAGCAGTTCATGCTGATATTGTGCAGGATAACGTGACTTTAAAGCCCTGTAAAATATTAACCTAGCCTCCTCAGAATCCAACTGTTCGTACCACTGCCGACAGAAACCAAAAATAGAAGCAGTGCCCATTTTTGGTAGCTTCCCAAGCTTCTCTTCCCACGCAGCTACTAGCTCAGCTTGACGCAAAGTCACTACAGCTTTTAGCGGGTCGAACAAATGAGAGATTGTTTCGGCTGGCCGCTCTTGGGCTAGTTGAGTTTGTTCGTCAAGCACTATTACTCCTACAAATGGCAGCAGATGTTGCTCCATTGCCTGGACAGCTCCAGCATGCGTAACTACGAACACTTGGTCATACAACTTACTGTACGACTCCAACTGATTATTTAGGCGGTCAAAGTTATCAAGCTCAGTTTTTATCTCGTAAGCTACGGTGTTGCCGTTTACAATAACGATGTCAGCTATTGCCTTATCAGAGGCTACCTCTCGCAGCAAAGTGGCAGACTTATCAGGGTGGTTCTTGAGCAGTATCTGTCTGGCTATCTCATTTTTATAGACATACTCGCACCTATAATTTACCTTGAGATAGTCGTATACTGTGTCCAGCGAGTGCGCCAAGCTCCATTCTTGCTGTGCAGTCCGCAGTCCGCAGCGTTGGAGAAGTTCGCGTAGCTTTAGCTCATAGGCGTGGTCATCTATTCGCTTCAACAGCGATGCACCAAACACTTGAGACAATTCATAATTGAACCCCGGGTCGATATAGTGAGTAGTGGAGGTCACGATGCCGCGAAGATGCAAAATTATATCTGCTTAACACTAATAATTACTAAATGGATTCGACAAGCTGCCGCAGCTGCTTATTTTCTTAGCAAGTATACCTAAACTTACGCCTTGGCCCCATACTTCCACTCTTTGCAAATTACCTATTTTCATATCAATCCGGGGGCATAACCGGGGGCATAAATAAAAAATACCCTCTAGGAGCGCCCTAGAGGGTATTGTGTGGGCAGTATCGGAATCGAACCGATGACCTCTACCATGTCAAGGTAGCGCTCTAACCAGCTGAGCTAACTCCCCAAAACAGTGCGTCGCGCCGGGCGCGCCGGGTACAAAAGTACGTCGGGCGGGCGATAGACGGGCGCTTTTTCACAACTTTCGGGCCGGCCGGGCGTTGGGCAGTGTATGAAACACGCGCTCCTGCTCCTCGCTTCGCTCGCGGCCACCGGCACTGCCCACGCCCAGGTGAAGGGCCTGCCCTCGGCCAGCGACTATTCGGAAGGCCAAAGCACCACCTCCCGCAACACCGGCTTTGGTATTAAAGGTGGCCTGAGCTACAGCGACTTGCAGGGCAGCGGCACCAGTATTTTCGCCAACCGCGACCAGCTCAAGACCTTCCACGCCGGCTTGTACGGGCAGTACGGCTTCACGCACTTTGCCTCGGTGCAGGTGGAAGCGCTGTACTCGCGCAAGGGCTTCCAGAGTACGGCCACAGCTACCGGCAACCAGCAGGATAATCGCCTCGACTACCTAGCCGTGCCGGTCTTGTTCGTGGGCAACATCACCGAAACGCTCAGCTTTCACCTGGGGCCGCAGGTGTCGGTACTCACCAGCGCCCGCAGCGGCAACACCGACCTCGACGTGAGCCAGAGTGGCTACCACCGCTTCGACTTTGGCGGGGTGGCCGGGGCAGAGGCGCGGCTGGGACCCGCCCGCCTGGGCGTGCGCTACGACCTGAGCTTTGCCAACCTCTACAAGGACGGTGCGGCCCTCACCTACAACGGCCAGCCCTTGAGTTCGCTCGTGACGGACGCCAACATCCGCAACTCGGTGCTGCAAGTGTACCTGGGCATCGGCATCGCGCACTAGCCCAGGCGTACGTTGTGGCTATGCTGCTCTCTGTTCTTCCGGCTGCGCCGGCCTGGCTGGCGGCCTACCAGCACCACGAAATGCTGCTGGGCCGAGGCCTGGCCATCCTGGGCGCCTGGGCGCTGCTCAACCTCACGGCCAGTGGCTACCAGCTGCCGCGCGTAGACCGCCGCGAGTGGCACCACCACTTTCACCTCATGAACTGCGCGTGGGCCTTCATCAATGCCGTGCTGGCGGCGGTGGGCATCCTGCGCACGCACCCCGGCCACCCACCGGCTGGCTTCAGCGCCGCCGCCGCGCTGGCCGACAGGCACTTTACCGGGCAGGTATTTTTATTCAACGCCGCGCTCGATGTGGGCTACCTGCTCGTAGCGCTGTGGCTGCTCAACCGCGCCACCTACCCCAGCGCCAGGCGCCCCGAGCGCCTCTACGGCTACGGCCGCTCGGTGCAGCTGCAAGGGGCGTTTCTGCTGGTGTTTGACGTCGTAATGTGGTGGCTATTGGGGCGGTGATACTTTACTAACTCTACGCAGAAAAGCCTGTCATTGCGCACAATGACAGGCTTTTCTGCGTAGAGTCAGCCGAGGCTGCGAGAAGCTATTCGGCCTTGCCGAGCAGCTTCTCTTCGATTTTCTTGTTGAAAGCGTCGAGGTCTTCGGGCTTGCGGCTGGTAACGAAGTTGCCATCAACGACTACTTCTGAGTCCTGCCATTCGGCGCCGGCGTTGCGCAGGTCGGTTTTTACGCTGGGCCAGCTCGTCATGTGCTTGCCGCGTACCACATCGGCCTCAATGAGCGTCCAGGAGCCGTGGCAGATGGCGGCCACCAGCTTGCCCGACTGGGCGAACTCGCGCACGAAGCTCACGGCCGTAGGCTCGATGCGGAGCTTATCGGGGTTAATCTGGCCGCCGGGTAATACAAGGGCGTCGTAATCAGCTACTTTCACGTCGTCGAGGGTCTTGTCCACGTCTACCTTGTCGCCCCAGTCCGTCATATCCCAGCCTTTGATAGAACCTGACTTGAGGGAAACGACGTCAACCGTGGCGCCTTCGTTTTTAAGGAATTTCTGGGGCTTGGTAAGCTCTACCTGCTCGAAGCCATCGGTGGCCAGGATGGCAATGCGCTTGCCTTTAAGTTTATCGCTGCTGAAAAGTGACATGGGGGAGTGGAAAAGGAAACTGCGGCGGGCGTTTGCCGCCAAGGTTCCTTTGTTTACGCCCTTTTAGTGGCCTGGGTTGCTGCGGCCGGGTGGCCCCGGTCGGGCCGTTAGTCGGGCTGGCCGGCGGCGCGGCGCATTTTTTTCAGCTCCTGGCGCACGGTCTTCACGCGGTCGTCGAAGCCGTCGGGGTCGTAGTCAATGCCGGGCACGTCGAGCTGGTCGAGCAGGTCCATAAGGGCGTCGGCGTGGTCGGTGCGGGTGCCGGCGGGCAGCTTCACGAAGGTCATCTCCGACCACAGCAGGGCCAGCAGGCGCTGGCCGTCGGCGGTGCGCATCTGCATCTCTACCACCAGGTTAGAATTGTCGAAGTGAATAAGCTGGCTGCTGATGCGCACCGTGATGCCCTGCCGCGCGGGCTTGAGGTAGCTGAGGTGGTGCTTGGTAATGACCCAGGCGGCCTGCTGCTCGCGAGCCAGTTCGCCCATGTTCAGGGTGTAGTGCTCGGCCACCTGGTCTTCGCGGGCGTTGAGGAAGTAGTCGAGGTAGCGGGCGTTGTTGAGGTGACCCAGCATGTCGCAGTCCTGAAAGTGGATGCGGTGCTGGGTTTCGGGGGTGCGCAAAAGGGTAGCCATGCGGCAAAGGTAAAATGGGGGGCAAGCTTCGGCCCAGCCGGCGCCAGGGGCCGGGCGGGTGGGCCGAAGCTTAGCTGCCGGGCCAACTGCTCGGCACGCCTACTACTTTGCGGAGCGCGCCTTATCTTTTCCGCCTCAACCGCTGCGCGTAAGCTGCTCTTAGCCATTGCCTCATGTTTGTGCTCACCCCCGCCCGCACCGCCACCCTGCGCGCCCTAGCCGATACCTTTATCCCGGCCGGGCCGGGCCCGGGTGGCCCCCCACCCGGCTCGGCGCTGGTCGACCTGGCCAAGCTGGTGGCGGCCATCCAGGCGCAGCCGCTGGGGGCGCAAGCCGAGTTTGGGCAGTTGCTCGATTTGCTAAGTAAGCCGCTGGCTGGTCTCACGTGGTGGGGGCCGCTGCGGCCCTTTCACGCCCTGGCGCCCGCGCAGCGCGAGCGCCTGCTGCAAAGCTGGGCCGCCTCGCGGCTGGGCCCGCTGCGCAAGGGCTTCCAGGCGCTGCGCAAGCTGTGCACCTTCCTCTACTACGGCGACAGCCCGGCCGATGGCACCCCCAACCCCGCCTGGGCGGCGCTGGGCTACCCCGGCCCCGCCCCGCCGGCCGGCGGCGACCCACCCGGCGCCGCCGGCCGGCCGTTGCAGCCCCTGACGCCGCTGGCCGACACTACTTACCACTGCCAGGTGCTGGTGATAGGCTCGGGGGCGGGCGGCGGCGTGGTGGCCGGCGAGCTGGCCCAGGCCGGCTACGACGTGCTGGTGCTGGAAGCCGGCCCCTACCTGCACGGTGCCGACTTCACGCAGCGCGAAGTGGACATGATGGGCCGGCTCTACGACGCGCGCGGCGCCCTCAGCACCCGCGATGGCGGGGTGGGCATCCTGGCCGGGGCCTGCCTGGGCGGCGGCACCACCGTCAACTGGGCCGGGGCCTTCCGCACCCCCGATTATGTATTGGCCGAGTGGGCCCGCGAACACGCCGCGCCGCACTTCCTCAGCCCCGAATTTCAAACAAGCCTCGACGCCGTAGCCGCCGCCCTCAGCGTGAATACCGACTACCCGCGCCATAACGGCCAAAACCAGGCCCTGCGCGACGGCTCGGCCCGGCTCGGGCAGGCTACCCGGCTCATTCCGCGCAATGAGAAAGGCGTGACTGACTCGGACCAGCACTTTGCCGGCCTGGGCTACTCTACGCTGGGCGATGCCCACGGCCACAAACAAGGTACCCTGAATACCTACCTGCGCACGGCCGCCGCCCACGGCGCCCGCCTGCTGCCCGATACGCGGGTCGAGCGCGTAACCATCGTGGGCGGGCGCGCCACCGGGGCTGAGGCCGTGCACACCACGGCCACCGGCCGGCCGGTGCGCATCACGGTGCAGGCCGAGCGCGTGGTGGTGGCGGGCGGCGCCATCCAGACGCCCGCGCTACTGCTGCGCTCGGGGCTGCGGCACCCGCACCTGGGCCGCCACCTGCACCTGCACCCCACCGTGGCGGTGGCCGCGCACTACCCGCACCCCATGCACTCGTGGCACGGCCCCAGCATGAGCGTGGTCAACGACACGTACACGCGCCTCGACGGCACCAACTTCGGCGTGAAGCTCGAAACGCCGCCCACCCACCCCGGCCTGCTGGCGATGGTGCTGCCCTGGCGCTCGGGCGCGCAACACCGCCAATTGCTGCAAGCCGCCGACCACCTGGGCTCATTTATCGTGCTCACCCGCGACCGCGACGGGGGCCGCGTGCACCTCGACCGCCAAGGCGCGCCGCTCATTGATTATAAGCTGTCGGCCTTTGATAAAAAAAGTATGCTGACCGGCGTGCGCGCCGCCGCCGAAATCCACGTGGCGGCCGGCGCCCACACCGTGTATCTGCCCCACGGCACGCTACCCATCTTGCACGCCGAAAACGGCGTGCTGCACAACCCCGCGCTGCTGGCCGCCCTGCCGCGCCTGCCCTGGCAGCCCAACCGCTTCGGCCTCTACAGCGCCCACCAGATGAGCACCTGCCGCCTCGGGGGCCAGGCCCGCACCCACCCCGTGCAGCCCAGCGGCGAAACCGTGGAGGTGCGCGGCCTCTACGTGGCCGATGGCTCGGCCTTTCCGGCGTGCAGCGGCGCCAACCCCATGCTCACCATCATGGCGCTGGCCCACTACACGGCGCAGGGGCTGAAGTAGCACGAGGTGGAAGCTTCGCGCTACTTCAGCCCCTGGCTTTTTGAAAGCCGGCATGACCCGGCCTGGTCGTTTCTCCGTACCGTAGCGAATAGCCTTTTTTTCGCTCTCCCTACGCTCCTGCCATGACACCGGCCCGCTTATTTCTTTCCGCGTTCACGCTCAGCCTGGCGGCTTCCGGCTGCTCCATCTTTCACCACCACCGCGCCGCGCCCGCGCCGCCCGTAGTGGTCGAAACCGTGCGCACGCCCGCCTCGCCCACGCCGCCGACCGCCGCCCGCGACCTCGCCGATGCCATGACCACCGTGCTGCGCCTGCGCCCCGACCAGACCACCAAAGTGCGCCAGGTACTGAACTCGACCGTGGAGCAAGCGAACGCCGCCCGCCAGCAATACGCAGCCCAGCCTTCGCAGCTAAAGGCCGCCATAACCCGCATCAACGTATCGTCCGACAAGCAGTTGCGCACTATTCTGGGCCCGGCGGCTTATCAGGAATTAAAGGCTAAACAGCCCCAGATTCAGGCCGAAATGCAGAAGCACTAGCACTGCCGGGCCCGGCGGTGCCGAAAGCGTCACTGCTACAGATACTTCAGCAGCAGGCCCAGCAGGCGGCGCACGCGCCCCGTGTAGGGTGGGTAAAAGGGCTTGATGCCGGTGCGTCCCACGCGCTGCTGCAACACGGCCTTCTCGTTGCTGAAAGCCAAGAACCCCGCGTGGCCGTGGGCCTTGCCCAGGCCGCTGTTGCCCACGCCACCAAAGGGCAAATCAGGGTGCGCGAGCTGAATAATCGTCTCGTTCACGGCCGCGCCGCCGGCCGCGATGTTGGCGAGCAGGTAGCGGCGGTTGGCGGCGCTGGTCGTGAACACGTACTGGGCCAGCGGCTTGGGGCGGGCGCCCACGTAGGCCACCGTTTCGGGCAGGTGCTCGAAGGTGACGATGGGCAGCAGCGGCCCGAATATTTCTTCTTCCAGGATGGCCGCCCCGGCCGGCACATCGGTCAGGATGGTGGGCTCCAGGTAGCACTCGCCTTCGTCGAAGCTGCCGCCCCGGGCCACGGTGGCCCCGCGCGCTTCGGCGTCTTCGAGCAGGCCGGCCAGCCGGGCAAAGTGGTGGGCATTAACGATGCGGGCAAACGACTTCGACGCCTTAATTTGCGCATTATCAGCCCCGTAAAAGCGGCCAATGGCCCGGCGCAGCTCGGCCACCAGAGCGTCGTGCACGCCGGCCTGCACCAGCAGGTAGTCGGGCGCCACGCAGGTTTGGCCGGCGTTGAGAAACTTGCCCCACACGATTTTCTCGGCCGCGTCGCGCAGGTCGGCCGTGTCGTCCACAATGGCGGGGCTCTTGCCGCCCAGCTCCAGCGTCACGCCGGTGAGGTGCTCGGCGGCGGCCCGCATCACAATTTTACCAATCTGCGGCGAGCCAGTAAAGAAAATATGGTTCCAGGGCAGGCGCAGCAGCTCGGTGGCCACCTCCTTGCCGCCCTCTAGCACCAGCACCTCATCGGGCCGAAACAACTCCTCGGCCAGGCGGCGCAGCAGGGCCGCAGTAGCAGGCGTTTGCTCGGCGGGCTTCACCACCACGGCGTTGCCGGCCGCGATGGCCGAAACTAGCGGGTCGAGGGCCAGGTAAAACGGGTAGTTCCAGGGCGCGATGATGAGCACCACGCCCTGCGGCTCGGGCTGCACCCAGGCCTTGGTGCCCAGCAGGGCCAGCGGCGTGCCCACCGGGCGCGGGGCCAGCCACTTTTTGAGGTGCCGGCTGGTGTGCTTGATTTCGGTGAGCGAAGGCCAGATTTCGGTAAGGTCGGTTTCCTCGGGCGGCTTCTTAAAGTCTTGATACAGCGCCTGCTGAATATCGGTCCGGTGGGCCGTGAGCCAGGCGGCCAGCCGGGCCAGCCGCTGGCGGCGGGCGGCCACGTCTTCTTGCCGCAAGGCCGGCGCATTGGCTTGCAGGGCCGCAAATGCGCTGGCGAAGCGATTGGCAGCAGCGGTGGGCAGCACTTGGGGAGCGGGGTCAGTCATGAGCGCGAGCGCAGTAAGCCGGCCGGGCTTACTACCTGGATAAGTTGAAAGATACCGCGCAGCTTGCTGCGCCCAAGTCGGGCCACCCCCCTCGTGCCAGCTTTGCCAGCGCCGCCAGCCCCGGCAAATTAGAAAAGGCCCGCTACCGAGGGGCAGCGGGCCTTTACAAACTGGCATAAAGGGGGCTTAAAAAAGAGCTTTCAGGCCCTTTTTCACCGTGCGGTGGCCGTTTTCATCGATGATGACTTTGGTGCCATCGGCCCGCTTGATTTTCACCGAACCGTCGTCGTGGCGCTTGATTTTGGCGCCGTTTTCGTATTTCACCTTGTGGCTGTCATCCTTGTTCTCCACCTTTTTCACACCCGAGCCCTGGCCGATGCTCACGCGGGAGCGGCCGGGCGCCGGGGCCGTGGTAGTAGTGGTCGTCGTGACGGCCGTAGTGGTGTAGGGGCCAGCGTAGTAGTTGCCCTGGTTGGCGGTGTAGGTGCCGTAGGCGGCGGGGTCCGTCACCACGGTTTTCACTTCGCGGGTGGTCTGGTCATTAGCGGCGCGCACGGCGGCGTAGCGGCCGGCGGTATCGGCCGTGTAGCGGGTGTCGATGTCGCGCAGGGCACGGCCCCGGCTGTAGTAAATCTGCTGGAGGCGGGCCTTAGCGGCGGCATCGGTGGCGCGCACATCGGCGGCTACCTGGTTGGCCAGCTGGTCGGCGCTGGTGCGGTAGCCGGCAGTATCCACGGTCGTGGTCGTCGTTTCGGCCGTGCCGACGGGCGTGGTCGTCGTTTCGGTCGTCTCGGTCTTCTTTTCCTGCGAGCAGGCGGCGAAGGTGAAAGCGGCGGCCGTAGCTAGCAGCAGAAATTTGGTGTTCATAGGGATAGCGGCAAATAAGGCGCGGCTTTTGCCGCAGGTTCGGGCTCATACGACAGGTCCGAAATCGATGTTGCCAGCCGGGTTCTTTTTAACGCAAAGAAAAGGGGAAGCCAGCACGCCCGATGGGTAATGCTGACTTCCCCTTTTCCTGAGTCAATCGGTTTTTACCTACGCATTTACCACCGAGCCGCCGTTGGGGTGCAGCGTCTGGCCCGAGAAGTACGAGGCGTCCTCCGAGGCCAGGAAGACGTAGGCCGGGGCCACTTCCGAAGGCTGGCCGGCGCGGCCCATCGGCACATCGTGGCCGAAGAGCGGCAGCTTGAGCAGCCCTACGCCCGTGATAAACGGCGTCCAGATGGGACCCGGCGCTACCGAGTTTACCCGGATGCCCTTCTTGATAAGCTGTAGCGACAAGGCCCGCGTAAAGGCCTCGATGGCGCCCTTCGTGGAGGTGTAGTCGAGCAGCGCCTCGTTGCCCTTGTAGGCATTCACCGACGTGGTGTTGATGATGGTCGCGCCTTCCTTGAGGTGCTTGAGGGCCGCCCGCACGATGCGGAACTGCGCAATGATGTTGAGGTTGAAGATGCTGTCCAGCTCCTCGTTGGTAATTTCTTCGAGCGAGTCGTGCCAGTTTTGCTCAGCGGCGTTATTGACTACGATGTCGAGTTTGCCGTACTCGGCCACGGTGCGGGCCACTACCTCGTCGCAAAAGGCGGGCACCTTCAGGTCGCCGGGCAGCAGCAGGCAGCGGCGGCCTTCGGCCTGCACCAACTGCTGCACTTTTTCGGCATCCTGCTGCTCGGTGGGGAAGTACACGATGGCCACGTCGGCGCCCTCGCGGGCAAAGTGCACGGCCACGGCCCGGCCAATGCCCGAGTCGCCGCCCGTGATGAGGGCCGCCTTATTCTGGAGCTTATCGGCGCCCTTGTAGCCTTCGCGGATGTACTCGGGCTCGGGGGTCATCTTGTATTCGAGGCCGGGGTGGCCGGCGCCCGCGTCCTGGTGCTGGGGCGGGAAAATGGTGGGTTTGTCAGACATGGAAAAGGAATGAAAGCTTCAAAAACAGTAGCAGACTATCCTAACGCAGGGCCGGGCGGCCAGGTTGGCCGGCGCGGCACACCGCCACCATATAAAAATTAGTTGCTTCATTCTCAGCCCTCAGCAAAACGTGACTAGCTTTTTTGTGGTCGGGCTTAAACGCCGGGCGCCGGGCGGCTTCCAAGGGGCCTCTTTTCGCAAACGCTGGCGTAGTTATGAAACCCGTAGAGTTAGTTGTGCTGGGCGGCTGCCACGTGGCGGGCTACCCCATTGGCGCCAGCCAAGCCTTTCCGGCGCAGCTGAGCGAGCTGCTGGGCGGCCGGGTGGTGGGCGAGGTGTCGTACCTGACTTTCACGCACCTGCCCGAGCACCTGGCCCTCATCGACCAACTGCGGCCTTCGCACGTGGTGCTGCAACTCGGCAACTACGAGTTTGCGGATAGCTTTCGGCCGCTGCTGCGGCAGCTGGGCAGCGCGCTGCTGGCCCGGCCGCTGGCCCCCGCCCGGGCCGATAAGGCTGCCAAGGCGGCCCAAGCCGCTACGGCCGCGCCCGGCGCCGGGCCCAGCCGCCGGCCGCGCCACTGGGCCCGGCTGGCGGCCCTGAGCCTGCTCACTACGCTGCTGTGGTGGGTATCGGCCCGGCACCGGCGCAGCTTTGCGGCCCTCAACGCCTGCATGCGGCGCCACCCGGCCACTTCGTTCGTGTTCCTGTCGCCTTTTCCGACCCTCCACCCTATCCAAAATAGCCTCCGGCACGTGGGGGGCTGGCTGCTGCACCAGCGGCTGGCGCGCCGCCCCAACTGCCACTGGGTAGACTCGCACGCCCTGCTGCACCCCGGCAAGCCACTCTTCGTGGACGGCAGCCACCTCAACCGACACGCCCACCGGGTGCTGGCCTACGGCCTGGCCGCCGCCGTGCTGGGCACCCTCGACTCGCTGCTGTAGGGGCCGGCCGGGGCGTATTTTTGCCCGCCATGCTCCCTCCTACCGATGCTGCCGACCAGCCGGCGCCCCGCCACTTTGTGCTGCACAAGCCCTACGGCTACCTCAGCCAGTTCACCAGCGAGTTTGCCAAAGAGGTGAAGAAAAAGCACTTCCTGGGCGAGTTGGGCGACTTTCCGGCCGGCACCATGGCCATCGGCCGGCTCGATGAGGACAGCGAGGGCCTGCTGCTGCTCACCACCGACGGCCGCGTGAGCGAGCAGGTGCGCAGCCGCGGCGTAGAAAAGGAATACTACGCCCAGGTCGATGGTCAGCTCACGCCCGCGGCGCTGGCCAGCCTGCGGGCCGGCGTCGACATCAGCATCCACGGCACGCCCTACCGCACGCTGCCCGGCCAGGCGCGCCTGCTGGACGCGGCGCCCGCGCTGCCGCCGCGCGCCCGGCGCATCCGCGACGACCGCCACGGGCCCACGAGTTGGGTGGCCATTACGGTCACGGAGGGCAAGTACCGGCAGGTGCGCAAAATGACGGCTGCCGTGGGCTTCCCCACCCTGCGGCTGGTGCGCGTGCGGGTGGGCGAGGTGCGGCTCGGCGACCTGCCAGCCGGGGCCAGCCGCGAGGTCCCTGGCTTTTTCAAAAAATAAGAAGTAAATTCGGGACTTATTCCGGTGCGAGGTGGTTATAACCTAGGCGGTTGCCACCCGGTGGTAATGTCTCATCGCAAAGTAACCGAATAGTTAATACCCCCCTATGGCCAGAGCGCAAGAAAGTTTCAGCAAGAAAGAGAACGAGAAGAAGCGGCAGAAAAAGCAGCAGGAAAAGGCCGAGCGCCGCGATGAGCGCCAGGCCAACAAGAAGGATTCGACCCTGGAAGAGATGTTTGCCTACGTCGATGAGAACGGCAACATCACCTCGACCCCGCCGGACCCGACCCGCAAGAAAAAAGAAATTAATGCCGAGGACATCATCGTTGGGGTGCCCAAGCAGGAAGACCGTGAGCCGGAAGACGTAGTGCGCACCGGCACCGTCACGTTCTTCAACAACTCGAAGGGCTACGGCTTCATCAAGGATGCCGCCAGCCAGGAAAGCATTTTTGTGCATGCTAACGCCCTCGGCGGCCTGCAATTGCTGGAAGGCAACAAAGTCACGTTTGAGGTGGAGCCGGGCATGAAGGGCCCGACCGCCGTGCGCGTGAAAATGAGCGCCTAGCACTTGCCTTTTTCAGCCCGTAAAAAAGCGGCGTCGGCTCTAGGAGCCGACGCCGCTTTTTTGTGCACTTGTTCGTCCTTCGACCAGCCAGGACATTGTAGCCCGTACCTGGCCTCGGGTAGCCCTTCGGCCAAGGCTAGTCTTCCAGCGAAGACAGATTCTCCTCGGCGCCGGCCGCGTCGTTGGCCCGGGCAAAATCCGTGGAAGTATCCACCCCGGCTGCCCGGGCGGCCTTCGACTGGCGCAGCTTTTTTACCAGCAGGCGCACGCCCAGCGCGCCCAGGGTGGCGCCGGCCACTACCTTTTGCGTGGTGCTGAGCTTGCCTACGCTACCCTTGCCGAGCTTTTTGAGCGACTTGGCCGCGCCCCCGAGCAGGGTGGCTTTTTTGCCGGCTTTCTTCTTTTTGTCTTTGGTCTTTTTCATGATTTTAGAAATAGGCGCGCCTGTTAGCAGGCGCTTGTGGATGAAATCTGGGACGTGGGCGGCCAGCTGCCCGTGCAATTATTCGGAAGCGAAGGAGCTGGATTTCTTGCGCTTATGGCCCGATTCCAACAGAGTGGCCGAGGTGCTGGCATCGCCAGCGGTGGCTTCATCGGCTTGCTGCTTGGCCAGGTAGGTGAGGCCGGCCGCCAGCAGGGCAATGCCGCCCACCAGTTTCTGGCCGGTGCTGAGCTTGCCGATTTCCTTGGTCACCTTCCGAAACTTTTTGAGCGACGCGTGGGCCACGTCCAGAATGTCGTCCGACAGCTCATCTTTTTTCGCGTGTTTCTTTTTATCCTTCGGCATCAGGGTGTAGCGAAAAGCTTGGGTGAGGAAAAACTCTAGCGGAAAGGCCATAGCAAAGCGAAATGGTGGCTGCGTGGCCAGTGGGCTGTGGTATTCGCAAAGCGGGGCGCTAAGGTTGCCGGCTCTGGCCGCTGGGCCTGCCATCGGCTAGTGGCCGACGCGTGCACGCATTGCTTTTTCCACTATGTGGCATTCAGCTAGCGGGGGTACGCTGGTTGCACGATGTGAACAAGAGTGGCTGGTTTACGCTGATTATTTTGGTGCCGCTGGTGGGAGCTGTTTGGCTGTTGGTACTGGACTGCACTGCCGGCGACCAAGGCCCCAACCAGTAGGAGCAAGGCCCTAAGAACGAGGTTGCCTTTGAGGCACCTTACTCCTACTAATCTTGCTACTAACAGGTTACAGCCCACAAAAAAGCGGCTGAAGCTCTGGAGCTTCAGCCGCTTTTGCGTTTTTAGGCGACAGCTTACATATGAATGGCCCGGTTCTCGGTAGCGGCCAGGCAGGCTTCCTTCATGGCTTCGGCGTAGGTGGGGTGGGCGTGGCTCATGCGGGCCACGTCCTCGGCCGAGGCGCGGAATTCCATGGCCGTCACGGCCTCGGCAATGAGGTCAGCGATGCGCGGCCCAATCATGTGCACGCCCAGGATTTCGTCGGTCGTCTTGTCGGCCAGTACTTTGACGAAGCCATCGGTGTCCATGCTGGCGCGGGCGCGGCCGCTGGCTTTGAAGGGGAAGGAGCCTACCTTGTAGGCCTTGCCCTGCTGCTTGAGCTGCTCCTCGGTGTAGCCCACGCCGGCCACTTCGGGCCAGGTGTACACCACGCCGGGGATGAGCAGGTAGTTGATGTGCGGCTTCTGGCCCACGATGGTTTCGGCCACGTACACACCTTCTTCCTCGGCTTTGTGGGCCAGCATGGCACCCCGAATTACGTCGCCAATGGCGTAGATGCCCGGCACGTTGGTTTGCAGGTGCTCATCTACCTTGATGCGGCCGCGCTCTTCCATCTGCACGCCGGCGGCTTCGAGGTTGAGGCCGGCCGTGTAGGGCGCGCGGCCCACGGCCACGAGGCAGTAGTCGCCTTCCAGCTTCAGCTCCTCCCCCTTGGGCGTGGTGGCGGTCACGGTTACGGCGTCGCCGGCGCGGGTGGCGCCGGTCACCTTGTGGCCGAGGTAAAACTCGATGCCGATTTTGCCCAGGATGCGCTTCAGCTCCTTGCCCAGGGCCAGGTCCATGGTCGGGATGAGGCTGTCGGTAAATTCGACCACACTCACCTTGGCGCCCACACGGGCGTATACGGAAGCCATTTCGAGGCCAATCACGCCACCGCCAATCACGATGAGGTGTTTGGGTACCTCACGGATGTTGAGGGCCTCGGTGCTCGTGATGATGCGCTGCTTGTCCTGCTGAATGAACGGCAGCACCGTGGGCTTGGAGCCGGTGGCGATGATAACGTTCTTGGTTTCAATCTGCTGCGCCTCGCCGCCCTCGGTGGGCGCGATGCTGAGGTGATTTTTATCGACAAACGAACCGACGCCCTTGAGCACGTCGATTTTGTTTTTCTTCATCAGGTAGGCAATGCCGTCCACATTGGCCTTCACGACGCCGTTCTTCCGGTCTATCATCTGGTTCATGTTCACCTGCAAGTTCTCCAGCTCGATGCCGTGCTCCTTGAACGTGGTGTGGGCGTTGTGGTAGTGCTCGGTGCTGTCGAGCAGGGCCTTGCTCGGGATGCAGCCCACGTTGAGGCAGGTGCCGCCCAGGGTGGGGTACTTTTCAATAAGCGCCGTTTTCAGGCCCAGCTGGGCGCAGCGAATGGCGGCCACATAGCCGCCCGGACCCGAGCCAACCACGGTTACATCGTACTGATTCATAATCGCAAAAACAAGTGAGCGCCGGCCCCGGGCCAGCCCCACAAAGATACGCGGGCACCGCGGGCGGCTCGCCCCCGGTGCCCGCGCTTTTTGACCGCAATCGTTACCGCTTGGGTCGGGGCGTGAGGGCCACGCCGCTGGCCAGCACAAGGGCATCTTCGCCGGCCCCGATGGTGGAGGTGGCAATGCCCGTTTTCTCGCTCAGGCTCTTGCGCAGGTAAAAGGTGAGGAAGGTGGCCGCCACGGCGCCCAAACTGCCCACCAGTGCCCCTTTGACGGCGCTGCCGCCCTGGCTCTTGTACCAGGTGGCGCCCACGAGGGCGCCCGAGGCGGCACGCATCGAGAGTTGCTGCGGCACGATGCGGTCGCCGGTGTTGGGTAGCTTGTCGCCCACCAGCTCGCCAGCCGTCAGCACCTTGAGCACGCTGGCTACGGCGGGCTTGGCCAAAAAGCGCAGCGGCGAGTGGGCCAGCCCCGGCGCCAGCGCCCGGCTCGCTAAATAGTCGCTCAAAAACGTGGGGCCGCTCGTGGCGCGCGCGCCCGTGATGGCGGCAAAGCCCAGCGCGGGCCAAAACTTGGCGGCGCGCGGCGCGGCCGGGGAGGCAGACTTCTTGGATTTCATGGCAAAGGGAATCGGGAAAGGATTGGCGGTTAAACGGAAAACCTCCCCGGGCGGCCACCTCCCCACGCGCAAAAGCCCGGCCGCGGGGCGGCCGGGCTGCTAGGTAGCCGTGTTTAGAGCGCTAAGGGCAGGTTAGTTGATGCTAGCCGCGTGCGAGCGCAGCACTTCGCGGGCAATGGCCAGGTTGGTATCGCGCGAGTTCACCACGAGGTAGATAAACTTGCTGCCCGCCGGGTTGAGCTTGAGCAAATGCAACTGATTGGTGAGCGTGATGAGGATGTCCTCAATCGTTTCGCCTTGCAGCTTGAGGGCAGCCATAGCCTTCTGCTTCTGCTTTACTACTTCGGTATTGTAGGCGGCGGCCGTTTCGGGGTTGATGCTGGGCGTGTTGGAGTGCGAGGCCAGGGCCATGCCCGACTGTATATCGACTATCGCCACGGCCATCAGGCCGGGCAGGTCGGTGATAATTGCGTCAACTGCTTGCCCGGCGGGGCTATTCTTAGAGTAGGCCATATCGGCGGAGGGAGGGGGGGTAGGAGAAGGGGAATCGGGCGTAGCTTCTGGCAGTTTGCGGGCGTCTTCTTGCCGCTTGCGGGCGACTAGCTTGCGGTAGGTTTTCGCTTTCACGCCGGCGGGAGGATGCTTGTAAGCATCTCATAAGTCACTTAATTAGAAAAACAGCCAGTGGCGACGCTTGCCGGCCTTGGGTTGCAGCGTAACGGTGCTGGCCGCCGTGGCGTGGGCCGTGGCTACCTCCTGCTCGGTGTAGCCGCCGTAGCCGTACTGCAAGGTAGCCTGGCCGTCGGCGGGCACGCGCAGCGTGTAGTTGCCCTGGGCATCGGTGCTGGTGCCCTGGGCCGTGCCCTTGCGCAGCACGGTGGCGCCGGCCAGCGGCAGACCCTTCTCGTTGAGGATGCGGCCGCGCAGCAGCACGGTGCGGGCAGCGGCCGGGGCCATTTCGGGGCTGAAAGCCTCCAGGCTCGTCACGGCGGGCAGGGCGCTGGCCACCGGCAGCTTGCTGATAGGCAGCATAACGGCGGGGCGGCTGGTGGCGGCCATGCTCACCCCGGCCAGCAGGGCGCTCACCGCTATAAAGCCCAGCGCGCGGCGGCGAAAGCGCTGGGGCTGCTCGCGGATGAAGGTGAGCTGCTGCTGCACCCAGCCTGGGGCCGGGGCGGCCTCATCGGCTTGCAGCTGGTGCCAGCGCGTTACGGTAGAGTGGGCCTGGCCGGCATCGCGGTGCAGGTAGGCCTCCACGGCCTGGGCCGAAGCGCGGGCCAGGTCGCCCCGCAGATAGGCATCGCGGTACACGGGTAGCAGCTCGCCAGTGTGCGGATTGAAGGGGGTAGCGGTGAGTTTCATAGGGCAGAACGTGGGAAAAAAGGTGGGGAAATCAGTTAAGCGCCGGGGTAGCTAGCAAGTGCACGGCCTGGCTAGCGAGCTGGCGGGCCAGCGCCAGGTTGGTATCGTGGCTGCCGATGGCCAGAAAAAGCGCCTGCTGGCCGCCGGGCCGCAGCCGCACGAGGTGCAGCTGGCTGGCCAGGGTCAGCAGCACCTCGTCCAGCTCCTCGTCGGCCTGGCCCTGCCGCAGCAGCTGGGCCTGCTGCACAATGGCCGCCAGCGGGGCGGCTATCAGGCTGGGCTGGTAATGGCGTTCGGTAGCGTAGGTGGCCAGGAGCTGCCCGGTTGGCAGGTCGAGCACGGCCGCTAGTAGCAACTCGGGCAGTTCGGCTAGCAGGTAGCGCAGGGCAGCGGTGGCGGCCGCTGGCCGGGGCCCCGCTACTACCTGGTGGGTGGGCGGGCCGCTCAGCCCGGGGAGGTAGCGTAGGAAGGGTAGTTTCATAGCGACGCGCGGGCGGCGGTCAGCCCCCGAAGTAGCGGCAAGCAGCAGGCAGCAATAGGTGGTGGCTCCCGGCAAACCGCCGCCGGTTCAAATAGGATAAAATAAAGTTAAATGATTACCTTACCACGTAAGCAGACAGCACCAGAAGTTGGGCATAAATCAAGCGAAAACGACTGACTTAGTGTTACAAAGCTCCATAAGGGATGATGGTGAAAAAATGACCTACGTCATTTTTTAAGTTGATTTATGTCAAAAACCACCCTTTACTCAACTAACATTATTAGGATTATTTCAAGTATTTTTTACCCAATGCCTCCGCCACATTTACCCACGGGGTTGCTAGCCGAACAGGAGTCCGGTAGGAGCACGCCCGCGCCGTAGCCGCTGGCGGCAGCGCTATTCGTACTGTGAGGAGATGGCCCGCAGCTGGCTTTCGTTCAGGATGCTTATCTGGCTGCCGCGCGTGGCAATAATGCCGGCGTCCTTGTAATCGGAGAGCAGGCGGCTAACCGTTTCTTTGGCCGTGCCGACCAGCGCGGCCAGGTCATCGCGCGAGAGGGAAAGGGCAAACGGCTCGCCGGGGGCCGCCGTCGAGTCGAAGGTGCTCTGCACCAGCAGCAGGGCATCGGCCAGGCGTTCGCGCACGGGCTTGTAGGCGAGGCGCAGCAACTGCTCTTCGGCCTTGCCCAAGCTTGTGGCCAGCAGCAGCAGCAGGGTATTGGCAAACTGCCGGTTGGACTGGATGAGCCGCAGCACGTCGGGCCGGGGCACAAAGCACACCACGCAGTCTTCGAGCGCCACGGCCGAGGAAGAGTAGTGCCCGCCCGCCAGCAGCGCCCGCAGCCCGAGCGCGTCGCCGTGGCGCGCCAGACGCGTAATATGCTCCTTGCCATCGCCGCCCACCTTGGCCAGCTTCACCTTACCCCGGTGAATGCAGTGCATACCCAGCGCCGGGCTTCCCTGCTGGTAGATGGCCTGCCCTTTGTGGTAGAGCTGCGCCGTTTTGGTCGCCACCAGGAAGTCCAGCTCCTCCAGCAGGCATGAGCCGAGCAGCGGGCTTTGCCGGCTTGGGCACGAATGGCAGTTAGGCGAGATAAAACGGCTCATACGTTAATATTCTTCGAACGGGCAATCTACCAAAGATACCACTTAGCAGTTCTTCATTTTGTCAAAAAAAGTTTACCTCAAATCAATATCGCAAACTTAAATAACTTACAAACAACAACTTAATTTTTTACTTTATCAACAAAAAAGCCACCCCATTAAAGGGGTGGCTTTTTTAAATGCAATTTATTATTACTTAAACACCCAGTAGCAAGCGCGTCGGGTCTTCGAGTAGCTCCTTCACGCGCACCAGGAACGACACCGACTCGCGGCCATCAATCACGCGGTGGTCGTAGCTGAGCGCCAGGTACATCATGGGGCGGATGACTACCTGACCATTTTCGGCCACGGGGCGCTGAATGATGTTGTGCATACCCAGGATGGCCGACTGCGGCGCATTGATGATGGGCGTGCTCATCATGGAGCCAAAAATACCCCCGTTGGTGATGGTGAACGTGCCGCCCGTCATCTGCTCGATGGTGAGCTTGTTGTCGCGGGCCAGGCCGGCGAGGCGCACCACTTCTTTCTCCACCCCTTCGAAGGTCAGCTTCTCGGCGTTGCGAATGACGGGTACCACAAGGCCCTTGGGCGCCGATACGGCAATGCTGATATCGCAGAAATCGGAGTACACGATGTCGCCGCCGTCGATGTAGGCGTTCACGGCCGGCCACTCCTGCAAGGCCACGCACACGGCCTTGGTGAAGAACGACATAAAGCCCAGGCCCACGCCCTTCTTCTCCTTGAACTTGTCCTTGAACTTGTTGCGCAAGTCCATGATGGGCTGCATGTTCACCTCGTTGAAGGTGGTGAGCATGGCCGTTTCGTTTTTCACCGACACCAGGCGGCGGGCTACCGTCTTGCGCAGGTTGCTCATGCGCTCGCGGCGCTGGCCACGCTCGCCGGCCGGGGCCGCCGGTGCGGCCGGCTGGCTGGCGGCCGGTGCGGCGGCAGGCGTCGCGGCCGGGGCAGCTGGCTTGGCCTGGGCATTCTGGGCGTCTTCTTTCGTAATGCGGCCATCGCGGCCCGAGCCAGCCACATCGGCGGCGCTAATGCCTTTCTCGCCGAGGATTTTGCCGGCGGCCAGCGAGGGCACGCCGGTGGCGTAGGTAGCCACGCCACTGCTGGTGAGCGGAGCGGCGGCCGGGGCCGCAGCAGCCGGGGCCGGCGCGCTGGCAGCCGGAGCAGCCGCTGCACCGCTGCCACCTTCGATGCGGGCAATGAGGGCGCCGATGCCGATGGTTTCGCCTTCCTTCACGGCATGGCGCAGCGTACCGCTGCCCTCGGCGGGCAACTCAAACGTGGCCTTGTCCGACTCCAGTTCGGCAATTACTTCGTCGCGGCTCACCTGGGCGCCGTCGGGCTTCAGCCACTTAGCCACCGTCACTTCGGTAATGGACTCGCCCACGGCCGGTATTTTCATCTCCACTACACCACCGCCAGCGGCGGGCGTGCTGGCGGCCGGCGCCGGCGCGCCGGGCGTGGCCGGGTCCTGGCCGGGGCGGTCGGCGGGGGTGCCACCGTAGCCGCTCTGGTCGCTGGCCTGAGGGTTTTCTTCGCCTTTGCTCAGCGGGTCGCTGGCCGGGGCGGCGGTGGCAGCGGGGGCGCTGGCCGCCGGGGCAGCGCTGGCGCCCGCACCGTCGAGCTGGGCAATGGCGGTGCCGATGCCGATGGTTTCGCCCTCAGCTACCAGTATCTTGAGGATGCCGTCGGCTTCGGCGGGCAACTCAAACGTGGCTTTGTCCGACTCCAGCTCGGCGATTACTTCGTCGCGCTTCACGGCCTCGCCGTCTTTCTTGAGCCACTTGGCAATGGTGACTTCGGTGATGGATTCGCCGACGGCGGGGATTTTGATTTCGGTGGGCATGGGCAACGGGTGGTGAGGGAAGCGTAGTTAAATTAACTCAAAAAGGCTTGCGCCAACGGGCGCAGCTTGGTGCGAAAGCAGTTGGCCATCGCCAGCAAGTCGGCCGAGGTGAAGCTAGGGGCATCGTCGGTTTCGTAGCGAAATTCTACAGCAAACTCGTTAAGCGTTGCTGCGTCGGCCATGTCCTGGACGGTAAAATGAGCAGCGCCGACCCGCTGGATAGGCAATATGAGCTTTACCAAGTCATGCGTGAACACTACGAGCAGTCCCACCGTGATGAGTACCGCTTTAAGGTATTTTTCCGTAGCCTGCTGACAGTGGAAGCCAGCGGTTTCGTATTGGGGTGCGCCCGCTTTAGCCAACAGCTCAGCCGCCGCCATATCACGGTCAGCGGTCACGAGCGAGATGCTCACACGCTTTTGGTCAGGCGTTGGGGCTTGCATACAACAAACGGCCTTGTTCGGCCGCAATCGTTTCTACTGAGTAAGAGATGCCAGCGGCTCGCTCCATCTCGGCTGGAGTTCGAATTAAAATATCCATTGGCGGAACATCCGCATACCATAGCAAGGTGCGAATAGCAATGGCCCGTTCCGCGCGTTTGGCCTCCGCTTTCTCCTTGATAATGAGCAAATCCAAGTCGCTGTGCTCTGTCGGCTCGCCGTAGGCGTACGAGCCAAACAAGATAATCTTGTCCGGCGCGTAGCCTTCGACGATGCGGCGCACCACGGCCTGAATTTGCTCTTCGGTTATCACGGGGTTAGTCCTGCTTTTTGGCTACTTCAGTGGTTTCCTTGATTTGCGCGTCGGCCACGGTCTCTTTGGGCTTGTCGAAGGCGCGGGCCACAATTTCCTTCTGCTCCTTTACGTGCACTTTGTTGTAGCCGGTAGCGGGCGAAGCCGAGGGCTTGCGGGCCACCACGTCTTCGAGCTCGCGGCGCATAAAGCGGACCATGTAGTTCCAGTAGCCCATGTTCTCCGGCTCTTCCTGCACCCAATAGATTTTGGCCTTGGGGTACTTGGCTAGCTCGGCATCGAGCTGCTTTTTGGGGAAGGGGTGCAGCTGCTCCAGGCGCACGATGGCCACGTCGGTGCGGTTGGACTTCTGCTGCTCGTCGAGCAAGTCGTAGTATACCTTGCCCGAGCACAGCAGCACGCGCTTCACCTTTTTGGCTTCGGCAAAGCCATCGCCCAGCACCTCCTGGAAGCGGCCACTCGTGAAGTCCTCGATGGGCGACACGCACAGCGGGTTGCGCAGCATCGACTTGGGCGACATCACCACCAGCGGCTTGCGGAAACTCCAGGTGAGCTGGCGGCGCAGGGCGTGGAAGAAGTTGGCCGGCGTGGTGATGTTTGACACCACGATGTTATTCTCGGCCGCGAGTTGCAAGAAGCGCTCGGGACGGGCATTGGAGTGCTCGGGGCCCTGGCCTTCGTAGCCGTGGGGCAGCTGCATCACGATGCCGTTCATGCGCTGCCACTTGCTTTCGCTGCTCACCACAAACTGGTCAATCATGGTCTGCGCGCCGTTGGCGAAGTCGCCGAACTGCGCTTCCCAAATCACGAGCGCCGTGGGGTTTGCCATCGCGTAGCCAAACTCGAAGCCCAGCACCGCGTACTCGCTCAGCAGCGAGTTAAAGATGTTCAGCGGCTGGTGTTCGCCTTCCAGCTGGTTGAGCGAGTTGTAGGGCGCCGACGTTTCGGCGTCGTGCAGCACCGCGTGGCGGTGCGAGAACGTGCCGCGCTGCACGTCCTGGCCGCTTACGCGCACCGTGTGGTTTTCGCTCATCAGCGAGCCGTAGGCCAGTAGTTCGCCGGCGGCCCAGTTGAGGGTGCGGGTTTCGTAGAACATCTTGCGGCGCTCCTTCAGCAGGTTATCAATCTGCTTGATAGGCCGGAAATTCTCCGGAATCGTGGTCAATGCTTTCGCCACGCGCTCTACTACCTCTTCGCTGATGCCAGTTTCCGGCGATTGCTCAAAGTCTTCGTTGGTGCTGCGGCGCAGGGTGCGCCACTCGTTTTCGAGCGCCTGGTATTTATACGGCAGCGGCTGCTGCTTCACCTGGTCAAGGCGGGCCTGCAAGGTGTCGCGAAACTCCTTGTCCATCTGCTCGGCCAGCTGCGCATCCACGTCGCCGCGCTGCACAAGGCGAGCGTTGTAGACCTCACGCGGGTTGGGGTGCTTCGAGATGACGTTGTAGAGCGTGGGCTGGGTAAACTTGGGCTCGTCCGACTCGTTGTGGCCGTGGCGGCGGTAGCACACCATATCGATGAAGATATCGGCATGAAACTCCTGCCGGTACTCCGTGGCCAGGCGCACCGCAAATACCACTGCCTCCGGGTCATCGCCGTTCACGTGAATCACCGGCGCGTCGATAATCTTGGCCAGGTCGGTTGAGTAAATCGACGAGCGGGCATCCTCAAAATCAGTGGTGAAGCCCACTTGGTTATTAATCACGAAGTGAATCGTGCCGCCCGTTTTGTAGCCCTCGAGCTGCGACATCTGCGTCAGCTCGTAGCCAATGCCCTGGCCCGCCAAAGCGGCGTCGCCGTGGATGAGGATGGGCAGAATCTGGTGGTAGTCGCCGCCGTACTGATGCTCGATTTTAGCCCGCACGAAGCCTTCCACCACCGGGTTCACCGCCTCCAGGTGCGAGGGGTTGGGCGCCAGTTTCAGGTTAACGCGCTGGCCGTTAAGGGCCTCTACTTCCGACGAGTAGCCCATGTGGTACTTCACGTCGCCGTCGCCCATCGTGAGGTCGGGCGTGGCCGTGCCCTCAAACTCCGAGAAAATCTGCTCATAGGTCTTGCCCATGATGTTAGCCAGCACGTTGAGGCGGCCGCGGTGGGCCATGCCAATCATCACTTCCTTCACGCCCAGCTCGGCGCCGCGGTTGATGATGGCATCGAGCGCCGGAATGGTCGTTTCACCGCCTTCCAGCGAGAAGCGCTTCTGGCCCAAGAACTTGGTATGCAGAAAGTTTTCGAAGACTACGGCCTCGTTCAGCTTCTTGAGAATGCGCTTCTTGTAGTCCACGTCGGGGTTGAAAGCCAGCGCATCGTGCTCGGTTTTCTGCTGAAACCAATCCAGCACTTTCGGGTCGCGGATGTAGGTGTACTCAAAGCCGACAGTGCCAGCGTAGATGCTCGTGAGCGCCGCCACAATCTCGCGCAGCGTAGCGCCCTGGCCCAGACCCAAGTCTTCGCCCTGGCGAAATTTCACGTTCAAGTCGCTGTCGCTCAGGCCAAAATCAGCAAGATTCAGGCGGGCTTGGCGGTCTTTGCGCTCGCGCACCGGGTTGGTTTTGGCGCGCAGGTGGCCGCGGCTGCGGAAGGCGTGGATGAGGTTGCGCACGGCCGTCTCCTTATCGCCGGCTACGCCGCCCTGGGCCAGGCCGGGGGCGTTGTTGGTCGAGGCGTTGGTGTTGAGCACGCCGTAGTCGTCGGGCTGCGGTACGGGACCGGGCGCGGGGCTCGCGGTGGCTTTGGGGGCCGTGCCGTTGGGAGCGGTGCCAGTGGAGGCAGCACCCGGCACTACCGGCGCGCCTTCGGGAAACTGCTGCGAAAAGTCAAATCCCTCGAAGAACTTACGCCAGCCAAAATCGACCGATTCGGGGTTTTGCTGATACGCCTGGTAGAGCGTTTCGATAGCCGCCGCGTCTGCGTTGGCGATATAGGTGTACGTATCCATGAGGTGGGAATTTGAAAGACTATTCAGCCAGGCAAAAGTAAAGTCCCTGACAGCAAACGAAAAACCTACATGCGGTTTTACAAATTTACTTGACGTCCAATCATTTGAGCTGACAATACTTTGCACTTGTTGAGCAAGTGGGCTAATTTATACAAAAAAGGGCCGGCAGCCGTTATGAGCTTGGCTCCTAGCAGCGAGTAAGGTCGGCTATTTCTACCCGGCAATGCAAACAAAGGGGCAGGTTCGAGCGCGCTACGGGCAGTGTCGCAGGCCTTTGGCCAACGGCTGAAAAGACGCCCTGATTGCGCGGCGGGTGGGGCTAGCGGCTGGGCAACTATTGCTTTTTCCTGTGTGTTAGGCCCAGGCTGCTCAGGTATTCCAATCCTGGCCGATGCTATACTTAACTGTTATTCAATGATTGGTACTCGCTTAGTACTACCCTTACTGCTGGCTGCTACCACGTGGACGGCGGCGGCGCGCCACCCCACTTCGCATAAGCAGCACACCGCTACGAGCCGCCACCCGGCCGGCCACCACCACGCAGCCAAGGGCCACAAAAAACGCCCGGCAGCTACCAAACAGTCCAACTCTACTGGCCGCCACCAGCGCGCGGCAGCCAAAAAACACTTGGCCGCCAGCCGCCACCACGCGGCGCCCCATCACCTCACCAAACACGTGGCCGCCGCCCACCGGCCCGGCCATCAGCCCACGGGCCGCACGTATAAGGTAACAGCCACCGTTTACCAGGCGGTAGCCAGCCAGACCGACGCCACGCCCTTCGTGACAGCCGACAACTCGCGCATCAGGCCGCGCTACAGCAGCAAAACGCACTGGCTGGCCCTCTCGCCCGACCTGCTGGCGCAGGGCGGCGGCAAGTTTCAGTACGGCGATAAGGTACAGGTAGGCGGCGTTTCGCCGCAGCTTGATGGGGTGTACACGGTGCACGATACCATGAACCGCCGCTACCGCCGCCACATCGACATCCTGACCCACCGCCGCGAGAAGCTGCACGTGCACACGCCCGACGCCCAGCTTCGGCTGGCCCAGGCTCCACGCAAAAGCCGGGCGCGGGCCACCGCAGTAGCCAGCGCCCGGCTGGGGCGAAGCGCGCAACGGGCCGCCGGCTTCCGTAACCGGGCCAGCGGCAGGCGCGCCAATTACTTGGTCAGCGCCATCTTATAGATGCGGTAGGGCTCGCGGGGCTGGCCCACGCCCTTGTTCCAGTTCGGCTGCTTGTGGATGGCCGAAGTAGTGAAGTAGATATTATTGCCGTCGGGGTCCCAGGCGAAGGTATCGGGCCACTCCAAGCGCTGCTCCTTCACCACGGTTTCGGTTTTGCCGTCGGGCGTGCGGCGCAGAATCTCGCCGTTTTCGAAGGCCGTGAGGTAGAGGTTGTTCTTGCTATCGATTTCCATGCCGTCGCAGGCGGGGGCATCGGGCAGCTTCTCCACGGCGGCCTGCACCTGGGCGGGGCTCAGGGCAGCATCGCGCAGCGCGGCCGTTTTGATGCGGTAGAGCGAATGACCCGACAGGGCGCGGTAGTAGAGATACTGGTTGTCGGTGCTCAGGGCAATACCGTCGGCCTTAAACTGGCCGGGCTTACCCATTGGGTCGTACAGGGCTTTGCCCTGCGCCTTGGTAATGAAGCCCTTGTCGGGCAGCGTGGAGGGATGCTTGGCCAGCAGTTGGCGCGATTTAGTGGTTTTCAAATCAACCACCACCAGCGCGCCGGTGCCCGAATCGGTGAGGTAGGCGTAGTTATTTTGCAGGTCGATGCGCACGTCGTTGAGGTACGAGTGGCGCGGGGCCACGCTTTCAGGGAACGGAATGACCTGCACCACTTTATTGGTTTTGGGGTCAGTCTTGACCAGCTTCACGCCGCCGGGCACCGTAAACTTGAGGCCGGGCGCGGCGGGGTCGATAATCCAGAGCATCCCCTGCTTATCGACGTAGCCGGCCTGCGGGCAAATCCAGTGCTTGAGGGGCTCGGTCTTCACCGAGTCATTCCACGTGCACCAGCCGGCATCGGGGTAGGGTGTGAGGGTGTTGCTGGGGCCCACCACGGCCACGGGGTAGGTGGGGTTATAGTCCCAGCGCGGCGAAAAGGCGAACACCTTGCCGCCGGGTGCCACGGCCACGCCCGTCACCTGCGGGTCCGTAAACTCGCCCACAATGGTGAGCGGCGAGCCGGCCGGTACCGGGGCCGGCACGTGGGCGGCGGTCGAGTCGGCGGGCATGGTGCCGCGCGGCCGGTCGGCAGTGGAGTTGCCTGAGTTGCAGCCAGCCAGGAGCAAGCCAGTGGCGGCCACCAGGCCGGAAGAGAGAAGAGCAGCGCGCATAAGCGGGGAAAAGGAAATGAAAAACCCCAGCACCGCGATGGGGCCGGGGTTGGGCATACGGCGCAAGCGGGCCGGCCGTTCGGGTGGTGGTGCTTACGGTTGAGCTTAGGCCTGGAAGGTGAGTACCGCCAGCTGCTCGGCAGCCTCGGCGGCGGGCTGGGGCTGGCCGGCAGCGTCGTAGAGCAGGGTGAGCGGCTGAAACGGGTTGCGCATAATCTGCGCCTCGGGTAGGCCCCAGCGCCGCCACAGGCCGGTGAGGGTGTGGCTGTAGGCGAGGTTATCCCAGGGGCTGAAGATGGCCGAGGTCACGTCATCGACTAGGGCATCGAGCACCAGTTCGGCGCCGGGCGCGTCGGCGGGCGTGGGGCGGCGCGGGTACACGTCGGGCACCACGGCCAGCAGGTAGGCCGCGTAGTAGGCCCGGGCCTTGAACTCGGCCACCTGCGCCGGGTGCAGCGGGCGCTGGGCATCGGCATACACCTGGCGCATAGCCTGGCCAATGAAGCCGATATCAATGAGCGTAGCCACCACCACCGACTGACCCAGCTTCATGCTGAAGACGAGCGTATTGAGGTCGTCGTCGTATTCGAAGACGGGGGCCTCGTAGGCGCCGTCGGCTTCGAGCACGAACACCGAGCCGGGCACAAAATCGGCGTAGTCAGTGGGCACGCGCAGGCCTTGCAGCAGCTGAAAAAACGCCCGAAACCGCTGCACCAGCTGCGCATTCTCGGCCAGCGGGTATTCGGGCTTGATGAGCGGCTCCTGCTGCTGCAACAGCTCGGTGACGAAGATGCCGTAGAACATTTTGGCCAGCCACTGCCACAGGCGGTCGGGCGGCAGAGCGCGCAGGGCGGCGGGGCCAGCTTGCGCGGCGGCCTGCATTTCGGCTTCCAGCGCGGCCAGGCGGGGGCGCAGGGCGGGGGCCAGTGGCAGGCGCAGGGCGGCAAAGGTGGTCTGGCTCTGGTCGAGCAGGTGCATGGGCCGCGCGGCCAGACCGTAAGCAGCGAGTAGCCAGTCGGCAAACACGGGCACGGTATCGGCGGGGCCCACGGGCTGGCCCGACAAAAAGCAGCGGCCGGGGCCGAACTGCATTCCCTCGAAGGGGTCGTAAAGGGTAATCATAAGGAGGCAGCTTGCGGCCACAAAGGTCGGCCGGGCTGGCCCAAAAACCCGGACCGGCCGCACTTGGTTAGGCCGCCAGCGCTAGTGCCCGCCCTCCTGGTTTTCGCCGCTGCTCAGCGTGAAATACAGGCCTACATTAAATAGATTACCCAAGGTATTGGCATTCAGGCCAAAATTATTAGTCGTGGTTTTAATGTTATTGCCCTCCTGCTTGGAGGTAGTGCGCTGGAAGCCAAATGTGCCAAACGACCCTACCAGCGTCACCCGCTTGGTGAGGCCGTAGCCAAAACCGGCGTTGAGGTTGGCGCCCAGGTCCAGGGTATTGGCCCGGATGGTGCCCCCACCCAAATACTCGGTGGCGCTGTTGCCGGGCAACACCGACGCATTCAGGCCGATAAAGGGCCGGAAAGTACCTTCGCCAAAGAAATAGCGGCTGTAGATGGTGCCCCCGTAGCGGTTGATGGTGGTGGTGAGGCCCGGGTTATTCAGCGTAATGGGCGTTTCCTGCCGCGAGCCGCTAAACGTGAAGCCCACGCCCAGCTGCACTTGGTTGGTGAGAAAAGTGCCTACCTCGGGCGAAAAGCTGTAGTTATTGCTCTTGCTGGTCGTAGTAGTGGTGCCGTTATTTTCAACATCGGTTGAGGTCGAATTGAAGCCGGCCTGCCCACCCACGTAGAAAGAGTTTTTTTGGGCGTGCGCGGCGAGGGTGCTCAGCGCGAGCAAAATGAGTAAGCAGAAATGTTTCATCTTATAAAAATTAGGGGGGATTACGTAGGCTGTCCCGGCTTTCTAGAAACCGGCGGCAGGAGCTAAGTGGTCCTGAAACGCAGCCTGCAATCGCTTGTTCAGCAGCGAGCAAAATATCTTCGCAGCGCCCTGCGGCCACCACGCAAAGAGGCCAGGAAGCGAGCTAATGTCACTTCCTGGCCCCTTGCGTTGTGGCCACCCGGGCGCGCGGCGCTAGCGCGAGAGCAGGTTGCCGGCTTTGATGAGCACGCGGCTCAGGTTGTGCAGGGCATCGGAGTAGCCGTTGGCCGACTCCTCGGCTACCTTGGCGGCTTCGGCGCCGAGGCTGGCCAGCACCTCGGCCACCTCGTGGGCCTGGGTGTCGGAGGAGGTCAGCATTTGGCGCAATAGCTTAACTTCCTGCTTAATCTTGGCCAGACCGGTGCGCTCACTGGCGGCCAGCACGGCCTCCCAGCGCTCCAGCTCGTGCAGGCCGGTGGCGCCGTCGGCGTTGGGCAGGCCCTGGCCCAGCAGGTTGAGCGTATCGGTGAGCAGGGCGGTGCTCTGCTCGTCGCTGATACGCAACGGAACTTCGGGCGTGGGGGTAGCGTGCGGGGTCGGGGCGGTAGAGTCCATGAGGCAGGATAAAAAGTAGGTAGCTGGCTATACTCAGCCCGGCGCTAAAAAGTTAGTGGCTCCCTGCCCCGGCGGAGGTTACCTTTTGGCCTGCGCGCCGATTAAGCGGTGTAAGCTAACCTTTTCCTCATTTTCTTCTGTCATGAACTACTCGCTCAAAACCCTGTTTGCCGCCGCCGTAGCCCTGAGCTTCACCGCTTGCTCGACCGACACCGACAAAACCACCAACGCCGATGGCTCGACCACCACGACCACCGAAGTAACGACCCCCAGCGCCGAGCAGGTGGGCGACAAAATGGAAGCCAAAGCCGATGAGGCCGGCGCCAAGATGGACGCCGCTGGCGAAAAGATGGACGCTAAAATGGACGCCGCCGGCGAAAAAATGGATGCCAAAATGAGCGCTGCCGGCGATAAAATGGATGCCGCCGGCAACAAAATGGAGGTAAAAGCTGCCGAGGCTAAAGCCAAGACGGAAGCCAAGATGGACGCCGCCGGCGAAAAGATGAATGCCATGGGCAACGCCGCGGCCCAGTCGGCCCACCAGACCAAGGAGAACATGAAAGAAGCCGCCAAAAAATAAGACCGGCTTTTGCCAGACCGAGCCCGCGCCTTCCGGCGCGGGCTTTTTTTGTGGCGGGTGGGCCGGGCCGGCGTATTTTGCCGGGGTGTTGTTCCGAAGCCGCCCTGCTCCTGCCCCGGCCTCCGGGCTTTCCGACCAGCAGGTGCTGGCCCAGTACCGGCAGCGCGGCGACGTGGCCGCGCTGGGGCTGCTGTATGAGCAGTACTTGCCGGAGGTATTTGCCGTGTGCCGCCGCTACCTGGCCCCGCCCGATGAAGACGCCCAGGATGCCACCATGCAGCTTTTTGAGCAGCTGGTGGTGAAGCTGCGCACCCACGCACCCGATAATTTTCCGGCCTGGCTCTACACTACGGCGCGCAATTTTTGCCTCATGGAGCTGCGCGCCCGGCAGCGCGGCACGGCCAGCGGCGGCCCGCTCGTGCTGCTGCCCGAGGCGGCCGACATCGAAACCGCCGCCGCCCGCCACCTCCCCGAGGCTACCGCCGAGGCCGAAGCCGCCCGCCAGCACGAAGCCAACCTGCAAGCCCTGGAGCTGGCGCTGAGCCAGCTGCCCGCCGAGCAGCGCCGCTGCCTGGAGCTGTTTTACCTCGAAGAAAAGTCGTACCAGGAGATTGTGGCCGCCACCGGCCTGGCCCTCAACCTGGTAAAAAGCCACCTGCAAAACGGCCGCCGCATGCTCAAGCGCAATTTGAGCAAGGACTTAGGCATAAATGCTTTAGAATAAGCGTTCAAGACTCGAAACTGCATATTCAAATGCAAAACAGCGGCCCCTTCCGCCAGCCCGCGCCGCCGCCCCAACTCATACTTTATAATTCATCATTCATAATTAAAAAAACATGCTGTCCACCAACCCGCTGCTGAACGCCACTGCCCCGGCCGGCCCTCACCTGCCGGTGGCGCTGCTGCGCCAGTATGCGGCGGGCACGCTGGCCCCGGCGGCCCAGCACCGCGTGGAGGCTCACACCTTAGCCTGCCCCCGCTGCGCCGACATCCTGGAGGGCCTGCTGCAAACCCCGCCCGCCACCACCGACCAGGCGCTGGCCCAGCTGCAACAGCGCCTGCGCCAGCGGGTGCAGCAGCAAGCAGCCACGGCGCGCCAGCCGCCGCGCGCCCGGCAGCACCGCTGGCTGGCGCCACAGTTGGCCGCCGCCGCCGCGCTGCTGCTGGGCCTAGTAGCTGGCGGCTGGTGGGCGTGGCAGCAGCGGCAAATGCCAGCGCCACCGGCCCAGGCCGTGAGCGCCAGCGCCGCGGCGCGGCCGGTGGCTACGGCGCCCGCGCCGGTAGGCGGCTACCCGGCCCTGCGCGCCTACCTGCGCGCGGGCGCGGCGCGCTTCGTGCCGGCGCCCCAGGCGGGGCCACGCCTCACCGGCACGGTGCTGGTGCGCCTGCACCTGGGGGCCGATGGCAAGCCCGAGCAGGCCGAAGCCGTACGCAAGCTGCGTCCCGACTACGATGCCGAGGCCGTGCGCCTGTTGCAAGCGGGTCCGGCCTGGGCGCCCTCGGCCGGGCAGCCGGCCCCGCAGGTGGTCGAGGTACCGGTGGTATTCGAGTAGCCAGCCCTAGAGCTTGGTGCCGGCCTGGAACGAGCCGTCGTCCACCGCTTTCAGGAACTTGACGAAGCCCGTCATGTAGGTCTGCTGGTCGTCGTACATGGCCATGTGGCTGCCCTGGGGGCAGATGAGCGAGGCGCCCTTCTGCACTTTGGTGGCAATCATGCGCATGTGGTCGGGGTCCATGGTATCGTATTTCCCGCCGATGGACAGGAACGGCACCGTGAGCTTGGGCAGGTCGGGCACCCGGTCCCAGTTGGTGAGCTTACCCGATATGCCGAACTCGCTGGGCCCCTGCATGGTCACGTAGAGCGACTGGTTGATTTTGCTCATGGCGCGCGTCACGGGCTCGGGATTGGGCACGATGCGGCACAGGTGCTGGGCGTAGAAATTGGGCTCCAGCAGGCCCATGTAGCGGGGGTTGCTGAAATCCTTTTTGGCCTCAATCTGCCGAATTTCCTTCAGCACTTCGGGCTTCATTTGCTTGGCCAGCACCTCATCGGCGTATTTGCCGTAGGCGGGGCAGCTCATCATCATGTTGCTGATGATGAGCCCCTTGAGGTTTTGCTGGTACTTAAAAGCGTACTCGGCGGCCAGGATGCCGCCCCAGCTGTGGCCCAGCAGGTAGAAATTGTTCTTATCCAGCTTGAGTGCCTGGCGCACCTGCTCCACTTCCTCTACGTAGCGCGGCAGGCTCCACATGCTGGTGTCGCGCGGGTTGTCGGAGTTGCCGCACCCTAGCTGGTCGTAGTAGATAAACTCGATGCCTTCCTGCGGCAAAAAGCTTTCCATGCACTCGAAATACTCGTGCGTGGCGCCCGGCCCGCCATTGAGCAGCAACACCTTGATTTTGGGGTTGTTGCCGAAGCGTTTGGTCCAGACGTTGAACTTGCCTTTGGGCGTGGTGATGGGAATAACCTGGATGCCGCCCGTTTTTATGCCCGCCTCGGGCGCGGGGAAGTAGGTGGTGAGGCTGGGGCCGACGGGGGCCGTGGCAGTGGTATTCGATTGGCAGCCGACTAGCCCGGCGGCTAGTAGCAAGCCCGCCGCGGTGGCGCGGGCCAGAGTAGAAAAAGACATAGCACGAGGCAGTTGCGGCACGGGTAGTCGTACCGGGCTACCAAGCTACTACGCAGCCGCAGAAGCTGGAAATAGCACATCCGTCATGCTGAGTTTGCCGAAGCATCTCTACTGCACGATACCCTAGCGGCGCGGTAGAGATGCTTCGACAAGCTCAGCATGACGGACGATTTTATTTGACATCCTTTTAAGCAAAGCTAGCCGCTGTAGCCGCCGCCGCTTTCGGGCTCGGTGGCGCTGCCGCCGGCCTTGTCGGGCGTGGGCAGGTCCGACTCGGTGTGGATTTCGAGGTGGCTGTAGTCGGGCGCGCCGTTGCCTTCAGTAGGTACGGGCGGCTCGGTATGGGGGGCGGGGGTGGGCGTGGGCTGGTTCATATGGGGAAACAAGGTGGATTGGCTGGGTGTACGGACTGCGGCGACCGGCGGCTACCTGGCCTGGGCTGGCTCCGGCTAGTCAGCGTACTTTTGCTGGCGTTGCCAGAGGCAGCTTTTCCACTCCTACATTGTTCAAATGAGCCAGTTCCGCACCGAAAAAGATACTATGGGCCAGGTGCAAGTGCCCGCCGACGCCTATTGGGGCGCCCAAACCCAGCGCAGCATCGAGAATTTCCCGATTGCGCAGGATATCAATAAGATGCCGAAGGAAATCATCAAAGCCTTCGCTTACCTCAAGAAAGCCGCCGCCCTCACCAACCGCGACGCGGGCATCCTGGACGCCGAAAAAGCGGAACTGATTGGCCGCGTGGCCGACGAGATTCTGGAGGGCAAGCTGGCCGACCAGTTTCCGCTGGTGGTGTGGCAAACCGGCTCGGGCACGCAGAGCAACATGAACATGAACGAGGTAATCGCCTACCGCGGCCACGTGCTGCACGGCGGCCTGCTCGGCGATGAGAAGAAGTTTCTGGCGCCGAATGACGACGTAAACAAGAGCCAGAGCAGCAACGACACCTTCCCGACGGCCATGCACATCGCGGCCTACAAAATATTGGTGGAGCTAACGATTCCGGGCATCACCAAACTGCGCGATACGCTGAAAGCCAAGGCCCTAGAGTTTAAGGACATCGTTAAAATCGGTCGCACCCACTTCATGGATGCCACGCCGCTAACGCTGGGCCAGGAGTTTTCGGGCTACGCCTCGCAGCTCGACCACGGCCTGCGCGCCATTCATAATACCCTGGCCCACCTGAGCGAGCTGGCGCTGGGTGGCACCGCCGTGGGCACGGGCATTAACACGCCCCCGAACTATTCGGTGAACGTGGCCAAGCACATTGCCGACCTCACCGGCCTGCCCTTCGTGACGGCCGAAAACAAGTTTGAGGCCCTGGCCGCCCACGACGCCATCGTGGAGGCCCACGGCGCCCTCAAAACCGTGGCCGTGAGCCTCATGAAAATTGCCAACGATGTGCGCATGCTCAGCAGCGGCCCGCGCGCCGGCATCGGCGAAATCTCGATTCCCGACAACGAGCCCGGTTCCAGCATCATGCCCGGCAAGGTGAACCCCACCCAGTGCGAGGCCATGACAATGGTGGCCGCCCAGGTGATGGGCAACGACGTGGCCATCACGGTGGGCGGCTCGATGGGCCACTTCGAGCTGAACGTGTTTAAGCCGGTGATGATTTTCAACTTCCTGCACTCGGCCCGCCTCATCGGCGACGTGTGCGTGGCCTTCAACGACAAGTGCGCGGTGGGCATCACACCCATTCTGCCCAACATCAAGAAGCACGTCGATAGCAGCTTGATGCTGGTGACGGCCCTCAACCCGCACATCGGCTACTACAAAGCCGCCGAAATTGCCCAGACGGCCCACAAAAACAACTCGACCCTGAAGGAAACCGCCATCCAACTCGGCTACGTAACGGCCGAAGAGTTTGACCAGTGGCTGAAGCCGGAGGACATGGTAGGCGAGATTAACGTGGGCTAGCATTCAGAGCTAGGAAAAGCCAGTTATCATGCTGCGCAAGCGCAGCATGATAACTGGCTTTTTGCTTTTTAGTGCATTGCTTTACAGCTTGTCAGCTATGCGTATTCTGCCTTTCCTCTGCCTAGCCACCTTTCCGCTGGCCAGCCGGGCCCAGATGGCGCAGGCCGTACCCGTCGATGCGGCCACGGCGCAGGCGGTGCTGGCCCAGGCGGCGCGGCAATACCCCAAGTTCACGGCGGCGCTGGCCGAGGTGCGCCAGCACGACCCGCTGCTGCTGCGCTTTGTAGTCGTGACCAACCCCGGCCCGCTCGGCAGCCCCGCCGCCGCGTTTGGCAACGGCGCAGTGCGGCTCGACCGCCGCTTTTTGGAGCAGTTGCGGCCGGGCTACGACGACAACCGGCTGGTAGTGGTGCTCTACCACGAAATCGGGCACCTGCATTATTTCAGCCAGGTGCCGCCCGGCCAGCGCGACTCGCAGGCCAGCGAGCGGGCGGCGTTTGACTATTCTTTACTGCAAACTAAGGCCCTGGCCGAGGCCGGCGACTGCGCCCCACTGCAAACCGGCTTGAGATTCATGCTATTGCGGAGCCAATCGAATGACTTGGCCGACCCGCACGTGCGCGCCCTCAAAACCCTGGTGCAGGAGCCCGCTTATGCCGCGTACCAAGCCTACGTGGCCAGCCACTGCCCGGCGCAGCCGTGAGGGGTAGCCGGCGGCTTTTGCTTTTTTCGCATCTTTGCGGTCTATCAATTTACCCGCCGCGCTATGGATTTCGCCCAAACCCTCGTGCTGGAAAACAGCCGCGTGCGCCTGCGCCCGCTCGAAACCACCGATTTTGAAGCGCTGAAGGCCATCGCCTTCGTGCCAGAAATCTGGGAGTTCACCATCACCCGCGCCGACGACGCCCTAAGCCTGGCCGACTACCTAGCTCAGGCCGGGCACGACCGGCAGGCGGGCCGCCGCTACCCCTTCGCCATCATCGACCGGGCGAGCGGGCGGCTGGCAGGCAGCACCAGCTATTACCACGTAGATGCTGATAATCAGAAGCTGAGCATCGGCTACACCTGGGTAGGCACCGAGTTTCAGCGTACCGGCATCAACCGCGCCGCCAAGCACCTGCTGCTGGGCTACGCCTTCGACCAACTGGGCTGCGAGCGCGTGGAGCTGGAAACCGACAGCCGCAACCTGAAGTCGCAGACCGCTATGCGCCGCATGGGCGCCACCGAGGAAGGCACCCTGCGCAGCCACCGCCTTACGCAGGGCGGCGTGCGGCGCGACACGGTTATTTTCAGCATCATCCGAGCCGAGTGGCCCGCGTTGCGCCGCACCACCTTTGCCGAGTTCGACGCCCGTGGCTAGCCCTAAACCCGCTGGCCGGCCGGGGTTGTTGCGCCGCCGGGTGGCCAGCTTCGGGCATGCCTTTCGGGGCGTGGGGGCGGCCCTGCGCTCTGAGCTGCATTTGCAGTTTCATGCCGTGGCCACGGTGGCGGTTGTCGGCGGCGGGCTGTATTTCCGGCTGAGCGGCACCGAGTGGGCGCTGGTAGCGCTGGCCGTGGCCAGCGTGTGGGCTGCCGAGCTGTTCAACACGGCCATCGAAACACTGACCAACTTGGTGTCGCCCGAGTACCACCCGCTGGCCGGCCGGGCCAAGGATGTGGCGGCCGGCGCCGTACTGCTAGCGGCGCTGGGCGCGCTGGCGGTGGGCGGCTTGGTGTTTGGCCCTAAAATATGGGCCTTACTGCCGCGCTAACTATTCGGGGCGGTTGGCGTAACGTAAGGCAATCAGCGTCTTTTAGCGCCTATTCCACCTTTCCTAGCCTGCTCCGCCATGCGTCTGTTACTTATACCTTTTACCGCGCTGGCGCTGCTGCTGGGCGCCTGCCAGCAAGATGTGGTGGTGAACACACCCACCACGCCACCCGCCGAAGGCTTTGTGAGTGAGCCTAATACGCCCGCACCCACCAGCACCAACACCGTGGATGCCGTGCCCGCCCGCGACATGCGCCTCGACAGCACCGCCCGGCCCCAGTGGCTGCGCAACCGCATCCAGAGCATCCTGGCCACGCGCAAGCGCAACCCCATTATCCGCATTGCGCGCTACCAGTACGAGGGCGAAACCGTGTACTACGAATCGGCCCCGTGCTGCGACCAGCAATCGGTGCTCTACGATGCGCAAGGTAAGGTGCTGTGCCACCCTGAAGGTGGCATCACGGGCAAGGGCGATGGCAAATGCGCCAACTTCGACAAGCGCAAAACCAACGAGCAGCTCGTGTGGCAAGACCCGCGCTGAATCAGTCTTAATTTTTCAAAATCGAACGTCATGCGGAGCTTGTCGAAGCATCTCTGCCACGCCGCTAGGGTCAACTAACCCAACGACGCGGTAGAGATGCTTCGGCAAGCTCCACATGACGTTCTTTTCTTTGCACTTCAATTTACTCTCTGCTTTTCCTCTCATGATTAATACCATTGCCAAGCTCGGCGTTTTTAACGTGTGGGCCAACGAAACGCTGCTGCGCCGCCTCGACTCGTCGGTAGCCGCCGGCCACGAGGAGCCTAAGGCCGCGCTGCGCATTTTCAGCCACGTGATTAATGCCCAGGCCATCTGGATTGCCCGCCTTAGCGGCACGGCCAGCCCCCTCAAGGTGTGGCAGGAGCACGACCTGGCTGGCCTGCACCACTGGCACGAGCAAACCTCGCAGAAGTTTGCCGACCTCTGCGCCACCACCGACGAGGCCGAGCTGAACCGCCACATCCAGTACACCAACTCGCAGGGCGATGCCTTCGACTCGCAGGTGAGCGACATCTTGACCCACTGCGTAGTGCACGCCAGCTACCACCGCGGCCAGGTAGCCACCAAGATGCGTGAGGCGGGCCTGGAGCCCGTTAACTCCGACTTCATCACTTACTGCCGCGAGCAGGCGGGCCAAGTCGAGCCGCAGCTGTAAGCAGTCACAAAATGCCCTAGCGGGCCGCCCGGCACTAGCTTGCGGGGCGGCCCTTTTTGCTTAGAATTGGGGCCGTAGAGCGGCATCCTTGCGGCTTGTCGTTGAACGACATTCAGCAGGCTAAACAACGCGAAGACGCAAAGATGCGTCTCTACAAACCGGGCTAGCGAGGCATTGCTAGCCGTTATCCATATGAAGATTCTGCTGGTTGAAGATGAGCCACCGCTGGCCTCGTTTGTGAAGAAGGGCTTTGAGCACGAAGGCTACGACGTGACCGTGGCCTACGACGGGCGCACCGGCTGGTCGCTCTACGAGCAGCAGCCCTACGACCTCGTTATCCTCGACGTAAATTTACCCTATGTGAATGGCGTGGAGCTGTGCCGCCGCATCCGGGGGGCTAGCCAGCGCGTGCCGCTGCTGCTGCTCACGGCCCTCGACAGCCTCGACGACAAGGAAGCCGGCTTCGCCGCCGGGGCCGACGACTACCTGGTCAAGCCTTTTGAGTTCAGAGAGTTGCTGATGCGCGCGCGCGCCCTCACCCAGCGCTACGCCGTGGCCAACGGCGAGCGTCGCGAACTACGCATGGCCGACCTCATGCTCGACCTCGACGCCAAAACCGTGACCCGCGCCGGCCAGCGCATCGACCTTACTACCCGTGAGTACTCGCTGCTGGAGCACCTGCTGCGCAACCGCGGCCGCATCGTGTCGCGCGTGGACATTGCCGAGCGCGTTTGGGACCTGGACTTCGACACCACAACCAATGTTATCGATGTGTACGTGAGCTATTTGCGCAAGAAGCTGGACCGCGATTTTTCGCCCAAGCTTATTCATACGGTGGTGGGCATGGGCTACGTGATGCGCGAGCAATAAGCACCCTACGCGCCTGTCATTGCGAGCCCGCGAAGCAATCGCACTAGAACGACCCTATCGGAACGACCAGCGCGGGTATCGTTCGGATGCGATTGCTTCGCAGGCTCGCAATGACAAAACGAACTTTCATCAGAAAACATGCTGATTCGCAATAAGCTGATGCTGCGCTTTACGCTAGTGGTGCTGGCGATTCAGGTCAGCTTCTCGGCGTTTATTTACTACTTCAATGCCAGCACGCGGTCGCAGCGCTTCGAGCACCGGCTGGGCACCAGCGTGACCCTGGCGGCGCGGCTGCTCATCCGGCCCGGCAAGCTCGAAACGGGCAAGCTCGGCAGCCTCCGTCGCCGTGACCTGCTCACGCTAACCAACGAGCAAATAAGTATTTACGGTCCTGAAGGCGACCTACGCTACAGCAGCGCCGACGACATCGACCAAACCCTGAACCAGGCCCAACTAGCCAGCCTGCGCCCCGGCCAGCCCACGGCCTTTGCCACCGGGCAGCAGCGCGAAGCAGTGGGCATGGTCTATGACCACGAGGGCGAGCAGTACGGCATATTTGTCTCGGCCGAAGACCAGGTGGGCTGGGCGCGTTTGCACCAACTCGGCCTGCTGCTGTTGGTGGGTAATGTGGGGGCACTAGCGCTCACCATCTTAGCCGGATGGTATTTTGCGGGAGCAGCGCTGGCGCCGGTGGCGCGCATCAGCAGGCAGGCGGGGCGCATTTCAGCCACGAGTTTGGGCCGGCGCTTGTCGGAGGGTAACGGCCGCGACGAGCTAGCCCAACTAGCCCGCGTTTTCAATGAGATGCTGGCCGGACTGGAGCAGGCCT
>Ga0160428_1000425_pt1 | contig 47983 bp, 43 predicted proteins | sample SolpanmetagenomM_FD_108198 | JGI IMG/M metagenome (GOLD analysis project Ga0160428, IMG submission 108198) | Solar panel surface microbial communities from Lawrence Berkeley National Laboratory, California, USA - M | ecosystem: Engineered > Built environment > Solar panel > Unclassified ... | reverse complement strand
CGTTGCCAGCGGCAGTTTTCCCACTCCTACTTCGTTCAAATGAGCCAGTTCCGCACCGAAAAAGATACCATGGGCCAGGTGCAAGTGCCCGCCGACGCCTATTGGGGCGCCCAAACCCAGCGCAGCATCGAGAACTTCCCGATTGCGCAGGATATCAACAAGATGCCGAAGGAAATTATCAAAGCCTTCGCCTATCTCAAAAAAGCCGCCGCCTTCACCAACCGCGATGCGGGCGTGCTCGACGCCGATAAGGCGACCCTCATTGGGCAGGTAGCCGACGAAATATTGGCGGGCCAGCTGGCCGACCAGTTTCCGCTGGTGGTGTGGCAAACTGGCTCGGGCACGCAGTCGAACATGAATATGAACGAGGTGATTGCCTACCGCGGCCACGTGCTGCACGGCGGTCTGCTGAGCGACGAGAAGAAGTTTTTGGCGCCCAACGATGACGTGAACAAGAGCCAAAGCTCGAACGACACGTTCCCGACAGCTATGCACATCGCGGCCTACAAAATCTTGGTCGAGACCACGATTCCGGGCATCACCAAGCTGCGCGACACGCTGAAGCAGAAGTCGGAAGAATTCAAGCACATCGTTAAAATCGGCCGCACCCACTTCATGGATGCTACCCCCCTCACCTTGGGGCAAGAATTTTCGGGCTACGCCTCGCAGCTCGACCACGGCCTGCGCGCTATCAACTACACGCTGGCGCACCTGAGCGAGCTGGCGCTGGGCGGCACCGCCGTGGGCACGGGCATCAACACGCCCGCTGGCTACTCCGAGAACGTGGCCAAGCATATTGCCGACCTCACGGGCCTACCCTTCGTCACGGCCGAGAATAAGTTTGAAGCCCTGGCTGCCCACGACGCCATTGTGGAAGCCCACGGCGCCCTCAAAACTGTGGCCGTGAGCTTGATGAAAATCGCCAACGCCGTGCGCATGCTCAGCAGCGGCCCGCGCGCCGGCATCGGCGAAATCTCGATTCCGGACAATGAGCCCGGTTCCAGCATCATGCCCGGCAAGGTGAACCCCACCCAGTGCGAGGCCATGACGATGGTGGCCGCCCAGGTAATGGGCAACGACGTGGCCATCACGGTGGGCGGCTCGATGGGCCACTTCGAGCTGAACGTGTTCAAGCCCGTCATGATTTTCAACTTTCTGCACTCGGCCCGCCTCATTGGCGATGTGTGCGTGGCGTTCAACGACAAGTGCGCGGTGGGCATCACGCCCATTTTGCCCAACATCAAGAAGCACGTCGATAGCAGCCTGATGCTCGTGACGGCCCTCAACCCGCACATCGGCTACTACAAAGCCGCCGAAATTGCTCAAACGGCCCACAAAAACAACTCAACCCTGAAGGAAACCGCCGTGCAACTCGGCTACGTCACGCCCGAGCAGTTCGACGAGTGGCTGAAGCCCGAGGACATGGTAGGTGAGATAAAGTAATGGCGACTAGGCTTGTGGCCGCCAAGCTCCTCTGGCGGCCTGCCACAAGCTTAGCTAGGCACGCAGCCCGCAAAGCCGCCCGGCCCCGTGCCGGGCGGCTTTTGGTTTTCTTGCATCTTTGCAGTGTCACCATTCTTTAGCGGCTATGCCCTTCGACTTCACCCAAAACCTGGTACTGGAAAACAGCCGGGTGCGGCTACGCCCGCTCGAAGCCACTGATTTTGAAGAATTGAAGCTTATTGCCTTCGACCCCGAGCTGTGGCAATACACCCTGACCCGCGCCGACGATGTGGTGAGCCTGGCGGCCTACGTGACCGCCGCTGGCCAGGCGCGGCAGGCGGGGCAGCGCTACCCATTTGCTATCATCGACCGGGCCAGTGGGCGGCTGGCGGGCAGCACCAGCTACTACAATATCGACCTCGACAACCAGAAGCTGAGCATTGGCCACACCTGGGTCGGCACCGGTTTTCAGCGCACGGGCCTCAACCGGGCGGCTAAGCACCTGCTGCTGTGCCACGCCTTCGACCAGATGGGCTGCGAGCGCGTCGAGCTCGAAACCGACAGCCGCAACCACAAGTCGCAGCAAGCCATGCGCCGCATGGGCGCCACCGAGGAGGGCACGCTGCGTAGCCACCGCCTCACGCAGGGCAATATGCGGCGCGACACGGTGATTTTCAGTATCATCCGGCCCGAATGGAACCAGCTGCGGCATACCACCTTTGCCGAGTTCGATACACGTGGCTAGCCCTCCCCCCCCGCCCGGCCCAACTTGCTGCAACGCCGGGCGGCCAGCTTTGGGCACGCGTTTCGGGGTGTAGGGGCGGCGCTGCGCTCCGAGCTGCATTTGCAGTTTCATGCCGTGGCTACGGTGGCGGTGCTGGGGCTGGGCTGGTATCTGGGACTGAGCCCGGTAGAGTGGGCGCTGGTGGCGCTGGCCGTGGCGAGTGTATGGGCCGCCGAGCTGTTCAACACGGCCATCGAGACGCTGACCAACCTTGTGTCGCCCGGCTACCACCCGCTGGCCGGCCGGGCCAAGGACGTGGCGGCTGGGGCGGTGCTGCTGGCCGCCGCGGGCGCGGTGGTGGTGGGCGGCTGCATTTTTGGCCCCAAACTCTGGGTTCTGCTGCCGCGCTAACTATGCGGGCCGGATAACGTAAGGCTACCCACCTGTCTTCGTGTTTCCCTACCCCCTTCTTATGCGCCATTTTTCTATCCCTTTTATCGCTACCGCACTGGCCTTTCTGCTGGTTTCTTGCCAGCAAGACGTGGTCGTAAACACGCCCACTACGCCGCCTTCCGAAGGCTTTGTGAGTGAGCCCAGTACGCCCGCGCCCACCAGTACCAACACCGTGGACGCGGTGCCCGCTCGCGACATGCGCCTCGACAGCACCGCCCGGCCGCAATGGCTGCAAGGTCGCATCCAGAATATCCTGGCTACCCGCAAGCGCAACCCCATCATCCGCATTTCGCGCTACCAGTTTGAGGGCGAAACCGTGTACTATGAGTCGGCCCCGTGCTGCGACCAGCAATCGACACTCTACGACGCAGAGGGCAAAGTGCTGTGCCACCCCGAAGGTGGCATCACCGGCCGGGGCGATGGCCAGTGCAGCAGCTTTGCCAAGCGCCGCACCAACGAGCAGCTGGTGTGGCAAGACCCACGCTAACGGCTGCTTGTCTTAAAAGAACGTCATGCTGCGCTTGTCGAAGCATGACGTTCTTTTGCACTCTAAATCCCCCATTTGCTCTCTACTCATGATTAACACCATTGCCAAGCTCGGCGCGTTCAACGTGTGGGCCAACGAAACGCTGCTGCGTCGCCTCGACTCGTCGGTGGCCGCTGGCCACGAAGCACCGCAGCCGGCGTTGCGCATTTTCAGCCACGTTATCAACGCTCAGGCTATCTGGATTGCCCGCCTCAGCGGTACGGCCAGCCCGCTAAAAGTGTGGCAGGAGCACGACCTCGCCGGCCTGCACCACTGGCACGAGCAAACCTCGCAGAAGTTTGCTGACTTCTGCGCCAACGCCGACGACGCCGAGCTGGTGCGCCACATCCAATACTCTAATTCCCAAGGCGATGCTTTCGATTCGCAGGTGAGCGACATCTTGACCCACTGCGTGGTGCACGCCAGCTATCACCGCGGCCAGGTAGCCACCAAGATGCGCGAAGCTGGCCTAGAGCCCGTCAACTCTGACTTCATCACCTACTGCCGCGAGCAGAGCGGCCAGGTAGCGCCGCAGCTGTAAATCGGCGCCGCCATTCGTTGGATACTTTTGGCAGGCTGCTTCGCCCCGGTGGCGGGGCAGCCTGTTTTTGTGGGGGCCGTATAGAGGGTAGCACGTTGCGCTTATGAAAATTCTGTTGGTCGAAGACGAGCCGCCGCTGGCCTCGTTCATCAAAAAAGGCTTTGCCCACGAGGGCTACGACCTCACCGTGGCCTACGACGGGCGCACGGGCTGGTCGCTCTATGAGCAGCAGCCCTACGACCTGGTTATTTTGGATGTAAACCTGCCTTATGTGAATGGGGTAGCGCTGTGCCAGCGCATTCGGGCGCACAGCCGGCTGGTGCCAGTGCTGCTACTCACGGCCCTCGACAGCCTCGACGACAAGGAGGCTGGTTTTGCGGCCGGGGCCGACGACTACCTGGTTAAGCCCTTTGAGTTCAGAGAGCTGCTGATGCGGGCCCGCGCCCTCACCCAGCGCTACGCCGCCACCAGCGGCGAGCGCCACGAGCTGCGCATGGCCGACCTCGTGCTTGACCTCGACGCCAAAACGGTGGCTCGCGCCGGCCAGCGCATCGACCTCACTACCCGCGAGTATTCGCTGCTCGAACACCTGCTGCGCAACCGCGGCCGCGTCATCTCGCGCGTAGATATTGCCGAGCGGGTCTGGGACCTGGACTTTGACACGACAACCAACGTGATTGATGTGTACGTGAGCTACTTGCGCAAGAAGCTAGACCGCGATTTTTCGCCCAAGCTCATCCATACGGTGGTAGGCATGGGCTACGTCATGCGCGAAGGGTAGCGCCGTAGCGCGAACTTTGTAGTTCGCGTGCCAGAACGACATCCACGGCGCGGGAACGCGAACTACAAAGCTCGCGCTACATTCAGAGTAACATGCTGATTCGCAATAAGCTGATGCTGCGCTTTACGCTGGTGGTACTGGCTATTCAGGTCAGCTTTTCGGCGTTCATTTACTACTTCAATGCCAGCACGCGGGCGCAGCGCTTTGAGCACCGGCTGGGCACCAGCGCCACGCTGGCGGCGCGGCTGCTGATTAGGCCCGGCAAGCTCGAAACCGGGCAGCTCGGCAGCTTGCGCCGCCGCGACTTGCTGACGCTGCCCAACGAGCAAATCAGCATCTACGGGCCCGGCGGCGAGCTGCGCTACAGCAGCGCCGATGACATCGACCAGGGACCCAACCGGGCCCGGCTGGGCAGCTTGCAGCCGGGCCAGCTCATGGGTTTTGGGGCCGGCGGGCGGCGCGAGGCGGTGGGCCGGGCCTACGACCACGAGGGCGAGCGCTACGCCATTTTTGTATCGGCCGACGACCAGCTGGGCTGGGCGCGGCTACACCAGCTGGGCTTGCTGCTGCTGCTGGGCAACGTGGGCGCACTGGCGCTCACCATTTTGGCGGGCTGGTACTTTGCGGGCGCGGCCCTGGCGCCGGTGGCGCGCATTGGGCGGCAAGCGGGGCGCATTTCGGCCACCAACCTGGGCCGGCGGCTGTCGGAGGGCAACGGGCGCGACGAGCTGGCGCAGCTGGCGCGCACCTTCAACACGATGCTGGCTGGGCTAGAGCAGGCCTTCGAGTCGCAGAAAAGCTTTCTGGCCCACGCTTCGCACGAGCTGCGCACACCGCTCACCACCCTCACCGGCACCCTCGAAACCGCCCTGGCCTACGATGCCACCCTGCCCGACGCCCGCGAGAGCCTGGCCCACTCGCTCGACGCGGCTCGCCACCTGCAAAGCCTCACCACCAGCCTCTTGGCCTTGGCCAAAGCGGATGGCACCCTACCCCCCTTCGCGGCGGTAAGGCTCGATGAATGCCTAAACCAGGCCCTGGATTTTGCCCGCGCCAAGTACCCCAGCCGCGCGCTGCGTCTGGCTTTCGGGGCCCTACCCCCCACCGCGGAGGGCGATGTTTTTATGTTGCCCGGCAACGCCGAGCTGCTCACCACGGCCCTGCTCAACCTGCTCGACAATGCCGGCAAATACTCGGCCGGTCCGGTGCTGGCCGAGCTGGGCTACGACGGCCCTACCCTGCTGCGCGTGCGCGTCGTTGACCAGGGCCCCGGTCTCAGCCCCGATGAGCTGAACCACGTCTACGAGCCGCTGTACCGGGCCCCCGGCGCCCTGGGCCGCCCCGGCTACGGCCTGGGCCTACCCCTCACGCAGCGCATTGTGCAGCGCCACGCGGGCCGGCTGGCGTTGACCTCGGCAGAGGGGGTAGGGACCACGGCCACGGTGTGGCTGCCAGCGTCGCCGGTGTAGGAGGGAGTAAGGGCAGTACTTTGTCCTTTCACCTTTGCGGGAATATGAGCCTTCCATTCATCCCTATTGCCGACCAACTTAACTGGCTACCGCGAACGCCTTATGCTGCAGTTGCTGTCGCACCGGGCTTACCGCCAGGTTATGAGGTTTATCTCCAGCTATTGCCGCCGCTGGGCATCGACCGCAGCATCCCAATTGCTGAATACTCTTTCGCTACCAAAACAGTGGCCGAGTTAAACGCCCGCGTGGCTTTCTGGGATAAGTATGGCATTGTACTCGGCCAGCCCTCGCCTGAAAAGCTAGAAGCAATTACTTACCGCGAAGTGGCGGCCTCGCTAGACTTAAATTATGATGCCCAAATCAGCGGCGCAGCTATTGCACGGGCTTATGGCAGCTGGCCACCTCATTTGGGTAGTAGTCCAGCTCTTGAAGCGGCGTTCGTGCAGCAGTTGCTACAAGGGATAGGGCCTACTGTTGAAAGCTATTTTCATGGGGCTGATGAAGAGGGTAACGGACACTGGGAATCTGATGATTCCCGCGCTGATTGGTTGAAGCACGGCTTATCGGCTGATTTACCAGAAATATGCCGTTGGGGCGGAAGACCACCTACGTATTTTTTTGCTGCAGACCATTCCTGGTGTTTCTACCAAAGTGAAGAAGCACCCATGGTTGTGGGCTGCGCTAAGCACTTAGCCCAAGCACTTTTGGCTCAGCCAAAGTTAGAAATCCTGTCATTGTCGGATTTGTAAGCTTTCAACAGGTAATAGATGGCTGCAAAGTGGTCCTCACCCTATTTTCATCTTTTCTAATACGGTTCTCATACCGTTTTAATGTCATGGGGGGTCCTTTGTGGGCAGTTGCCACTGCCCCACCTACCCATGTCCAATCCACTCCGGCCGTTGAATTTCCTGGCTTTGCTGCTGGCGGGGGCCCTGGCTTCATCGCTGATATTCAACGTATTCCTGCTCTATAACCGGGCCCCGGTGGCGGCCGACTACGAGGACTTGCAGGAAACCGAAGCCGACCTGCGCCTCACCCAGCGGCTGCTGGCCCGCTGCCAGGCCGACCACCAGCAGCAGGACAGCCTGTTGGCCCTACGGCCCGTACTACCCAGGCCCCTACCCACCGCCTCGGCCCAGTAGCCGCGCGGAGGCTTTTCGTTTGCTCATTTTTTTCCTATATGAACTCCTTATCTCGCCGCGTGCTCCTTCGTCCTTTTGCCCTAGTAGCCGTGGCCGGCGGGCTGCTGTTGAGCGGCTGCGGCAAAGGCGAGGCCGACAGCGCCAAGGTAGCCGACAGCGCCCCCCAGGTGCCGGTGGTAGCCCTGCATACCACCGCCCAACGCCTTTTTAACGAGCACGTGGCCGATATTCAGGCCGAGCGCAACGTGGAGGTGCGGGCCAAGGTGCGCGGCTTTCTCGAAGCTATTTTTGTGGATGAGGGCAAATTTGTGAAGAAGGGCCAGCCCCTGTTTCGCATTCAGGCCAGCGAGTATGAAAACCAGTTGGCCCGCGCCAAGGCCGCCGAAGTGGGGGCCGAAGCCGAAGTGGCCTCGGCCAAGGTGCAACTGGGGCGCGTGCAGCTATTGGTGAGCAAGAACATCATCGCCAAAACCGAAACCGACCTGGCCATGGCCAACCTGCGCACCGCCCAGTCGCACGTGGCCGAGGCCCGCGCCCGCCAGAGCACGGCCCGCCTCAACGTGGGCTACACACTGGTGCGCGCCCCCTTCGACGGCGTCATCAACCGCATTCCGCTCAAGGTGGGCAGCCTGATTGAGGAAACCACGCTGCTCACTACCGTTTCCGATTTGACCCAGGTATTTGCCTACTTCGAAATCCCGGAAAATGAATACCTGACGTTTGTAAAGCTCCGCCAGAACCACCCCGAGCAGAGCCGCTCCGACACCGTTGCGCTGGTGCTGGCCGATGGCAGCCGCTACCCCTACCCCGGCTACATCGAAACCTCGGAGGGCGAGATTGACGAAAACACCGGCTCCATCGCCTTCCGCGCCCGCTTCGACAACCCGCAGCGCCTGCTCAAGCACGGGGCCACCGGCCGCGTGCGCCTCACCAACGTGGTGGCCGAGGCCCTGCTGGTGCCCCAAAAGGCGGTATTTGAAGTGCAGGACAAGAGCTACGTGTATCTCCTCGACAGCAACAACGTGGCCCACACGCGCAGCTTTGTGCCCGGCACCCGCACCGGCGACGATTACGTAGTGAAGAGCGGCCTCAAGCGCGGCGACCGTGTGGTGTACGAGGGCATGCAGCAGGTGAAAGACGGCCAGAAAGTGGTGCCCCGCAAGGCCGACGTACCGGATGTGGCGGGCGTGCGGTAGCAAGGGTATACCGTGGGCCCTGAGGGCTTGCAAGTCATTAGCATAAAACATTTAAAATCATCCTACTACCCCCGCACGCACCTGCAAGGTTCCTGCGGGGGTAGTGGGCCCACGGTCTACCTCTTCTATGTTTGATATCTTCATTCGCCGCCCGGTCCTCTCGCTGGTTATCTCCTTGCTGATAACCTTGCTGGGTGGGCTGGCGCTGTTTCAGCTGCCCATCACGCAGTTTCCCGACATTGTGCCGCCCTCCGTGACCGTGACGGCGCACTACACCGGGGCCAACGCCGAGGTGTGCGCCAAGGCCGTGGCCACGCCCCTGGAACGCGCCATCAACGGCGTACCGGGCATGACCTACATGACATCGGTAAACAGCAACGACGGCACCACGCTCATCGAGGTGTTCTTTGAGGTGGGCACCGACCCTGATCTGGCCGCCGTGGCCGTGCAGGGCCGCGTGCAAACCGTGATTGACGAGCTGCCGGAGGAAGTTATCAAGGCCGGCGTGACGGCCGAAAAGGAGGTAAACTCCATGCTGCTCTACCTCAACGTGACGAGCACAGATAAGGCGGCCGGCGAGAAGTTTATTTATAACTATGCCGATATCAACATCTTGCAGGAGCTCAAGCGCATCAACGGCGTGGGCCTAGCCGAGATAATGGGCGCCCGCGAATACTCGATGCGCGTGTGGCTGAAGCCCGACCGCATGGCCGCCTACAACGTGGGCACCGAGGAAGTGGTGGCCGCCATCCGGGCCGAAAACGTGGAGGCCGCCCCCGGCAAGTCGGGTGAAAGCTCGGGCCAGCAGGCCCATGCCCTGCAATACGTGCTGCGCTATACCGGCAAAATGTTTAAGCCCGAGCAGTACCGCAACATCGTGCTGCGCGCCAACCCCGACGGCTCAGTGCTGAAGCTCAAGCAGGTGGCCGACGTCGAGTTTGGCTCGCTCGGCTACGGCATGGTGTCGAAGGAAGACGGGCGGCCCTCGGCGGCCATCATGCTCAAGCAGCGCCCCGGCTCCAACGCCAGCGAGGTAATCGCGGCCGTGAAGCAGCGCATGGCCGAGCTGAAGGCCACCAGCTTTCCGCCCGGCATGACCTACAGCGTGGCCTACGACGTGTCGCGCTTCCTCGATGCCAGCATCCACGAAGTGCTCAAAACGCTGGTGGAGGCATTCATTCTGGTGTTTATTGTGGTGTTCGTGTTTTTGCAGGATTTCCGCTCCACGCTCATTCCGGCGCTGGCGGTGCCGGTGGCCCTCATCGGCACGCTATTCATTATTAACTCGCTGGGGTTCAGCATTAACCTGCTAACCTTGTTTGCGCTGGTGCTGGCCATCGGCATCGTGGTCGATGACGCCATTGTGGTAGTCGAGGCGGTGCACGCCAAAATGCACAACGAGCACCTGGGGCCCCGCGAGGCCACTTTCGCGGCCATGCACGAAATCAGCGGGGCCATTGTGGCTATCACCTTGGTAATGACGGCGGTATTCGTGCCCACGTCGTTTTTGAGCGGGCCGGTGGGCGTGTTCTACCGGCAGTTTTCGCTCACGCTGGCTTCGGCTATTTTGATTTCGGCTATCAATGCCCTGACCCTCACGCCGGCCTTGTGCGCGCTGCTGCTCAAGCCGGTGGACGAGAACGCGAAGCCGGGGCTGATGGGCCGGTTTTTCAACTGGTTTAATGCCCGCTACGATAACCTAGCCGACGGCTACAAAAAGGTACTGAGCGCGGTGGCGCACCGCCGCGTGGTTACCCTAGTTGCCCTGCTGGTGTTCATCGGTCTGGCCTTTGGCACGAGTCAGATTCTGCCGGCTGGCTTCATCCCCACCGAAGACCAGGGCATGATTTACGTGAACGTGACCACGCCCGCCGGGGCCACCGTGGAGCGCACCGAAAAGGTGCTGGATGAGATTCAACAAATCGCGGCCAAGCTCAAGCCCGTGGAGTCGGTTTCGACCCTGGCCGGCTACAGCCTGCTCAACGACGTGGCGCTCGACCTACGGCATGGGCATGATTAACCTGGCGGGCTGGGAAGAGCGCACGCAATCGGTGGACGAGCTTATTACCGAGCTGCGCGAAAAGACGAAAGGTATTTCGGATGCCAGCATCGAGTTTTTCCCGCCGCCCTCGGTGCCGGGCTTCGGCAATGCCAGCGGCGTGGAGCTGCGGGTGCTCGACAAGTCGGGCACCGGCGACTTGCAGCGTACGGCCACCGTGACCCAGGACTTTATCGCGGCCCTGGGTAAGTCGCCGGCCATCGGCTCGGCCTTCACCAACTACGACGCCAATTTTCCGCAGTACCTCATCCACGTGGACCAGGAGCAGGCCGCCAAAAAGGGCGTGACCGTGGACCAGGCCATGAGCACCTTGCAAACGCTGATTGGCAGCTACTACGCCTCCAACTTTATCCGCTTCGGGCAGCTGTATAAGGTGATGGTGCAGGCCTCGCCGGAGTATCGCATCAACCCCGAAGACCTGCTGAAGCTGTACGTAAAAAACAACCGCGGCGAGCTGGTGCCTTACTCCACCTTCGTGCGCCTCGAGCGCGTGTACGGCCCCGACCAGCTCACGCGCTACAACATGTATACCTCGGCCATGGTGAGCGCCGATGCCACGCCCGGCCACAGCACCGGCGATGTCATCAAGAACGTGCAGGAAACCGCTAAGCAGGTGCTGCCTAAGGGCTTTACCTTCGAGTGGAGCGGCATGACCCGCGAGCAGGTGCTGTCGGGCGACCAAGCGCTTTACATTTTCGCGCTGGTTATCGTGTTTGTATACCTCATTCTGGCGGCGCAGTACGAGAGCTTTTTGCTGCCGCTGCCGGTACTGCTGAGCTTGCCCACTGGCCTTTTCGGGGCCTTCCTGTTTTTGAAAATCCTGGGGCTCGAAAACAACATCTACGCCCAGGTAGCGCTCGTGATGCTCATCGGTTTGCTAGGCAAAAACGCCATTCTAGTCATCGAGGTAGCTGAACAGCGGCGGCGCGCCGGGGCCTCGGTTTTCGACGCTGTTATCGAGGGCACGCTCTCGCGCCTGCGGCCCATTCTGATGACTTCCTTCGCCTTTATTCTGGGCTTGATGCCGCTGGTAGTGGCCGACGGCGCGGGGGCCCTGGGCAACCGCAGCATCGGCACGGCGGCGGCGGGCGGCATGCTGCTAGGCACCACGTTTGGCCTGCTGCTGGTGCCGGGGCTCTACGTCATTTTTGCGGGCATGATAAAAGTGAAAAAGCCGGAGCCGGTGACCGAAGCCGTGGAAGAAGAAGCGGAGGCGATGCACGCCTAAGCTCGGCGGGCGTGGGGCCCCTACTGGGCCCCTACCCCCTCCTCTGCGGAGGAAGGGGGCCTGACGATTATTGAATTTGACTCATACTGTCCCGATGTTTTTAGCTAGGTTTTTCACTTCTATTCCGACTAAAACAAGTTCCGTTCGGCTGCCCTCCCCCGCAGGGCTCCGCGCGCCAAGCGGAGAAAAGCCGGGGGTAGGGCCCCACGCCCGGCGAGCTTTTGCCGCAGCAGCCGGCGTGCTGCTGCTGGCCCTGGGCGCCTGCCAGGTCACCGCGCCCCACACCTACCCCGCCGCCACCCCGCTGCCCGGCAACTACGGCTACCCCGCCGTGGGCGACAGCACCAGCATCGGCGACCTGCCGTGGCGTAAGTTCTTTGCCGACCAGACCCTTATCGGCCTCATCGACACGGCCTTGCAGCAAAACCTGGACCTGCGCCAGGCCAGCCAGCGCGTGGAGCAGGCCCGCGCCAACGTGCTGGAGCGCCGCGCCGCCCTGCTGCCCAGCGTCAACGCCACGGGCTCGGCGGGCTACGACCGCTACGGGCGCTACACGATGACCGGCGTGGGCAACTACGACACCAACCTGTCGCAAAATATCGACGGCAATCAGGTGGTGCCCACCGGCCTAACGCCCGATTATTTCCTGGGCTTGCGTAGCACCTGGGAAGTGGACCTCTGGGGACACCTGCGCAGCCTGCGCAACGCCGCCCAAGGCCGGTTGCTGGCTTCGGAGCAGGGGCGGCAACTGGTAGCCACGGGCATTGTGGCGGAGGTGGCCAACAATTACTACGAGCTGCTAACGTTTGATAACCAGCTGGCTACCTTGCAGCGTAACCTCGTGCTGCAGGAGAAGGCCTTCGAGATTACCAAGGTGCAGAAGCAGGCCGGCCGCGCCACCGAGCTGGCCGTGCAGCAGTTTCAGGCGCAGGTATTGCGCACCCGCAGCTTGGTGTTCGAAACCCGGCAGCGCATCGTCGAAACCGAAACCCAGCTCAACCAGCTGCTGGGGCGCTACCCGCGCCGCATTGTGCGGCCCACCGAGCTGGCCGAGGTGCAGGTGCCCGAGCGCCTGCTGGCCGGCGTGCCCGCCCGCCTGGTGCTGCGCCGCCCCGACGTGCGCCAGGCCGAGCTGACCCTGGCCGCCAACGGGGCCGACCTCGATGCAGCCCGCGCCGCCTTTCTGCCGGCTCTCACCCTCACGCCCTATGCTGGGGTCAATGCCTTTCGGGCGTCGCTGTTGTTTGAACCCAGCTCGGTGGTGGCGGGTATTCTGGGGGGCCTGAGCGCGCCCATCCTCAACCGCCGGGCGCTGCGCGCCCAGCGCAACCGCGCCACCGCGGCCAGCCTCGAAGCCTATTTTGCCTACCAGAAAGCCCTGCAAACCAGCGTGCGCGAAGTCACCAACAGCCTGCGCGGCGTAGCCAACTACGACAGCGCCGTGGTGCTGCGCCGCCAGGAAGTAGTAACCCTGCGCCGCGCCGTAGAAACCGCCTCCCTGCTGCAATACACCGGCTACGCCACGTACCTCGAAATCATCACCGCCCAGCGCAGCGTACTCGACGCTGAGCTGAGCCTGGCCGAGCTGCGCCGCACCCAATTGCTGCAAGCCGTGGCCCTGTACCGCGCCCTGGGCGGCGGCGTGCAATAAATGAGGGGGTAGGGCCCGGCAACATTTGGCGGCTTGCTTGTTATAGAGCCTCACCGCTGTTACGCCCCCATGCCTACCCCCGTTCTCACCGCCGAGCAGCTGGCCACCGGCCTGCCCTACCCCGCTTACCGTCAGCACATAGCCGAGGCGCTGGCCACCCCGCAGCCCGACGAGCACCTGACCAAGCTGCTGCCCTACTACCGCGAAGCCGAGGCCCGTATGGACCGCGTGGCGCCCACCGTGGCGGTACTGCCCGAGCTGCAAGCCGCGCTCAGCCAGCTTCGAGAGTCGTACCTCTGGGCCATCATCACGGAGGGCTGGTGCGGCGATGCCTCGCACACGGTGCCCGTGTTTGAGGCGGTGGCGCAGGCCAGCGGCGGACACCTCACCACGCGCTACTTCCTGCGCGACGCCCACCCCGACCTCATCGACAAGTACCTAACCAACGGCGGCCGGGCCATGCCTATTGCCGTGCTGCTGCACGCCGACTCGCTCACCGAGGCCGGCGTGTGGGGCCCACGCCCGGCGCCCCTGCAAGCCTTGCAGCAAGACCTCAAAGCCCACGCCGTGCCCACCAAGGAGCTGATAGCGCAGGTCAATGCCTGGTACGACGAGGACGACACGCGCACTACCCAGCGCGAGCTGTTGGCGCTGGTGCAACGCCTCAGCTAGCCCGGTTTTAGACCACAAAAAAGCGCCCCTTCTTTATTAGAGAAGGGGCGCTTTTTTGTGGTCTAAAACCAGCCGCTACAGGGGCGTCACGCCCAGGTCCGTCACCTGGTCGTTGGTCACGACTACGCCGGTGCGCACCACATATTTGTAGGCGGGCTGGCCAGCAGGGGCCGCCACCGACGGGAAATACTGAACCTGGTAGGTGCCGGACGGCAGCCCATTGAGCTGAAACGCGCCCGAGGCGTCGGCAAACGTGCTCACCGTATCGGGGCCCGTGATGGCGGCCCGAATGGCCAGCACCTGCGGCCGGGCGGCGGCGGGGTTCACAGTGCCACGCAAGCCACCGCGCAGGTCCTGCGCCACCAGCCGAATAACAGGCTTGAGCAGGTAGCGCTCCTTTTTATCGTTGCTGGGTTTCCAGTTGCCGCGCTCCACACTAGATTTGGCCACGTCAAAGTCGAGTAGCAGCTGGTAGGTCGAGCCGGCGGCCAGGGTCACCTGGTTCAGCTTCAGCTTCACGCCGGAGGTTTGTCCGCTCGGTGTTTTCAGGGCGTAGGTTTGGCCATCGGTGCCCACTACGTAGCTATTTGGCCCCAGTATCAGGCGAATTTCTTTGAGGTCGCCGGGCGCAAAATCGGTGCTCACCAGCAGCGCCGACTTGCCATTCTCGTAGTCGAGCACGTTCACCACCTGCGGCGTAAAGGCCAGCGTTTGCCAGCCGCTGGGGTCGCGCTCTTCCTTCAGATGCACTTCCACCTGCTGCACATCGAGCACTACCCGCTGAAAATCGCCCGGCGCATCGGTCAGGCGCACTTCAAGCTTGGCAGCACTGGCGTTGTTATCGGAGATTTTGGAGCAGCTGGCCAGGCCTAGCAAGGCGGCGCTGGCTAAACTCAAAAGGCGGAAAGAGTGCATAAAGTTGTGAGGGATGAAGGGGGTAGGGATGCTAAAAAGGCCCGGCCAACCACCAGGTTGCCGGGCCTTCCCTCTTTCAAAAACATTGCCAGGAATAGGACTTTATTTAGCCAGCTACTTCTTCGTGGTGTCGGCCGGGGTAGGGGCAGCGGCGGGCGCGGCGGCTTTTTTGCGGCCGCCAAACAAGCTGTTCAGCCCCGCGCCGATGGCTTGCTTGGCCTTTTCTTGGGCCTCTAGCTTCTTCTTCTGAATTTCAATTTGCAGTTGCTCCTGCGAGTTTTGCTGCGCGGTAGCAGTGGCCTTTTGGGTGCTGTCCGTTTTGGCTTTGTTCTTAGTGGCCAGGCCCAGCAGCGCGTCGGTGAGCTTGGTTTTCACCACGTTGGTCACAATGGTTTTGCCCTGGTCCTTGAGGCTGCCGCTGGTCAGTTTCACTACCGGGCTCGCGAGGCTGCCGCCGATGTTGAGGCCCAGCGTCACGCGGTCGGTACCCTGGATATTCTGCACGCCCGTGAGCTGCGTGAGCTTGTTACTTAAGGCATTGCCTAGCTTGCCGGTGGGCGCATTGATGGCCGTCACGTACGAGAGCAGGCCGGCCAGGCTGTTCGAGCCGCCCACCGTCATTTTCACGTCGCCCACCGTCAGGTCAAAGGGCTTCACCACAAAGTTGCCGTTTACTATCTGCGCGTTCACAATCTTGTTCAGCACTTGCAGGTTTTTCAGCTCGGGCAGGGTGGTAAGGCTCGAAATCTGGCTCAGCACCGGCGATTGCAGCACGCTGGCCTTCACAATATCAAATAAGCCTGCACCGCTCAGGCTGCTCAGCTTGGGCAGCATGTCCTGGCCCATTTCGCCGCTGGCCGAAAACTTGGTATTGAATACGCCTTGCACCGCCGCTGCCAGCGGCACCAGCGCCTTGATGGTGTTGAACGAGCTAAACGCCTTCTGAAAATCGAGGTTCTGAATATTCAGCCCCAGGTCAAATTTGGGGTGCGCTAGGTCCTGGGTGTTGTAGCTGCCCGTAGTGCCGAAGGTAGCACCCAACGTATTAAAGGTTAATCCTTTGAGCGAGGCTACTTCGTTCTTCACGGCTACCGTGCCGCTGGCGTTGGTCAGCTTCAGGTTGTCGTAGGTCACATTGTCTACCTTGCTGTTCAGCACCAGGTCGAAGAACTTCGGAATCGGCACTACACCGTTGGCTTTGGCGGACGCGGCCTTACCGGTAGCGGTTGATTTTTCGCTCACCGGGTCTATCATAAACTCGTTCACGTTAAAGTTGTGCGAGGTTACGTTCATCGTGCCCTTCAGCGCCTGGCCGGGCGTGAAGAGGTAGCCCAAGTAGTTGCTCACCGTGCCGTTGGCCGCAAAGTCGGACGTGCCGGCCGTGCCGTTAAGCTGCTGAATAACGATCTGGTTGTTGTTGAATGTACCCGCCGCGCTGCTGATGTTCACGCCCTGGGGCAGGTCTTTGCTCTTGTACGTCACGTTCTTAGCCTGCACCGTGCCGCTGGCTTTCACGTTCTGGTAGCGGCCAGCCTCCACATCGGCCATGTTGCCGGCGGCGGCCACGTTGCCCGACACGCGGCCGGTCACGGTCATGCCGTCGAGCGGAAAAATTTTGGTGATTTTGGTGAGGTCCACCGTACCCTTCACGTTGGCATCAAACACCGGCGAGTTGATGTTGTGCGCTGCCAGGCGGCCATCAAGCGGCTCGCCCTCCAGCACCATGTGAAACTGCGGCAGATTTACGTAGGTGTCATTCACCTGGCCAGTGGCGTTTACCACCGTGCCGCTCAGGTTAATATCCTCAATCGGCGCCGGAAACTTGTTCGACTTTACGTAGCCGTTCGTCATCTTGATGGCGGCGTTCACCACCGGCATCTGGGTTTTTGAGTAAATACCCTTGCCGGTAGCATCCACGAAGAGCTGGCCGCGGGCCGTGACGCCAGCCACGGGGTACACTTTCAGCGCTTCGGCCAGGTTCACGTTGGCTTTCACGCGGCCATCCACCTTCATGGGCTCCAGGCCGTCGATGGTCACGTTGCCATCCACCGGGTTCGTGCCCAGGTCCAGGTGAAACTTCGACACGTTGACTTTCACGTTGTTCGTAAAGCCCGAAGGGTTGTCCACCACCATTGCCACGTTGATATTCTTGGCTTCCTGCGGCAGCTGCGGGTACTTAAAGCGGCCGTTGGTCACGGTCAGGTTCACACCGTAGCCGGGCATGCGCAGCTTGTTTTGCACGCCTTTGTAGTAGCCATTGAAAGCCACTTGCCCGCTCGCCGCCACGTCCTTGAACTGCGCATCGAACACGCCCGGCACCAAGCTCAGAATGTTCTTGAAGTCGGTTTGCAACGCCTTGAACGTCACGTCATAAGTAATATCCGTAGCGTTGGGCAAGCCAATAGCACCCGCGAAGCTGAACGGAAAATCATTGAGCTTCACCTGGTTTTCCTTAAAGGTGTAGAGGCTCTTATTCAGGTCCATGCTCATGGCGATGTCGGCGTCCACCTGCTTATCGGTCAGGTAATCGACGCCAGCGTAGTTGGCCGTGAGCTTGGCGATGGTCGTGTTGGAAGTGAGGTCGAAGATATTCTTGGCAAAATCGCCCTTGCCGGTGTGGTTCACGCCGCGCGCATCCAGCTGCACCGGAATGCTACGGTCATCGTAGCGCAGGCGGCCGTTGGTTACCTCCCAACCCTGAATGGCCAGGTTTACGGAGCTGGTATCCTGCCCTTTAGCCGCGGCAGCTGAATCTGAAATCATGATATCCCAGTTGGCCCGGCCACTCTTAAGCACTTTAATGGCAATGTCGGGCTGGTCGAGGGCTACGCTTTTCACATCAACCTGCTGGCCTTTGATAACGCTCATCAAGTCCAGCCCGACCTTCAAATCGGGTAAGTACGCTAGCGTGTCGCGGCTGAACGAGTCCAGGCCAATCACGCGCAGGTTCTTGATATCCAGGCCCAAATTTGGAAACGTGCTGAGCAGCGTCACGTCGATATCGGCGGGGTTGTACTGCACTTTGGCCCGCACGCGCTGGGCTATCTGCTGGTCGGCCAGCGCCCGCAGCTTGTCCTTAAATAGGAACGGCGCGGCCACAAGCGCCACCACCAGCAGCACAACAAACACCAGAAAACCAAGCAGAATCTTACGCATCGAGAAAGAGAATTAGGGGCTTTGGGCAAAAATAGGCGCCAGCCTAGCCCAGCTTAACGCGAAAATGAAGCCGATTGCACCATCCTACCCCATTTTTCTACCAACAGGCCGGTTCTATCTATCAAAAAGCCCCGCCGTTGGAGAGCGGCGGGGCTTTTAGGGAAGCATCTGAGCGTGCGGTTTTGCCGAAGGCGCTTACTTGCCGGCGTGCTGCTCCAGGTACTGGTAGCGAGCGCGTGTTTGGTCGGGTTCGGCTTTGGTAGCCACGTCTAGGCGCAGCACCTGGCCATTTTGCTGGCTGGCAGCGGGCCAGGTGGGTAGGCCCGCGCCGTTGGGGTTGCCGGTTTTGATGAAGTTGGCGAAGTACCCCTGCATGGTTTTGGATACCTGGTAATCGTCGGGCGTCCAGGCGAATACTTTGTTGCCAGGCAAGTTGCCCAGGGCATACTCAATTTCGGCCGAGTGCACAGCGCCTTTGGCGGGCGGGGCGGGGGTAGCGGCCCCAGTGCCCCGGGTCACGCCGCCAGCCAGGTTGGCGGTAGCATTGCCCATTTCGGGCGTCATGGCCGGGCGAGGGCGGGCGTAGAAGTAGCGGTACACAGGCTGGCCACCGGTCTGGAGCTGGGCATCGGCGAGCTTCCAAGTGCTGTAGGCAATGAAGCGGTCGCCGGCCAGGTCGGTAGCGGCCTGCTCGGCATCGGCATCGGTGGCAGCGGGATAGAGCCGCTGAATATCGGCCGCTTGCTCACCGTACAGCTTTTGCACGGCGGCGTGGTAATTCTCCCGGGTAGGCGCATTCGGGCCAAGTATCATTTGGTAGGCCATTTCCTGCGAGTTCCAGCCTACCAGCAGCGGCACGTGCGCCTGCTGGCCCGCGGCAAAAATCTCGGCGGGCGAGCGGGGTAGGAAATACCCATCTACGATGGGCGAAAAGCGCGGCGCGCCCTGCTTGCCGCTAGCTTCCAGCAGCTGCTGGGCCGGCAGCGCCCGCAGCGCCGCCAGCGAGGCCGCGCTCACGCTCGTGCCAAAGGCTGTGCCCGTGGCTTCGCCCTGCGCTAGGGTCGGCAACGGTTGCAGGCCTAGCAGCGAGCCACTTTCGGCAATGGCGCCTTTTAGCAAATCCTTGGTAGCCGGCGCGGCCATTTGCGCGCTCACCGACCACGAGCCGGCCGACTCACCCGCGATGGTAATGTGCTGCGGGTCGCCGCCAAAGGCCGCAATATTGGTCCGCACCCACTGCACGGCGGCTTGCTGGTCGAGCAGGCCGTAGTTGCCCGAGGCGTGGTGCGGCGATTCTTTCGTGAGTTCGGGGTGGGCCATAAACCCAAACAAGCCCAGTCGGTAGTTTACCGTCACGGTTACGATGCCTTGCTTGGCTAGGGCTTCGCCATCGTAGCGCGGCTCCGAGCCATCGCCGGCCACAAAGCCGCCACCGTAGAAGTACACCAGCACTGGCCGCTTTTCCTGCGCCGTTTTGGCGCCCGTCCACACATTTAGGTACAGGCAATCTTCGCTCACGCCATTCGAGCGGAAATTCATATCGCCAAATAGGGGTAGCTGCATGGCGCGCGGCCCAAACTGCGTGGCCGGCCGCACATTCGTCCACTTTTGGGTGGGCTGCGGCTCGCGCCAGCGGTAGCTGCCCACCGGCGGCGCCGCGTACGGAATGCCCTTAAAGGCGTGAATGCCGCTGGGCAGTGCCGCGCCGGCCAGCTGGCCAGTAGCTACGCGCGCTCGGTTGGCAGCCAAGTCGGAAGCAGCACTTTTGCCCGACTGCGCAAAGGTGACGGTCGTGCAAAAAGACAGCACGCCCAGAATCAACAGATTTTTCATGGGTAGGTGGGGAGAGAACGGAATGCCTGCCAAGCTACGCTAAATAACTGGGTTTTAGCGATAGGAAAAGTAGTGGTTAGTACCCGGGCTACTAGCTATTCTCCACTGAGTGAGCAGCCTTCGTACCGGCCACCACGTTAACCGTGTGTGTGGGCGCTCCGTTCTACACGCCAACCCTACTTTCTGCTCCTCCTTATGCCCACTTCTCGTTTGCGGCGGTTCTTCTATGAAAACGGCTTGCTCCTGGTCACTTTTGGGCTGATTGCGGGCGCGCTGGTGGGCCAGGTGCTCACCGGCTGGCACGACAACAACGACGACCTGGCGCAGATGGGGCTGGCTCAGCTTACGCTGGGGCAATACCTGCACTCGGGCCATTTCCTCGAAGCCACGTTTGAGAACTGGGAAAGTGAGTTCCTGCAAATGGGCGTTTACGTGGTGCTTACTATCTGGCTGCGCCAAAAAGGCTCGCCCGAATCTAAAAAGCTCGAGGGCGAAGAAGACGTTGACCAAAAGCCCGACACCACCAAGCCCGATGCGCCGTGGCCCGTGCGCCAGGGTGGGCTCTGGCTACACCTCTACAAGCATTCGCTCAGCCTCACTTTCTTCGTCTTGTTTCTGGGTGCTGTGTACCTGCACGCGCGCGGCGGCATGATTGTCTTCAATATAGAGCAGGCGCACGAAGGCAAGCCCTTGATAACTACCTGGGGCTACCTGCACACGAGCCGCTTCTGGTTTGAGTCGTTTCAAAACTGGCAGAGCGAGTTCGTCTCCATCTTCTCCTTAGTCGGCCTCTCAATTTTCCTGCGGCAGCAGTCTTCACCACAGTCTAAGCCCGTGGATGCGGCAACTAGCGAAACGGGTAAATAGCAAACCCTACCACCCCTACCCTCGCAAAAAGCCCCGCTGCCAATCAGGCAGCGGGGCTTCTTAAAGAGCTAATGGCTAGCAGCTAGCTACTACTTACTACCTGCTGTTGCGCAGTAGCAGTAGCGCGAACTTTGTAGTTCGCGCTACTGCTTACTGCGTCACGTCGTCAGCTACAGCAGTTCGGTGCTGCGCTTCACGAAGGCCGTGAGCGCTTCGCCTTTCAGCATGCCTTGGGTTAGCAGGGCTAAGTCGAAGGCTTGCTTGGCGATGGTGGCGCCACCCTCGGCGAGCACCTTGGTCACGAGCGGGCTGTTGGCGTTCACAGTCACGTCAAACGAGTCGGGCATCGAGCCAAACATCTGCATGCCACCGCCGCCACCGGTGCGCTGCATATCTTTCATGCGGCGCATAAATTCGTTTTGGGTAATAACTACTGGCGCATCCTGCGGCGACAGGGCCGCCACTTTGACGTGCATCGCCGGGTTGCTAATGGCGCTGGTGAACACCTCGCTCAGCTTGGTCTGGTCATCATCGCTCAGCACGCTGGCCGGGGCTTCGTCCTTCTCGATGAGTTGGCTGGCCGTGGCCGAGTCTACACGCTTGAAGGTGGTTTTCTCCAGCTTCTGCTCCAGTTGGCCAATGAAGTGCGGGTCAAGGATGTGGTCCATCAACAGTACATCGTAGCCACGCTCCTGGGCGGCGGCCACGAAGCCGTGCTGCTGCTCGGCATCGGTTGTGTAGAGCACCACGGTGTTGCTGTCCTTGTCCTGCTGGTTGGCCTGCACGTGCTCGGTATATTCGGTGAGGGTACGCAGGGTACCGTCCACGCTTTTCAGCAGCACAAAGTCCTTGGCGCGCTCATAGAACTTCTCGTCCGAGAGCATGCCGTACTTCACAAACAGCCCGATATCAGACCACTTCTCCTCGTAAGCAGCGCGGTCCTTGCGGAACAGCTCGGCCAGCTTGTCGGCCACCTTGCGGGTGATGTAGGTGTTGATTTTGCGCACCGCCGCGTCGGCTTGCAAGAAGCTACGCGACACGTTCAGCGGGATATCGGGCGAGTCGATGACGCCGTGCAGCAGCATCAAGAACTCGGGCACCACGTCCTTCACCTCGTCGGTGATGAACACCTGGCGCGAGTACAGCTGAATCTTGTTGCGCGAGAACTGAAGCTCGTCCTTCACTTTCGGGAAGTACAAAATGCCCGTCAGGTTGAACGGATAGTCTACATTCAGGTGAATCCAGAACAACGGCTCATCCATGCTCATGGGGTAGAGCTCCTGGTAGAACTTCTTGTAGTCCTCATCCGTCAGCTCGGAAGGCTGCTTGGTCCAGATGGGTGTCGTGTCGTTAATCAGCTCTCCCTCAAACTCAATCGGCACCGGCAAGAACTTGCAGTACTTGGTGAGGATGGTGCGCAGGCGGGCTTCTTCGAGGAACTCGTCCGAGTCGTCGGCCACGTGCAGCACCACGTCGGTACCGCGCTCGGCCTTGGCGTGCTCGCCCGTGGGCTCGTCGATGGTGTACTGCGTGCTGCCGTCGCAGGTCCAGTGCGCGGTTAGGGTATCGTCCTTAAAGGATTTCGACCAGATTTCGACCTCCTTCGACACCATGAAGGCGGAGTAGAAACCCAAGCCAAACTGCCCGATTATCTGGTCTTTAGCGGTAGCATCCGTCTCCTTATACTTCTCCACAAACTCGGTGGCGCCGGAGAAGGCAATCTGGTTGATGTACTTCTTTATTTCCTCGGCCGTCATGCCCAGGCCGTGGTCCGACACCGTGATTTTGCGGGTGTCCTTGTCCACGGTCACGCGCACTTTTAGCTCGCCCAGCTCGCCCTTAAACTCGCCCTGACGGGCCAGGCTTTGCAGCTTCTGGGTAGCATCGACGGCGTTGCTGACCAGCTCACGCAGGAAAATTTCGTGGTCAGAATACAAGAACTTCTTGATGATAGGGAAGATGTTCTCGGTATGGATGGAGATGGAGCCGGTTTCGGACATGGAAATAGCAAAAGGATGGGAAATAATAAAAGGCTGACTAACAGGCAGCGCCCGCTAGTCAGCCTTGCATTTCAAAGGCTATTCCAAGCTGCTAGTAGCTGTCAGGATGACAGCCGCGGGGGCTTTTTGGTCTGGTAGCCGGGCCGAGGTTCGGCCACCTCGTCGCTTGGGGGGGTAGGGCCGTAGTGCTGCGCCCACTCGCGCTGCAAGCTGGCGAGGCGGGGCGAGTCGTCGGTGAGCCACTGCAGAGCGGCGTCGGGCTGCGCAAAAATCTGCACATCGAACCGAATCAGCATCTGCACTGCTAGCAGCAGGCCTTCCAGTACCTGGTGGTTGTATACGTGCTTGGGCGACAGCACGATAATGACTTGCTTGAGAGGTAGCACTAGCACCGCGGGCATCAGTACGGTGCTTAACCACAGCTGGTCATACACCGATACGTCGGGCAGCGCATTCAAGTCCAGCACTACGCGCCCTACCCCCGTGCGAGCCACCAACTTTTGCAATCTGCTAAACGCATCGCGAAAGCCCCGCATATTGCGCCCGCCCGCCCAGGCCACGCGGATCATATTTAGTGCCTCGTCATGCTGAACCCAAAGTTCTTTCGCGCAGGAAACAATCATGCAAATAGGTACGAAAACTTAAAAAATCCTATTTTTTTGGATTTCTTTTTCACAAAGAACTCCCAACTTACGAGAAAATTTACAGAATAACGAATAAGACTAAGAAAAATATAGTTTTTATGTTATTAACCCCGCTGAGCCAGTGCAGGCCGATTTTAGCTTGAGCTATTAAACCTCTGCCGGAGAACTAGCGGGCGCGCCGGTATTCTACTTCTTCCATAATACCAGGTAGGTCATCACCTACCAAAAATGCTACTACCAGCTTGCGACGCGTTAGCTGCACTAGGTGCTGGTCGTGAAAAGATGAGCCGCCCGGCGAGCCAGCGCTTTGGGCCAGCAGCGTGTCGGCGCGCAGCTGGTAGGTGCCCGTTTCGAGGTGGTCGGGCTGGCCCGCATGGGTAATTCGGAACTGATAGGTGCCATCGGGGCCAAACTCGACCAGCAGGCGCGCCTCGCCGGCCGCCACCGCTTGGTTGAGCGCGGCTACCTCGGGGTTATCCATGCGGGCCAGCAGTTCGGGGGCGACTGCGTGGGTAGCCACGAAGCTGATTTGCCGCATCTCCCAGCGGCCTACCAGCCCGGACGCCGGCGATTGGGCAGCCGCCGGGGTAGCCAGTAGCACCATGCCCAGGCCAAGCGCGCGAAGGAGAAGGGTTGGGAAGTGGGGCAAGGGCAAGTAGTGAGACTACCGAGTGGCAAACTAGTCTGCAAGATACGCTAGCGGCTCAGCCCTACCCCACTAGCTCGGAGCAACATGGCTTAAGGAAGCTGACAAACCGCTGGCGCAACTTATCATTGCAACATTGTTACAATAATAAGAGTTTTTAGACCGCTTCGCTCCTAACTTTGTAGGGCCGGTGCAACTATCGGTGCTAGCAGGTATTCTTTTACCTGATTCACTTCGCGTTACTGCTTTGCGGCCCATCGTTCGCCCTTATCTCGCCATGCTGCTGTTGTTCTGCCTCGGGCGGACGCTGCTGCCCGAGGCGTGGGTGCTAACGCTGCACGCCCACCGGCACACTACCGATGTGGCTACCGCACGCCGCCAAAGCGAGGAGCTAGCTACCCCCCGCCACACCCACTGCCACACCGAGCAATTCTATAACGTGGCCTACACGGCGGCGGCGCCGGTGGTGGTGCCAGTGCCCCAGCGGCGGCCGCGCTACCAGGCGCTGGCCGTGGCCCCGCCGCGGGCAGGCCTAGCAGGGGCGCTGCGGCGCACCGCCCTGAGAGGGCCACCCCGGGCGTAGGCAACCCCCAAACGCTTCGTATTATTTTTAGGGCAGCTGCCGGCTACTTGGCTTTATCCAGCTGGGTAGCAACCGCTTGAGGCCAGGCCTATGCGCCGGGCCACTCCGATTTTCTCTGGTTTGGTTTTAGAGAAAATGCAAACAGACTCTGGCCGCTGGCTGGGGCTTGTTTGCGGAGGCGGGTACACCCTGCCTACCCCCTTTTTTCGTGGTATTATATGCTTCGTACTTTTTCGCTGGTGCTGCTGGGCAGCACCGTGGGTTTTTCATTTGCCGCGGCGGCACAGGCTGGGCCAGCTACTGCGGCCAGCCGTGGCCGTGTGGCGGCCGTGTTTAGCGGGCGCCTCACCGACGCCAAAACGGGCGAGCCGCTACCGGGCGCCAACGTGGTGTTTCCGGACCTCAAGCAGGGCACGGCGACCGACGCCGACGGCCGCTTTAGCTTCGGCAACTTGCCGCGAGGCCGCTTTACGGTGCAGATAACTTCGCTAGGTTATAACACAATCAGCCAGACGATTGATACCGGCAGCAGCCAGCCTTTGGCCGTGAGCCTGACGCCGGCGGCCACCGAAATCGGGCAGGTAGTGGTGACGGGCGTGAGCCAGGCCACGGAGCTGCGCCGCTCGCCGGTGCCTACCACCGTCATTGACCGCACGCGCCTCAACCAAACGTCGGCCACCAACGTGATTGACGCCATTGCCCACACGCCAGGTGTGAGCCAGATTACGACTGGCGCGGCCATCAGCAAGCCTGTGGTGCGCGGCCTGGGCTACAACCGAGTGGTGACGCTCAACAACGGCGCCAAGCAGGAAGGCCAGCAGTGGGGCGATGAGCACGGTATCGAGATTGACGAGTTCAGCATCGACCGGGCCGAGATTATCAAGGGGCCGGGCTCCTTATTATATGGCTCCGACGCGATGGCGGGCGTCATCAACTTTCTGGCGCCCGACCCGGTAGCCGACGGCCGCATTGTGGGCACGGCCACGGCCAACTACCAAACCAACAACCGCCAGCAGGGCTACTCCTTCCAGAACGCGGGCAACATCAATGGCCTGAACTGGCTGGCCCGCGGCACCCGCAAGGTGGCCGGCGACTACCAAAATCGCTACGACGGCCGGGTTTTCAACTCGGGTTTTAACGAGTGGGATGCCAACGGCTACGTGGGGCTGAACAAAAGCTGGGGCTACTCGCACCTCACCTTCAGCACGTTCAACCAAAACCTGGGGCTGATTGAGGGCGGCCGCGACAGCCTGAGCGGCCGCTTTGTGCGCGATGTGGGGGTAGGGACTGCGGTGGAGTCGCGCATCGTGACCGACGACGAGTTGCGCGGTTACGGGCTGGCTGTGCCGCGCCAACGCGTGAACCACCTGCGCTTTGGCACCGACAACAACTTTATCATCGGCGACCAGGGCGGGCGGCTCACGCTGCAAGTAAACTACCAGCAGAATCTGCGCCGCGAGTTTGGCGACGCCCTGCAGCCCGACACGCCACAGCTGTATTTCCAGCTGCGCACCGTGGACTACGCCGTGCGCTACTACCTGCCCGAAATGAGCGGCTGGAACCTAGCCGTAGGCACCACCGGCCTGCGCCAGCAAAACCGCAACCTGGCCACCGAATTCCTCATTCCGGCTTATAATATGACGGAGGGCGGCGTGTTTGGGGTGGTAAAAAAGTCGCTGGGCGGCCTCGACCTCAGCGGCGGGCTGCGCTACGATGTGCGCCGTATTTCGGCCCAAAGCCTGTACCTCGACGCCGACGAGCGCCCTACCCCCGCCACCACGCCAGGCGCCGAAACCAAGTTTCCGGGCTTCCTGAGCACCTTTGGCAGCTACAGCGGTAGCCTGGGCGCATCGTACGCTGTGAGCGACCGGCTCACGGTGAAGGCCAACTTGAGCCGCGGCTTCCGGGCACCCAATATTGCCGAGCTGGGCGCCAATGGCGTGCACGAGGGCACTATTCGCTACGAAGTGGGCAACCCCAGCCTGAAGGCCGAAACCAGCCTGCAGGTAGACGCCGGCGTGAGCTACGTGACGGAGCACGTGCGTTTTTCGGTCGATGCGCTTGAGAACAGTATCAGCAACTACATCTTTTCGCAGCGGGTGCTGAACCGGGCAGGCACCGACTCGCTGGTGGCGCGTGGGCCCGACATTGGCTTGTTTGACTACGTGCAGGGCCGGGCGCGGCTATTGGGCGGCGAGGTTACGCTCGATTTTCACCCGCATCCCCTCGACTGGCTGCACTTCGAAAACTCGTTTTCGATGGTGCGTGCCCGCCAACTGGCCGTGCCCGAGGCCGAGCAGTTTCTGCCCTTTATTCCGGCTGACCGCTTGCAAAGCGAGCTGCGCGGCAACTTTCGGCGCCAGGGCAAGCGCCTGACCAACGTCTACGCCCGCTTTCAGCTAGAGCAGACGTTCGCTCAAAACCGCTACTTCGCCGCCTTCGACACCGAAACGGCTACCCCGGCCTACACCTTGTTTAATGCGGGAGTAGGCACCGACGTGGCCGATGCCAAAGGCCACACGCTGTTCTCGCTCTACCTCACAGCCAACAACCTGTTTGACGTAGCCTACCAAAGCCACCTAAGCCGCCTCAAGTACGAGCAAATAAACTACGCCAGCGGCCGGCGTGGTGTGTACAACGTAGGCCGTACGCTGAGCGTTAAAGTAGTAGTGCCTTTGGTATTTAAATAGGGGGTAGGGCCAGCCAAACCGATATATTTGCAGGGTGCTACATAGACTACTCACCTGGCTGGCCCCACTGCTGGCGCTGGCAACTGCGAGCTACGGCCAAGCCGCCGACCCGGCCTTTGACCCCGGCTTCCGCTTCCAGAATTTTTACGAGCCTGCGTATGCGCAAGTACAGCAGCTACGCAGCGGGGCGCGGCTGGTGCGGGGCCCGCGCCGGGTGGAGGGCCAAAACGTGCCCGGCCTAGCCAAGCTGCTGCCCTCGGGCCAGTTTGATTTTGCCTTTGCGGCCAATGTGGGCGGCTACGTTTGGAAGCTGCAACGCGTGACGGAAGCGCCCGATGGCAAGCTGTTGGTGCTGCTGGAAGAACCTACTACCCTGGCCGGGCAGCCGGTAGGCAAGCTGCTGCGCCTGCACGCCGACGGCACGCTAGATACCAGTTTTCGGCCGCCGGTGCTGGGGCTCACCATTTACTCGGTGCTACCCCTGCCCAGCGGGCAAATATTACTGAGCGGCAAGCCCGCTGCTACCAGCACACTACCGGCGGCAAAGCCGGTGCTGCGCCTGGCCGCCAATGGTACGCTGGATGCTCCCCTGCCGCTGACTTTCAGGAATAGCTACTACAACGACGAGTATGTGGCGGGACTGCTGCCGCAGCCCGATGGCAAGTACCTGGTACTGGGGCAGTTTACGAAGCTAAATGGGCAGGACCGCCTCAACTTTGCCCGCCTGAACGCCGATTTTTCGGTCGATGGCGGCTTCCTGCCGTTTGCGGCGCGGGGCGTTTCGCCCGATTATTACGCGGCCGCCCCGCAGCCCGATGGCAAGCTCGTGGTGAGCGCGGGCCTGGGCTTTGAGCTGCCTGCGGGCCTGGTGCGCAACGTGGTGCGGCTGAACGCCAACGGCAGCCTCGACCCCAGCTTTCTGGCGCCCGAAGACTTGGGCGCGTTCAGCCTGCAGGTGCGGGCCGACGGGCGCATCTACGCCGGCTACTACCAGGCCGGCCAGGGCCGCACCCCGCTCGCGCGCCGGCTGGTGCGCCTGCTGCCCACCGGCGCCTACGACCCCAACTGGAAATTTCAGACCTACAATGAGGCGCCGAGCGTGGGCAGCGTGCAGCTGCTGCCTAGTGGCGAGCTGCTGGTGGCGGGGTCGCCGGCGCTGTACGGTGGCCTTGGAGTTACTCCCATCGGCGTGGCCCTGCTCGACACGGCTGGCGTGTACAAGCCCAGCTTTGCCCCGCTGCTGCAGCAAGTGAGTAGTGTGCGCAACGTGGCGCGGCAGCCCGATGGCAAGCTGCTGGTAACGGGGCCATTTACCGAAATACAAGGCTTTCCGGCTCAGGGCCTGGCCCGGCTGCACCCTAGTGGCGAGCTAGATACGGCGTTTTCGCGGCGCTGCCGGCTGGTGGGGCCGCTGTTTGCGGGCGGCAGCTACCTGGCGGTGCAGCCCGATGGCAAGGTGCTGGTAACCGGCAACTTCCTGCGTGCCGGCGGCCTGGCCCGTTGGGGCGTGGCGCGGCTACTGCCCACCGGCGAAGGCGATGCGAGCTTCCTACCCCCCTTTGCGCCGCCAGCCGTGCTTACCGACGCTTGGGGTGGGTGGCGAGTAGCGATGCAGCCCAGTGGCCACGTGCTGGTGAGTGGCAACCTGGGAGCCGTGGCAGGCAAAACGCGCAGCCTCTGGCGGCTATCGGCTACTGGGCAGCTCGACCCGGGTTTTCAGCCCCCCAACGAAACTGACCGTGGCGTGTCGGAAATCGTGTCCCAGCCTGATGGCCGCCTGACGCTCATCGTTAACTCCTTCCCACAGACGGTGATGCAGCTGCTGCCTAGCGGGGCCACCGACCCCGCCTTCAAGCCTCTGACCTATGTATTTGACCTTTTTACGAGCTCCGATTACTACAAGGCGCTGACCCGCTACCCCGACGGCCGGCTGCTGCTGAGCGGCTACTTTCACAAAGTAGGTGGGGTAGCAACGCAGGGCCTGGCCCGGCTGCTGGCCGATGGCACGCCCGACCCCACGTTTCAGACTGAGCTGCTCGACTACGACGACAACATCACGGCTTGCGGCCTGCTCAGCGATGGCCGCATTGTCGCCAATGTCAACTCCTTCTACGCCAACCTAGTGCGCCTGCTACCCAACGGCGCCACCGATTATTCCTTCTCGTTTTCCAACGTGCCGCCCCGGGGCGAAGAGATAACTACCCTGCTGGTAGAGCCCAACAACGCGGTGATAGTGGGCGGCAATTTTGAATCGCTACTGGGGCGCTACCGGCCCACACTGGCGCGCCTGGTGGAGGCTACTACGCTGGCCGTGGCGCCCGGCCGGGCTGCTGCGGCCACCGCTACCTGGCCCGTGCCAGCTCACGACGTGCTACACCTGGCGCTCGACGCGGCCAGCCGCCCACGACAGGTACAGCTGCTCGATGCCCTGGGCCGAGTGGTGCTAGCGCGCCCTACCCCCCCCCTGGCCACCCTTAGCCTGCCTACGGCCGCACTGCCGCCGGGCGTGTACTTATTGCGCGTGGACTACGCCATCGGCGGCCCCGTAACGCGCCGCGTGGTGCTGGAGTAGCCGCGTCACGCACCGAAAGCGTGGGTTTTGCGTTCAAGGCTCTGCTCCCTACCCCCTCTTTTTTCGCTATGGGCCACGACCACAGTCATTCCGCGCACGACCACTCCCATGCCGGGCACGTGCACGCCACGCCCCCGGCCGGCGGGGCCTTCAGCGCAGCTTTTGCGTGGGGTATTGGCTTGAACCTGGCCTTTGTGGCTACCGAAATAGTGGGGGGGCTGTGGGCCCACTCGGCAGCACTGCTCTCTGATGCGGGCCATAACCTGAGCGATGTGCTGAGCCTGGCCCTGGCCTGGGGCGCTGCCTGGCTGGCGGGGCGGCCGGCCACCGCGCGCTACACGTTTGGCTACCGGGGTGCCACCATTCAGGCGGCGCTGCTCAATGCGGCGCTACTGTACGGGGCGCTGGGATTCATTCTTTGGGAAACCATTGACCACCTGCGCCACCCCACTCCGGTAAACAGCGTGGCCGTGATGGGCCTGGCCGGCGCCGGCATTTTAGTTAACGGTTTCACAGCTTGGCTATTCAGTAGCGGGCAAAAAGGTGATGTGAACGTGCGCGGGGCTTACCTGCACATGCTTACCGATGCGCTGGTGAGCCTGGGCGTAGTGGTGGGCGGAGCCATTACATACTTCACGCACTGGGTTTGGCTCGACCCGCTTATCAGCCTCGGGCTGTTGGTGGTGATTGCCGTGGGTTCGTGGGGCCTGCTGCGCGATACCATTCGGCTGGGCCTGCAAGGCGTGCCCGATGGCATTGACCTTGACCAGGTGCGGCAATTTATGCTCGGCCAGCCCGGCGTGCAGGGCGTGCACGACCTGCACATCTGGAGTCTGAGCAGCGACGGCCACGACACCGCCCTTATGGCCCACCTCGTGCGTCCTGGCGGTGCCGATGCTACTTGGCTGGCCGCCCTCTCGGCGGGCCTACTGCGCGAGTTTCACATTCACCACAGCACCGTGCAGGTCGAAGACGTAATGCTACCCAACGGCTGCCACAGTGGCTGTGACGTGCCTGCGCTAGCTTCGGCAACACACGCGCATGCACACTAGCTAGTGGTTTAGCTTGGTGGGCGCCCTAGCGAGACCACTGCTACTCGGCAGCTAAGAAGAAGCGCGCCCCGGTAGGCTGCGCGGCTAGTCGGCGCTGCAAATCAGCGTATGCCCTACCCCCCAGTTCGGGCCCAACCCTGCTGACCTATTTGCGTTAAAGGCCTCAGTTATTTTCTACTTATTCTTGTCTTTATGAAAAAAGCAATCGCCCGCGCCGCTTTCGCTTTTATGAGCTTTGCCACTATTTCGGCCCATGCACAGTCTACGACTCCAGCTGCATCAAGTGCGCCTAACCAGCCGCAGCAAACAGCGCCAGCCGTGAGCCCTAGCACCTCAGTAATGGGCCAGACGCGCGCTGACGGCCAGCAAATGACCAACGCCCGCTCACAGTATAAGCCCGAGCGCATGCGCAACGCAAAGAAGTTAATGACCGATAAAAAGGCGGACCGCCAGGAAATGAAAATGCAGAAAAAAGCCGACAGAGCCGGCAGCATGTAGTGTATTGGTCCTGACGCCAAGTTGTAGTTCGGCAGTCCTTTTGCCCACGTTTCCCCTCTTATGAAAAACTTAATTGTGCTGGCTGCCTTTGCCGTAGCTAGCTTGGTCGCCACTGCGGCCCACGCCCAAACCACGACCACCGACCCCACTCCGGCTACGCCGCAAACGCCGCTTGCTACCCCCCAAACGGTGCAGGATGCGCGCTCGACCTACGACCAACAGCGCGACCAGCGCAAGCAAGCCGACCAGTCGGTGGCCGAAAACCGCCGCATGCTGAAATCGCAGCGTAGCCAAACGCGCGAGCTGAAGAGCCAGATGAAGCAGCAGCGTGAGCAGGCTAAGCAACAAAAGGAGCAGCTGAAAATGCAGCGCCAGCAAGCTAAAGCCGCCAAGCAGCAAGAAAAGGCTGCTAGAGAGCAGGTGAAGGCCCAAAAAGCTGCTGAAAAGGCTGCCCGCAAAGCCCAGTAGCAGTAGCTATTCTCTTGCTTATCGCTAGAAAGCTCCGGTTTCAACCGGAGCTTTTTTTGCGACACCCGTATGCCGTTTAATTTCCTTCCCTACCCCCTCTATGGCCGCTAAGAATCCTACCCGTTACTATCCACTGCACCACTACGTTTTGCTGCCGCTCACGCTGCTGATGGTAGGCTACACCATTCGGCGCTACGTAGGCGTAGCCGGCGACGACTCCGAGATTTCGCGCCTGTGGTTTTCGCTAGCGGTCGTTACACTGTTGTTTTTCGTTACGCTCGTGATGCTGCGCCAGCACTACGCCCTACTGCTGCAAGACCGCCTAGCTCGCCTCGAAGTGCGCCAGCGCTACTTTGAGGTAAGCGGCCAGCGCTTCGCGGCAATCGAAAAAGATCTCACTCTCAAGCAAATTTTAACGCTACGCCTCGCCGGCGACCAAGAGCTGCCCGCCCTGGCCCAAGCTACGGCCAAGGAAAAACTTGACCCCAAGGCCATTCTGGCCCGTATCAACGACTACCAGTTCGACGCCATGCGCGTCTGAGGCATCACCTCTTACCGGAGTATTTTTTAGTTTACGCCTACGCTTATGATGCTTTACAACGTCACCACCAGCCTAGAGCCCAGCATCGCCGACGAATGGGTGGCCTACATGCGCGAGCACCATATGGCCGAAGTAGTCGGCACCGGTTGCTTTATCCGCAGCGTCTTGCTGCGCTTGCTCAACGAAGAAGACGACGGCGTAACGTACGCCGCGCAGTATTTCAGCGTTAGTCTCGAACAGCTGGAAGCATACCAGCAGCACTTCGCCCCCGCCTTGCGCCAAGAAATGGACGAGAAGTTTGCGGGCAAATATCACTCTTTCCGCACCACGCTGGAAGTAGTCGAATAAGCAGTAACTAGTAAAAGGCAAGATAGAAGGTCATGCTTCAACAAAAGCAGCATGACCTTCTCTCTTGCCTTTTACTAGTTACCCATTTCAAACAGCGTAAAGCTCCACACATCAGCCCACTCGGCTATTTGCAGCTGTGTGCTTTTGCCCGCGCCGTGGCCGGCATTCATATCAATGCGGATGAGGACGGGGGTAGGGCCCGCGTGGCAGGCTTGCAGCGCGGCAGCAAACTTGAAGGAGTGCGCCGGCACCACGCGGTCGTCGTGGTCGGCAGTGGTGATGAGCGTAGCTGGATAAGCCGTACCAGGCTTTAAGTTATGTAAGGGCGAGTATCTGAGCAAGTTATGAAACTGTGCTTCATCGTCAGAAGTGCCGTATTCGGGCGCCCAGTTCCAGCCAATGGTGAATTTCTGATACTTCAGCATATCCATCACGCCCACGGCGGGTAGGGCCACGCGGCACAAGTCGGGTCGCTGCGTCATGATAGCGCCGACCAGCAGGCCGCCGTTTGAGCCGCCTGCAATGGCCAGCTTGGCGGGGCTGGTGTAGCCCTGGGCAAACAGCGTATCGGCCGCCGCTGTGAAGTCGTCGAACACGTTTTGCTTGTGGGGCGTCATGCCGGCTTGGTGCCAGGCTTCGCCATACTCGCCACCGCCGCGCAGGTTGGGCACGGCCAGCACGCCGCCCTGCTCCAGCCACAACAGCCGCGCCACCGAGAAGCCCGGCGTCAGGCTCACGTTGAAGCCACCGTAGGCGTAGAGGTAGGTCGGGTTTTGTCCATCGCGCACCAGGTCCTTTTTATGGGTGATGAACATCGGCACCCGCGTGCCGTCTTTGCTGGCATAAAAAACCTGCGTCGTTACGTAGTCCGCCGGCTGTACATCCACCGTCGGCGCCTTAAATACGGTGCTGGCATTGGTAGCCGGGTCGTACTGATAAATAGTGGTGGGGTAGGTAAACGACGTGAAGGCGTAGTAGAGCACCGTATCGGTGCGCCGCCCGCCAAAGCCGCCCGCCGTGCCAATGGCCGGCAGCGCCACCGCATGACGAAACTCGCCGGCCTCCGAATACACCCGCACCTGTGAGCTGGCATCGTGCAAGTAGGTGGCCAGCAGGCAGCCCGCCGCCTGGCTGATGGTTTCGAGCTTTTCGGGGCCTTCGGGTATCACCTCGTGCCACTCGGTAGGCCGGCGCGGGTCTACGCGCACCACGCGGTAGTTGGGCGCGTGGTCGTTGGTATACAGCAGCAGCTCGCCGCCGAGGTTGCCGAGCACGCTCGTATCAAACTCGTAGCTCGGCTGGATAGTCGTCCAGGTCGCGGCCTGGGCCGGGTCGTGCAGGTCGCGCACCAGCAGGCGGTTGCCGTCGGCCAGGCCGTCGGTGAGGCTCAGGCACAGCCAGCGCTCGTCCTCCGTCACATCAGCGATACGGAAGCCCAGGGGCATTTCCAGGTTTTCGTACACTAGTGCATCGGCGCTTTGCGGCGTACCGAGGCGGTGATAGTACACTTTGTGAAACTCGTTTTTGCCAGCCAGCGCGGCCTCGCCGGGCCGGGGCGCATCGTAGGCGCTGTAGTAAAATCCATCCTGGGCCCAGGCCACGCCCGATACCTTCACCCAATCTAGCGCGTCGGGCAGGGGTAGGCGAGTAGCTAGGTCGAGCACTTGAATCTGCTGCCAGTCCGAGCCGCCGCCGCTGGTTGTATAAGCCAGGTGGCGGTGGTCGGGGCTAAAGTGCAGGCCCATGAGCGCTGTGGTGCCATCGGCCGAAAACTGGTTGGGGTCGAGCAGCACCGTGGCCGTTTCTAGCGGCTGGCCTAGGGGTAGGGCGTACACCACCGCTTGGTTCTGCAAGCCATCGTTTTTGCTAAAAATCAGCAAGTCGCCCTCCTGGCTTGGCACACCGTAGCGCTCGTAGTTCCAGAGCTGGGTTAGGCGCGCGCGCAGCTTTTCGCGGAACGGAATCTGGTCGAGGTAGGCAAACGTCACCTCATTTTCGGCCGCTACCCAGGCCGCCGTTTCGGCCGAGTCGGCGTCTTCGAGCCAGCGGTAGGGATCGGGCACCGGGGTGCCAAAGTAGGTATCGGGCTGCGGGTCGCGGCGGGCAGCGGGGTAAGTGAGGGCAGGCAACACAGGCACTAGCTAAGTAACAAGAACGGGTTTAGGGACCCGGCGGGAGGGTAGGGGCCGCACGCTCCAGCGTGGGCGATTCGGTAATCGTATGCTTATTAGAAATCGTGTTGGTACGCTGCGCTTCCTTGCGGGCGGCCTGGTGCGGGGCTCCCACCTGGCAGCTTACTAGCGCCAGTGCCGCCACTAGGCATCCCACTACGTGTAAAAGTGTGCGCATTGCTTTCAACAGCTAGTAGTCAGATTAGATTGAGGGTGCCCTGCCTGCGGCATGGCTCAGGCTTCGGGGTTGGCCGGGCGCAGGGCATCAGCCACGCGTTGTGCCACCAGAGCCTCTATTTCCTGGCGCTGGGTAGCCGTGAGCTCGCGGCTCGCGGCGGTCCGGTGCAGCTCGCGCAGGGTGCGGTTTAGGCTCAGGCGCAGCAGCACGTACAGCACTAAGCTTAAGATACTAAAAATCAGGGCTAGAGGCGCGAAAAACCGATTCAGCAGCGGCTCGGTTGCGGCCGGCGCTAGGCGAGCAGGCCGATCCGGGGCGGCCCCAGTTTCGGCGGCTTCGGCGGGACCGGGGCCGGGGTTGGTGTCGGCAGCTTCGGGGGCGGGGGCGGCGTCGGTGGGGGGTAAGCCGGTTTGCACGTAGTCGTTCAGCTTTTTTTCCAGCCCTTGCAGGTTAGCTAAACGCACCGGGTCGCGCTGCCGCGCCGGCGAGGCTTTCAGCTTACTGATAATCGCTTTGGTAAGCGCCGCTAGCCGTGCCGGGTTGTCTTTTAGTCCCTTATAGATGCGGCCTTTCTCCTCGATAGGGGCATACAGCAGCGAGTAAATGCGCAAACTGTCGGGGCGCAGGCTGGCCGCTAGGGCCGCTAGGTTGCCGCCCTGGCAGCGTAAAGTGCGCTGCAGCTGCGGCCGGCCGGCATCGGCATATACATAACGAGCCGTGGCGCACCAGACCTGCACTTTGGCCTCGTCGAGCGATGGCTGGCCCAGGGGCGTCTGGCCGTGGGCGGTACCGGCAACAAGCAGCCAACTGGCCAGCAGGGCCAACCGCCAAAGGCTGGCAGAGAACAATTGCATAGCGAAGCGAAAAAGAGTGCGGGGCCTATGGGGGCCGGAAAGTACAACCCGACCGGCGCTAAATCCTAGAAATAGGTAGTTATCTGGCTATCTTTACGGGCTGCCCGGCGGGGCAACAAAGATTTTCTACCCCCCTTTTTTCTCGGTTGCTGCGCTAATTTTCAGTTCGTGCCCCTAGCGCGGGCCGCTTACGCTGGCGTGCGCCCTGGTATTAGCTCAAGTATACTACCCCCACTAAATCTCTCCTTCCCCAACCGCATTTGCCTGTGAAATACATCCTTACCTTCCTTAAGTATACCTTGCTGCTTAGTGTTTCGGTGGCGCTGATGTGGTACGCTATGCACGACCTGAAATGGGATGCCATCGGCCAGTACATTCGCAGTGCCAATTACTTCTGGCTGATACTCACCAGCTTTATCACGGTGTTAGGCTACTTTAGCCGCGCCTATCGCTGGCAAATGCAGCTAACGGCCTCGCGCACGCCGGCGCCCTTCTGGCAGGTGTACCACGCCATGATGGTGGGCTACCTTGCCAACTTGGTGTTGCCCCGCATGGGCGAAGTCATTCGGTGCTCGGTGTTGCGGCGCACCAGCGGCGTGCCGGTGCAGGTGGCGCTGGGCACCGTTGTCACAGAGCGCGTTATCGACGTACTGGTGCTACTGACGTTGCTGGGGGCTACCCTGCTGCTCGACTTCAAAACCTTCTGGGCTTTTGCTACTGACAAGCTGCTGGGCGGCCACTACGACTCTATTGCCCGCAACCGCACGCCCTTGCTGCTGGCGGCGCTAGGCGGCCTAGTGCTGCTGGCTGTGGCAGCCTACACGCTGGTGCGCAACCTAGAACGCCTGCGCCAGAATGCCTTGTTCAATAAAGCAATAATCTTCCTAAAAGGCTTGTTGGCAGGCGTTTTCAGCATCTTGAAGCTGGAAAACAAGTGGTTGTTTTTCTTCCACACCTTCTTCACCTGGGCTGTATACTACTTGCTCGACTACTTGGCTTTTTTCTGCTTTCCCGAAACCTACGACCTTGGTATGAAGGCGGCGCTAGCGGTACTTACGTTTGGTGCTTTTGGGATGGCGGCGCCGGTGGCCGGCGGCATCGGGCCGTTTCACGTGCTGGTGCAAGGCATTTTGCTAGCATACGGTGTCAGCAAGGAAGCCGGCATTGCGTACGCGCTAGTGGTGCATGGGGCCCAAACGCTCTTGGTGGTGCTGCTGGGCGGCATCAGCTTTGTGGCCGTGGCCTCGGTAGATAAGGGCAACGTGGTGGGTGAAGCCGAAGCACTCGCCGATGAGCCATTGACTTCCGTAAACTAAACGCAGCTAGCTTACTACGCGGCCCTAGATAGAGCCGCGTAGTAAGCTAGCTGTTTATCAAATTATTGCGCAGTAATCATTTATGACGGCCGATAAAATTCTTACGCCGGCGCAGTTGCCCGCCGCACTGGCAACTTGGCGTGCCGCTGGCGAGCGAGTAGTGTTCACCAACGGCTGCTTCGATTTGCTGCACCTAGGCCACGTCGACTACCTCGAAAAGGCCCGCGCGCTCGGCGACCGCCTCGTAGTGGGCCTCAACACCGACGCCTCAGTGCGCGTGCTCAAGCCCGGCCGGCCTTTGCAAGATGAAACATCGCGGGCTCGCGTGCTGGCCGCGCTGGCTTTTGTCGATGCCGTGGTGCTGTTCGGCGACCCTACCCCCCTGCAGCTTATCAAAGAAGTGCAGCCCGACGTGCTGGTGAAGGGCGACGACTATGCAATTGACGGAATTGTGGGCCACGAACTGGTGTTGAATAAGGGCGGGCAGGTACTAACGGTGCCGCTCGTGGTGGGCTACAGCACCTCTGGTATTGTGGCTAAAGTTCTTCAGGGCGTGGGAGGAAAGTAAGGTTGCCACGCTGGGCGGCCTATTCCTACCCCCTCCGCGCTGGTTACCTTTTTTCTTCTTTCCCCATGTTCATCTTTCTTATCCTGCTCACGCTTATTAGCTGGGGCATTCAGCAGCGGCTACGTAGCAAGTTCAGCCAGTACGCCGCAATAGGCTTGCAGTCGGGCCTCAGTGGCCGTGAAATCGCCGCCAAAATGCTGGCCGACCACGGCATTCGCGATGTACAGATTATCAGCACCGACGGCCAGCTGACCGATAACTACAACCCTACCGACAAAACGGTAAACCTAAGCGCCGATGTATATGCTGGGCGCTCGGCCACTGCCGCGGCCGTGGCGGCCCACGAGTGCGGCCACGCCGTGCAGCACGCGCAGGCCTATAGCTTTTTGCGGCTTCGCTCGGCACTGGTGCCCGCCCTGTCGTCGGTGTCACGCATGATGCCGCTGCTGCTGTTGGCCGGTGTAGTGCTGCTGCGGGTTAGTATCATTCCGCTCGGCTTGGCCGTGGCCGTGTTTGCACTCGCTACCCTGTTCTCGTTTATTACCCTTCCCGTCGAGTTTGATGCTTCGCGCCGCGCCCTGGCTTGGATGGACCGCAGCGGCGTAGTAACAACCAGCGAGCATGCCGTGGCCAAAGATGCACTGTGGTGGGCCGCCATGACGTACGTAGTAGCTGCCGTTAGCTCGCTGGCTACGCTGCTTTATTATGGCTCAATGCTAGTTGGTGGCAGCCGTCGCAATTAGTAGTATCTCGGTGCTTATGTGCTGGTTGAATAGCTAATAAATTTAACATATTAATTCCTGCCGCTATTTTTTCAGTCCGGCTTGGGCAGTACGCCGTATTTTTACTGTCTAACCTATTCTCCCCTCTCCCACCCCTCCCTACCCCCCTTTTTTTACATGATAACTTCGATGGCCACTGCCTCACCTTTTCAGCTTACCGAAGAGCAGCTAGCTGTGCAGGCCGCCGCCCGCGACTTTGCCCAGAGTGAGTTGTGGCAGGGCGTAATTGAGCGCGACGAGCACCAGAAATTTCCCGCCGCCCAAATCAAGCGCATGGGCGAGCTTGGCTTTATGGGTATGATGGTGAGCCCCGAATACGGGGGCTCGGGCCTCGATACTATTAGCTACGTGCTGGCTATGGAAGAGATTTCGAAGGTCGATGCGTCCTGCTCAGTTATCATGTCCGTCAATAACTCCTTGGTATGCTGGGGCTTAGAGAAATATGGCACTGAGGCGCAAAAACGCAAGTACTTGCCGGGCCTAACCAGCGGTGAAATTATTGGGGCCTTCGCGCTTTCGGAGCCCGAGGCAGGTTCTGATGCTACTAGCCAGCGTACTACGGCTGAAGACAAAGGCGACTATTACTTACTGAATGGCACCAAAAACTGGATTACCAACGGCACCACGGCTTCGGTTTATCTGGTTATCGCTCAGACTAATCCAGAGTTGAAATCGCGTGGCATCAACGTGCTGATTGTGGACAAGGATATGCCCGGCTTTGTGCAGGGCCCTAAGGAGAACAAGTTGGGCATCCGGGGCTCCGATACCTGCTCGCTGATGTTCACCGACGTGCAGGTGCCCAAGGAAAACCGTATCGGCGAAGATGGCTTCGGCTTCAAGTTCGCCATGCAGGTACTGGCCGGTGGGCGCATTGGCATTGCGGCTCAAGCCTTGGGCATTGCTTCTGGCTCGCTGGAGCTTAGTATTAAATATGCTAAAGAGCGCAAAGCATTTGGAGTCGAAATCGCCAAACACCAAGCTATTCAATTTAAGCTAGCCGACATGGCTACCAATGTGGATGCCGCCCGTTTGTTGTGCTTGCAGGCTGCTGCCGACAAAGACAACCAGGTGGACTATGCCAAAAGCGGGGCGATGGCTAAGCTATTTGCCTCTAAAGTGGCCATGGATTCGGCGGTCGAGGCCGTTCAAATTCACGGGGGCTATGGGTTTGTGAAGGAATACCATGTAGAGCGTTTTATGCGCGATGCCAAGATTACCCAGATTTATGAAGGGACTTCGGAGATTCAAAAAATCGTCATATCACGCGAAATCCTGAAATAGTGCTCTTTGGCACCCCCTTTTTTCTGCTTTTGCACAGAACCCAGGTCTTATTGGCCTGGGTTTTTTTGTTTACTGAATTTTTTTTAGAATTCGTTGCAGTAAATGGTTGTAACTTTAGGCACTTTTACAAGGATGTAGGGCCTTTTTCTTGAAAACAACACATACACGATGGAAGATTATAACAAAGTCATTGAGTCGCTAGGCGTTCGGTATATAAAGGCCAAGAACCTGGTTTTGCGCCAGGCTTTTACCGTTCGCAACGCTTATGATGTGGGCAACAATCTTATCCTACTACACCAAGGCAAGATAGTATTTGGGGAAGATGACTCGCCGGTAGAAGAAGGTGAACTGCTGTTCCTACCAGGTGGCCGGCCCGCTCGCGTTGGCTATGGCCAAGGCGCTGCTAGCCGCGTTATCTCCAATGACGATTTAATCACAAACAAAGACCGTTTCTTCACTTCCAACGATAAGCTCGACTACATTGGCGATGCAGAAGAGAGCCACAGCTTTGTCGCGTTCGAAGCCAAAGTATTCGACTCAGTTAACTTTTTTGCTTCGCTTGATGTACCGGCCTTCGTTATCAAGGGCAATACTAAGCTGGCCAACTTGGTCATCAAAATAATCGAGGAGTCGATGCAAGATCTCCCCGGCCGCGAGCGTCTGATTAACATCTACACCGAAAACCTAGTAGTAGAAGTAGTACGTTACATCCTGCGTAACAACTTGTTTGTGGAGCAGTTGGCTACCAACAGCACGTACTTTAAGGACCCGCGCCTAATTGACTTGTTTAACTTCATCAAGGAAAACCTGAGTGGCGATCTCTCTAACAAGGTGCTGGCTACGGTAGCCAATGTGAGCGAGGACTATGTGGGCCAGTATTTCAAGATGCTGACCAACATCAACCCACAGGATTACATCGAGTATCAGCGCATGGAGCGCGCCGTATCGCTGCTACGCACTACCAAAAAGAGCATCCGCGACATTGGCAAAGAAGTAGGCTACAAAGACACAGCATATTTCTGCCGCCGCTTTAAAATGATGTTTGGCATCCCGGCTGGCAAGATGCGCCGCCGCGAAACGGCTATGAACATCTAAACTCAAGCTTTATAAGCTTCCAGATTAGTAAAAAGGCTGTCCAGTAGGGCAGCCTTTTTTGTTACGGGTCCAGGTCGGCCGTTAAGCTTTTACAGTTTGCCCGCTAGATAGAGCTGCTTGAGGCGGCGGCGTAGCGCATAGCACGCTTGCTGGGCTGGGGCATCGCCATCGTTAGTCAGTACCACCAGTGCTACCTGCTGGCTAGGAAACAAAATAGTGTGGCAAAAAAATGTGCCCGCGGAGCCATCGTGCAGGCTCACGGGCGCGCCCGTAGTAGCCAATGTGGTTACGCCCCACCCATAGGCATACTCAGGTAGACCAAAGTGTAGCGTTTGATAAGTCTGAGGCGTCACGTAGTTGCGGTGGCCCAGTAGGCCGTTTAAGTGCAATTGCACGAGACGGGCAAAATCGGGTAGCGGCATAGACAAGTCGCCAGCGGGCGCCATGTAATCCTTGAGCTGATAGGCATGGGTAGGGCCGAGCGGTGTGAAAACGCTATCAGCAGGCTCTTGCTGCCAGTGGCCCCACGGCTGTTGGTCATCGTGCCGATTAGGAAAGCCCAGCACATAGCGCAGCTTCAACTTGTGAAATGCGTTGGCCACTAACACCTCCCAACTTTGGTGGCTGGCTCGCTCCAACATCAGGGCGGCCAGCACATAGCCTGCATTGGAGTACACATGTGCTTGACCAGTAGTTGGGCGCACCGGGGCTTGCTGCAGGACCACAGCCGCAAACTGGCGACGTTTTTCCGTGAGTGTGCCACTGAATGTAGGCAAGCTTTTATATTCAGCGCCGGCGGTATAGGGCCGAATGCTTGCCCGGTGCGAAAGCAGGTCGGCCAGTGTTATGGCCGTATAGGGAGGTAGGGCGCCGGCACGTAGCTCAGGAACTACATCTAGCAGCTTACTATCCCACCTGATTTTACCTTTTTCTACCAGCTTGCCCGCTAGTAGACTAGTCACACTTTTGGTTTCAGAAGCTAAGTGAAAATAGTCAGCTAGCGTAACAGGGGTAGGCTGGTCGTTGCGCCGCACACCGCCATACATGTACCGAATTTGGCCCGGCTCTATAATGGCCGCCAGCAGAGCTGGTAAGTGATAGTGATTACGCAGGCTATCTAGCACCAACTGACCTGCCAGCGACTGAGCACAAGCGGAATGGCGCACTGCCAGCCCAACGAGCAAGCTGATGAGTAGTGAAGCGCGGAGCAGCATAGAAAGCAGCGAAAGTAAACTCTTATCAAGCTAGTACTACCGCCCTACCCTATCGCTGCGTTACAGAAAATTTCAGTTTATTTTACCGGCTCCTGAGCCGTAGCTTGGCGCACTGCAGCTACAGCATCAGCTAAAAAGTGTGGGTCACGCTCGATATGATTGCCGACTACCACTACATCGGCGCCTGCGGCAAGAGCAGCATACACCTTTTCTCCCGTATTGAGGCCGCCTCCTACTAGTAGGGGCGCATCTACAGCAGCGCGCACTGCCCGAATCATGGCGGCTGACACTGGGTATTGTGCTCCACTGCCGCCGTCGAGATACATAAGGCGTAGGCCGAGTTGCTCGCCCGCCATGGCCGTGGCCGCCGCAATACTCGGCTTATCATGGGGTAGCGGCGCCGTGCCACTGATATACGAGGCGGTGGTGGGCCGGCCACTATCTACTAACATATAACCGGTAGGCAACAGCTGTAGGCCGCTTTGCCGCAAGCGGGGGGCAGCCACTACATGTTGGCCAATCAGGAAATCGGGGTTGCGACCCGAAATCAGAGATAAGAGCAAAATACCATCGGCAGTAGGGTCAACGTGCAGGGCATGGCTCGGAAAAAGCAGTACCGGCACTTGAGGCGCCTCGGCTTTTAATAACGCAATGAGGGCAGCCTGGTGCGTAGTAAGCACCAAGCTGCCCCCAACTAAGAAAAAATCTATGCGATGGTGTTTTGCTAGCTCCAGCAATTGCCGCAAGCGGAGCTCCTCAAAATCATCGGGATCGAGTAGTACTGCCAAAGCTTTATGCCCACGCAAGCGTAGGTCAGCTAGCTTATCAAGCAAGCGGCTCGCGGGAGGTAAGAGTGTCGTCGTGGTGAGCGGCGGCAGAGACATTCTGGGCAGCAGATGTAGCAGGCCACGTAAGCGGCTGAACGCCTTCGGGAGCCGATGAAGCTGCAAGGTCGGCATTTTTGCCGGTTTCGTCCGCATGCTTCGGCATAATATCCTGCACCGCTTTCGTAACCATCGCCAGTGCTACTGCGGCTGCTTGCGCTACTACCACACGGCCCGTTTCGCTTTTAGCAAACGCTACCAATGCTGGTCCTACAAAGCTTAGCTTAGAGCTCTTTGCTTTGGTTGAGGAAGAAGCTTGTTCAACAGTTGAATCTTCAAACTCGGTAGAATGAGTGAGTCGGCGGCTGTCATCATAAGGATGTGCATCGAACGAATCGGCCGTATAGCCCGAACTTGGGGTAGTATAATCTTCGTCGTTATAGCTGTAGTCCTCACTGGTATACTGTGAGGTTGAGTCTTCGTCGAAGCCGTGCGTAGGCGCAGAATGCGCAGGAAACTCTGGACTGTGGCTTAGGCCATTGTCATCTAGGTCATCCTCATCAGAGGAGCCGCTGCTGTAAAAGCCATCATCGCTGTCCCAAGCGTTGTAATTCTCGTCTTGGTCATACGCGTAGTCGTTGTCTTGGAAGCCATTAGCTAGTTCGCTTACTTCCTGGTCGTTCTCATCGAAGCTATCGAAACCGGCATAGTCTTCAAAAGCAGGCCGATGCTTTTTGTGCTTCTTCTTAGGCTTGCGGCCACTAAATGCTTTCACCAACAGCCACACGCCACCTACTACGCCAGCGCCAACAAGCGCCACCTTGCCCGCTTGCACGGTCTGCTCTTTTATCTCCTGCACATCGCCGCGGAGCGCCCGCTCATATTCTAGTTTCTTGCGCTCCAGAAAATCTTTTTCGTGCTCAAACAGTGGGTTAGTGGGCTCGGTCATGGTCGTTGCAGTTTACGGAGAAATCCCGGGAAATAGTAAGCGGCAGCCTACGAACGTTTATCAGATTTGTAAATGGTATTATTCAGCAGCTTATCAGCTACGCCCTGAAATATCTTTTTATCGACACCCACCACAAATAATATGGCCAAGAGCAAGTACAGGGCAGCTACTAGGCCAAAACCGGCCGAAGGGCTATCCAAAATGTCGTTGAGCAACAGCCCTAGATAGATGGAGCCGAAGATGACGAATAAGAAGCCCAAAACACCTAGTGCTACCCCATGCACGGAACTAACAAAGATGTTTTTAACTTTCTCCTGGGCCTCTAGGCGCACTAAATCGATGCGTGTGTCGAGGTAGCCAGTCAGATTGCCGATGAGACTATCGTTGCGCGGCGTTTTGTCGTCAGTGAGGGAAGCCATGCGGGCAGGATTGTTTTAGCGAAGAAATGCAATTAAATGTGCCGCCACTAGCAACCGCTTGGCCGGCTAAGGCGTTCTTTACGCAAAACTTGGGACTGGGGCTGCTTTTACCTAGTGCTTTCGTTTAAATTTTCGCGGCGTGAGTCAGAATTATTATCAGGTACTAGGAATACCAACTACTGCTGCCGCTGCCGACGTTAAGCGTGCCTACCGCCGCCTAGCTACCGAACTGCATCCCGACAAGCACGGAGGCGACAGCCGCTTTGAGGAACAGTTTAAGGCCGTGGCTGTAGCCTATGGGGTGCTTTCGAGCCCCGATCGGCGGGCACAGTACGACTACAAGCTCCAACAAGAGGCTCGCCAAGCCGCCGACATGCTGCGCTACGCAGCTGAGGCAGCGGCAGGTGGCCCTTCGGTATATAAAATGCCCAATGCGGCAGCGACCCCACCGCTACGCACACGCCCGCCGGCTGGCCGCCGCGAGCGCCACTACCAGCAGCGCGTGCCACGCCAACAAGCCCGCTTCAATCGGCAAGACCTTTGGCTGATAGGTGGGTTGGTATTCCTGATTTTTCTGTTTGGTGTTTCGGCCAAGGTAGTTATGGACCGCGTCGAGGCCAAGCTCTACTACCAAGACGCGCGCACCGCTTTTGCCCAAGGCCAGTGGCGCGAGGCAGAAAGCCAGCTCAACCAAGCGCTCGATTTTCGCGAGGAGCACATTGGGGCGTTGCGCCTGCGCGGCCAGCTGCGGCAGGATATCAACCACGACCTGCAAGCTGCCCGTACCGACTATGAGGCAGCCCTGCTGGCTACTACCGATACCCCCCTACCCCCCTCCGAGGCCGCAAGTTTATTCTACCGGTTAGGCCGCTGCCAAGCTGGCTTACACCAGCCTGGCGCTGCCGACCTCAGCTACACCCGCGCCATCGAGCTCGATACAGCTCTTGCCGAAGCGCATCTGGCCCGTGGCGAAAACCGCTTGCTTGACTTGCAGCAGCTTCGCCCGGCTTTAGACGACTTGCGCCACGGTCGCTACCAGCTGCAGCGAGTAGGCCGCTCCGTCCCCTTACCCTACCTGCAAGCCGAGGGGGCAGCTCTTACGCACTTGGCGCGTTATAATGAGGCGCGGCTTGTTTACTTCCAAGCGCTGCGCGCCCAGCCCAACGATGGCCGCACGCTTTTTTTGCTGGGACGTCTATCGCAGCAAGCTGGTGACTCCGTTAGCGGCTGCGAGTTTTTTCGGCGCGGCGCCATCGCTGGTTATTCGTACGCCAAAGCAGCAGCGGCCATTTGCCCCTGAGCAGCTATTGGGTTAAGCGTTTACTAGCATGTTTGATAGCGCCGCTGCAATCAGTTGCGCATGGTGGCGACCATTTTCAATAAACCACCGGCTAGTGGCCAAACCTCCACACACCGTACCAGCCACAAACACACCAGGACGGGCTGTTTCGTGCGTAGTTACATCAAAAATGGGGGGTAGGGCAACATCGCTCTCATCCAACGGCAGTGCTAGCATATCGACCAACAAGGTGTAATCTGGCTTATAGCCAGTGAGGGCATACACGTAATCAGTAGGAATACTGCGCGGACCCTCAGGCGTGGTCACTTCTACTGAATGGGGTGTAATGGCATCAATAGTGGTGTTGAAGTAGGCCGTGATGCGGCCTTCTTTGATGCGGTTGAGTAAGTCGGGCCTAATCCAGTATTTTACTGTTTCAGCTACTTCAGCCCCCCGCACCACCAAGGTTACGCGCGCCCCAGCCCGCGCAAGAGCCAGCGCTGCTTTAGCCGATGAGTTTTTAGCCCCAATTACGACTACATCGCGGTCGGCATGAGCATAGGGCTCCTTGTAGTAATGATTAACGTGAGGCAACTCTTCGCCAGGAATCTGCATAGGATTAGGCACATCAAAGAAGCCAGTAGCTACCACTACAGCACGGGCAGCGATTTCTCCTTTGTTGGTTTCCACTACAAAATCGCCCGCTTGCCCACGCAGACCGATTACGCGCTCATACAGCCGCAGATCAAGCTTCTCAGCGGTTGCCACACGTTGGTAGTAGTCAAGCGCGTCTTCACGGTGAGGCTTATAAGAAGCCATTGGAAACGGATGCCCTCCTATTTCGAGCAGTTCGGGAGTTGAAAAGAATTCCATCTGTGTGGGGTAGCCCACCAATGAATTCACTAGCGCTCCTTTATCTAACACCGCCACCCGCAGGCCTTGGCGCTGAATTTCGAGGGCACAAGCTAAGCCAACTGGCCCAGCGCCAATAACGACGGCATCTAGTTTTTCAGGTATCATCTAACAAGCAGCAAATAATCTATTCTTTCCCAACCAACGAGATGCCCTTGGGTTGGGTTCTCATACGGACCTTTACAGTATATAATTGCCACGGCTTTCTATTAGCCAAGCATTGAGTGCTGCCTGAAAAGCGAATTACTACGTTACACAGGCAGCTATCCAATACGCAACCCGTAATGCCCATGCGCCACTGCGACCTGTGCGGAGCTACCAGCTTCCAACCTCTTCCCTTCTATTACTTATTTGATGGCCAGCGCTTACAGGGCACGCGCTGTACGAGTTGTGACCTAGCCTTTCTAGACCCACAGCCTACGCCTGAGCAGCTCGAAAAGCTATATGGTAAGGAGTACTTCACCGACCGGCCAAACTACGACCGTACTGAAAAAGCGAAGGCTTTTATTGAAGAAGGGAAAACAGTAGATTTCAGCCAAGTGCGCCCCGATAAGTTTACAACTTATATGCAGCAGCACTATCCTGGTCGCCGATTCCGGTACCTAGAAGTAGGGTGTGGCCCTGGCTACACTCTTAAAAGCCTACAAAGCCTCGGTTGGGAAACGCACGGACTCGAGATATCCGAGCATGCAGCCGACTATGCCCGCCGCGAGTTACATCTACCAGTGGTAACTGGCAACATCGAAACCACCGAGGATTTTCAGGAAAACCAATTTGACCTCGCCTATTTGGGCGATGTACTCGAGCATTTGCTATCGCCCGCAGCAGCGATTCGCAAATTTGGCCGCATCCTAAGTCCTCAAGGGCTTTTAGTATTAGCTCTACCCAGCGTTACTAACCTGCCAAGCATGCGCTTGGGCTTCGGTGCTTATAAGCTTCTAGGCCGGCAGCGGCGCATGGATATTCCTCCCTACCACCTCTACGAGTTTACGCCTGCTACCATCAGCAAAATGCTGGTTAAGAACGGTTTTTCTGTAGTTGACTTGCGAAACCCAGTAAAAGCACCGGCTAATATTCGCTTAGGTGGCAACTTATTGGAGCAAACTGCCAAGCTCAGCACCCAGTACCCTACTTATTGGCTCAATCAACTCACTGGTCAATTTGGCGATAGAATATTCGTAGTGGCTAAAAACGAAAAACAGTCCTAGCGGCGCCAGGCTTGCTATAAAGACACCACGTCGAACCACGTGCCAGCTTTACCCGGGCAGGTGGTTCGGCGTGGCGGGTAGAACTTTTCCGCCCCCGCAGGGGGTAGGGCCGGGCGGCGAGGCCAGCTAGCCAGGCTGGGATGGGGCTAACATGCCAACAGCCCCGGGCCGGCCGCTGGTAAAAGCGGGCACGGCACGGGGCTGCGGGTCTGTAAAGTTGGCGGCGACCGACTCT
>Ga0160428_1000423_pt1 | contig 48047 bp, 40 predicted proteins | sample SolpanmetagenomM_FD_108198 | JGI IMG/M metagenome (GOLD analysis project Ga0160428, IMG submission 108198) | Solar panel surface microbial communities from Lawrence Berkeley National Laboratory, California, USA - M | ecosystem: Engineered > Built environment > Solar panel > Unclassified ... | reverse complement strand
TCCTTCCAGTCGGTGTAGAAGATCGCGGTGTCGAGCGACAGCGTCCGCCCAAGCGTCGAACCCTTGAAGCCGATCTCATATTGCGTCAGCCGGTCGGGCTGGAACGTCAGCGGCACCGTGGTGCTGGTCGGCGGGGCCGGGTTGGGCCCTCCGGGCCGGTAGCCGGCCGCGACCCGCCCATAGATCATCGCATCCTCCGACAGCTTGAAGCGCGGCGAGACGAGCCAGGTGGTGATATCGGCCTTTTCCGTCCCCGGTACGATCAGCCGCGGGCCGACGATCAACCCTTGATAATCCTGCAGATAGTTCTGGTCGTCATGGCTGTAGCGGATGCCGCCCAGCACATCGACGTTCGGGCCGAAATGGACGCGCGCATTGCCGAAGAAGGAATATTCCTCATAGGTCGAATCGATCTTGGCGATGGCGATCGCCGGCAGCGGCAGCGTCGCGCCGGTGACGGTCGAGAACGTGTCGATGCTGGGAATGCGGTTCTGGTCGTCCTCGTGCGTCCAATAGAACCCGCCTTGCACGTCGAGCAGCCCGTCGAACAGTCCGTTGGTGCTGGCGCGCGCTTCTTCCGACCAGCGTTCGGTATGCTTGAGCGTGTTGAGGCGGATGCCGAGCGTCGATCCCAGCCCGAACAGCGGCCCGAGCGCCGCGCCATAGCCGCGCGTGCCATCGGTCAGTTCGCGGAAGAAGATGCGCTGATAGGTCGTCGAAGAGACCAGATCGACCTGCCCGAGGTTCGCGCGCAGCGTGGCGTTGTAGAGCCGCAACCGCACGAAGCCGCGATCGCGGATGAAGCGGTTCTGCTTGAGATTGCCGTAGATCGGCTTGAACGTGGCGGCATCGATGTCGATCGTATTGGTGCCGTTCGAGGTCGTGTCCTGCCCGACTGCCGAAAGATCGAGACGGATATCCGGCCCGAGCCGCATCGCCAGCACCGCGCGACCGCCGCGGATGCGGGCGCTGTTGACGTTCTTGACGCCGATCAGCGCGTTCACATTGTCGATATAGCCGGGATCGAAACGGTAGAAGGCGGAGGCGTGGAAGGCGAGCTGACCGGGCGCCAGCGGGATGTTAATCATGCCGCGTGCCGAATAGCCGACATCGCCCTTGGCGACCGAGCTGACGCCGGCCGAGGCGCGCCCCTCGAACCGGTCGAGATTGGGCGCCGAGGTGGCGAACTTGACCAGGCCGCCGACCGCACCAGCGCCGTACAGCGTCCCCTGCGGGCCTTTCAGCACTTCGATCTGCTGCAGGTCCGACGGATCGAGATCGGGCGTGATGCCGCTGCCGCCGGTATAGGCGTTGACCGATCCGACCGGCGCCTCGTCGATATAATAGCCGGTGGTCGATCCTGGCTGCGCGGCGCCGGTGGTGATGCCGCGCAGCGTGATCTGCGCATTGCCGGTCCGCGCGCTGGTCAGCGACAGGCCGGGCACGCGCATGGCGTAATCGCTGAAGCGCACGATGCCGCCCTTCGTCAGGTCGGTTGCGGTGACGACGGAGACCGAGGCGGCGACATCCTTCAGCCGCTCGCTGCGCTTGGTCGCGGTGACGATGATGTCGGAAACGTCGCCCGACGGATCGGTCGCATCCTGCGCGGTAGCTGCGGCGGACGGCGCAATGCCTGGGGCAGGCGCGGCGGGCGCATCGGGGGCGGCAAAGGCCGGGGTGCCGACGAGGATCGCGGTGGCGGCGCTGGCGCACAAGGCGGCACGCAAGGAACGGGTCTTCATGGCTCTCTCCCCAAACTCACACGCCGTCGACCTTTGCCGCTCAGCCTTTCAGATAGGTTGCCCTATCAGATAGGGTGCCGGGTTTGGCAATTTGTTTTTTGCCAATCCGCTCTGCCGCTATGCCGCGGCTTGCGTGGATCGACGGCGCACGGCATTCCCCGAGGGCGCCGGATCGGAGATGCAGACGTGGAAACTATCGGTCGGGACCTCAACGAGATGCAGCGGGTTCCGCTGACACCCGAACATGTCACGGCGATGCGCGCGGTGGGCGCGCGGGCGCACTATGCTGCCGGCGAGATGGTGGCGACGCCCGGACAGCATGTCGATCGCTTCGTCTATATCGAGGATGGCGAGATCGAGGTGGTCGATCCGTATAGCGGCGACCGTCTGCTGCCCTCGACGCTGGGCCCGACGCAATTCATGGCCGAGATCTCGTTCCTTTACGGCGGCAACTGGTCGATGCCGATGCGCGCGGCGCGCGACACGGAGGTGATCGAGGTGCCGCGCCCGGCAATGCTGAAGCTGATGTCGGACATCCCCGAAATGTCCGACATCATCATCACCGTCCTGTCGGCGCGGCGGCGGCGGCAGCTGGAGGCGTTGAACAGCGCGTTGGTGCTGATCGGCGAGGAAGCCAGCCGCGAGGTCCGGCTGGTCGCCGAGTTCGCCAGCCGCAACCGCCTGCCCTATGCCTCCTATCCGCTGGGCAGCGACGATGCGCAACGCGTGGCGCAAAGCTGCGAGGTATCGCCGGACGCGCCGACGGTGATCTTCGGACGCGATCTGGTGGTCGAGCACCCGACCCCGGCCAAGGTCGCGCGCCTGCTCGGCATCGCCTATGACATGTCCGACCACGAGGCGTTCGACGTATTGATCGTCGGCGGCGGCCCGGCGGGGGTCGCGGCGGGCGTCTATGCCGGGGCGGAGGGATTGCGCGCCGTGGTGGTGGAAGACACCGCGATCGGCGGGCAGGCGGGCACGTCGAGCCGGATCGAGAATTACATGGGGTTCCCGACCGGCATTTCCGGTGCCGACCTGGTGTGGCGCGGCGAGGTGCAGGCGATGAAATTCGGCACGCGCTTCGTGATGCCGCGCCGCGTGACCAAGCTGACGCGGCAGGACGACGGTCGCTTCTGCGCGACTTTGGACGAACAGCAGACCATCTCGGTCGGCGCGGTCGTGGTCGCCACGGGGGTGCAATATCGCCGCCTGCCGATCGACCGGCTCGCCGAGTTCGAGGGCGCGGGAATCTATTATGCCGCAACCGAGAACGAAGCGCGCTTCTGCAAGAATGCCGAGACGATCATCATCGGCGGGGGCAATTCCGCGGGGCAGGCGGCGATGTTCCTCAGCCGATCCGCGGCGCATGTGCGGTTGCTGGTGCGCGGCACGTCGCTCGCCGCATCCATGTCGAGCTATCTGTCGAACCGTCTCGAAGCGGACCCGGCGATCACGATCGAATATCGCGCCGAAGTGGTCGATCTGCACGGCGACGACACGCTGGCCGGCGTGACGATCCGCAACGTCGACGACGGCACGACGCGCGAGGTGCCGACGTGCGCGCTATTCATCATGGTCGGGGCCGCGCCGAATACGCGCTGGCTGTCGGGGCTGGTAGACCTGGACGCGCAAGGCTTCGTGCTGACCGGCGACGCGATCGGCGGCACGTCGCCTTATGCCACGTCCGAGCCCGGTATCTTCGCGGTCGGCGACGTGCGTGCAGGGTCCGTCAAGCGCGTCGCCTCGTCGGTCGGCGAAGGGTCGGTCGTGATCTCCAAGGTGTGGGAGCATCTCGATCGCCCGGCCCACGGCGTGACCGGGCCGATCAGTCCCAGCTGAAAATCAGACGACCATTGGCGGGAACGCGGAAGTCGATGCGATCTTCGCTCGTTTCCGCCGCGCGCAACGTGTCGCCACCGATCGTGGCGACACGCGTCCGGGTTAGTTTCCGCCGTTTGCGCCGCACGGCGCTGAGCCCGGCGGTGCAGGTTTCGCCGCCATCCAGCGTGATCGTCAACGACCGGTCGCCGGTCCGCTCGATCGCGCGCAGGAAATGGTCGCAATAGAGATCGAACGGCGCGTCCTCGATCTTGTGGAACGCCCGCGTGGCGAACACGAACGCGGCGCCCGCGCCGTAAACCTCCTGCCCGACCTGCCCCGCCGGCTGTCCGTCGGCATACAGGTCCTCGACCGGGAAGCTCAGCGTACGATCGATATGCCCGTTGCTCTCGCGCTGCTTCGGCGAGACCGCTTCGGGCGGCAACGCATCGGGATAATAATACCACCCGCGGTCGAGCGCATATTTGCAATATTCCGCGATCAGCATGCGCGCGGCGGGCTCGATCTCGGGGCCGCTATCGTCGAGATAGCGCTGGAACGCGGCGAACGAATCGAAGCATTCGTAGATCGCCATATAGGGCGCATCCTGCAGGCAGGTGACGCCGAGGAAGTTGTGATAATTCCGCGCGAGTTCGATCTCGCTCTCCCAGATCTCGCAATTGTGCAGGAAGCTGGCGAGATAGACGTAGCTCTGCTCGCGATAGACGTCGCGGTTGGTGATCCGCCACAACCGCATGCACGCCGCAGCACCCCAGGCGGTGAGGTTCGCCTGATAGTTGATGTTGAAGCGCAGCCCGATCGCGGCATCGATCGCAGCGCGTGCTTCGTCGAGATATTTCTTGTCGTCGGTCAGCTCGAACGCCTGCAGCATCAGCCACGCATAGATGCCGCCGACATCCGTCTGGCCGCGTCCGTCTGCTTCCGCCACGTCGGTGATGACGGAGAAATCGGTGACGTCGTATTGGACGGGCCATCGATAGTCGAAATGGTGCGCGGATTCGATGCCGTAGTCGATCGACTTCATCAGCAGCGCCCGCGCATCTTTGTCGCCGTCCAGCGCGAGGATGCCGAGGTTGAGCATCGGATGATACAGATACCAACTGTCGACCGCGTCGGCATTCTTGTCGTCGCCGACATTGGGAAGGTAGCGGCGCAGCGTCCTGAGCTTCGGATCGTAGAATTTGTGCAGCCCGGCCTTCAGTTCGGCCTCCAGCGGATGCGGCGCGCCATTCCACTTGCCCCAATCGTGCAGCGCCGCGATCAACGACATCTGCACCATGATGTCGGGATATTCCGCTCCGGTATAGGGATGGACGTATCGGTGGCCGTAATGCTCGATCGTCGCGTCCGGCGCTTCGTCGAGATCGCGGAGCGTGTCGGTCGCGCGTTTGACCCAGTCGCGATACTGCGTGTGCGGCGGGGTGAGCAGCTTATACGCCTCGCCCAGCATCTGGATGAACTGGCGCGCCGATTCGCGTTCGTGCGCCGGCGCTTCGTGACGGAAGACGAGGATCGCGTCGGACAGCACGATCTCCTCGCCGACCGGCAACGGGTTCGTCTCCGGCGTGCCGCATTGCTTCGCGGTCGGCAACAGCCAGCCCAGTTCGGGCCATGCACCGCCGACGGCGCTGTCGGGCGTCGTTTTGGTCGCCTGGTAATAAGGGTTCATCGCGGTCAGATTCTGCAGATACAGCACGTTGCCGAAAGCAGGCTGATCGAGCCGGAAATAGACCAGGCCCGAATTTAAGCCACGCTGCGTGGCCTCGACCGTGCCATGCGCTCCGGTTGGATCGTCCTTGGCGTCGAGCGGATAGAGGTCGCGCGGCACGAACGGGAAGACGATCGGCAGCGCCGGGGTCAGCGTAACCGTCATCCGCAAATGCTCAAGCGGACCGCCACCGCTACGGAATGCGGCGCAATGCTCGCCGAGCACACTGTGGATCGTGACGCGGCAGGCCTCGCCCGGCGCGGGCTTTTGCCGTTCGCATTCGAACGCGGTGGCGAGATAGGCGACGCGCAGCGCCAGCCCGCCTTGCTCCGGGCGGCGGAGGATCGCCCATAAAGAATCCGCGCCGGCGCGCAGTTCGACGTCGAGCTCGCCGGTCCGGAAGCGCGCGATCGGCCGGCCGCGTTCGCCTGCCAGCATGTCGCGCAGCCCGAGAACGTACGGGCTGACCGTGATGTCGTCGGAAGAATCCGACTTGGCGTGGGTTTGCGACTGGACGGTCATGCATCACCGGTTGATCTGAGTTAAGCCATTCTTTTCTCGGCAGATTGTCCCAGTCTCAACTCACCCGCCGGGCGTTGGTTCAATCGTCAGGGCCGCATATCCCAGCGTCCGGCCCGCGCCCTGACCAGCGACCAGAGGATCACCGCGACCGGCACCGCGACTGCCGCGCCCGCGACGATATCGTACCAGCCGTCGCCGAGCAGGCCGATCAGCAGCCCGATCAGGCTGATCGCGGCGAGCAGCGCCGGCACGCCGAAGATGCTGCCGGGGCGGGGCTTGCGCGGGATCATTCGGCAGGCATCGATCCGCGCACGGGCTCGCCGCCGCGGCGCAACTCGCGCAGGCGCGTCTCGATCGAGGTGCGCCGCTTGCCGAGCCACAGATACAGGCCGCTCCCCAGCACGACGATCGCCGCGAGATCGAGCAAGGCCCAAAGGATCTTCAGCGGCACGCCGGCATAATCGCCGAAGTGCAGCGGCTGCGACAGGCGCAATGCCAGCATGTACCACGGCATCGTGCGCATCGCGGTGAACGCGCCGGTCCTGGCATCGACCAGGGCGGGGGTCAGGATCTGCCGCGTCGCGGGCGTCGCGCCCTTAAGCCAGACGGCATAGTGATGCTGCGTGGTGAAGCGGACGCCGGGAAAGGCGACGAATTGCGGCGTCGTGCCCGGCGCATGCCCGATCGCCGTCGCCACCGCACCGTCCAGCGACGTGAAATCGGCCGGGGACACGGGGTCCTTGCCGGCATAGCCGCCGGTCAGCGAGGTCAGTTGATCCGCCCGCCAGATATCGACCAGTGGTTCGGCGAGCGTGTTGATCACCCCGGTCAGGCCGACGACGCTCAGCCACATCAGCGTGACGATGCCGAGCATGTTGTGCGCATCCAGCCACTTCACGCGTTTGCTGCGCCCTACGCGGACCGTGCCGAACTTCAGCCGGCGCATGAATGGCGCGTAGACGACGACGCCCGACACGATCGCGATGAAGAACAGCACGCCCATGAACCCGAGGAACAGCTTGCCCGGAAGACCGAGGAACATATCGACGTGCAGTCGCAGGATGAACGCCATCACGCCCCTGTCCTCGTCGAGTTCCTCGATCTTTCGCGCGGTGCGCCGGTCGATCGCGGTGATATGCATCTCGCTGCGCCCGGCGAGCGCATGCGGGCCGGTGGTGACGTTGACCACCGGACGGTCCTCGTCGAAGCTGAGGAACAGCGGCCGCTCGCCGGGATACAGCGCCTTCGCCGCGGCGACCATCCGGTCGAGCGGCAGAAGCGGTGCGTCCGCGGCCATGGCCGGCAGACGATCCGGCGCGAACGCCCCGTCGATCTCGTCGTGGAAGATCAGCGGCAGTCCGGTAAGGCACAACATCAAGGCGAAGACCGTGCACACCAGGCTGGTCCATTTGTGGACCAGATACCAGGATTTGATTGTCCGGTTGGTCACGCCGCCCCGCCTAGAATTCGAACGTCGCCGACGCCTTCACCGTACGCGGCGCGCCCTGCACCAGGAAGCCGCCGAACGCCGACGCCCAATAGCCCTTGTTGGCGACGTTCTCCGCCGAGACGCGGAAGGTGACGGGATGGCTGTCGGCGACGAGGATGTAGCGCAGACCGAGGTCGAACCGGGTCCAGGCGGGGATGGTGCGCGCATTGGCGAGATCGACCGGCTGGTCGTCGGTGTGGACGATACGCCCGGTCAGCGTGGCGGCGCGGAGGAATGGCGGGACGATCTCGGCGCCGAAATTGACCTGATAATCGGGCACGCCGATCGCCTGCTTGCCGTCACTGACACCGTTCAGCGAGGCGGTGATTCTGGCGTCGTTGATCGCGATGCCACCGATGAAGCGCAGCCAGTCGGTCGGTTCGCCGTTCAACGACAGCTCGATCCCGCGATTGCGCTGTTCGCCGTTGACCACGAACGTGAAGGCGCTGGGGTTGATCGTCGTCGGCGTCGGCAGGTTGTATGCATTGGGCTGGCGCGTCTGGTATAGCGCGAGCGTCGCGGTCAGGCCGCGTACGGCGAGCTTGCCGCCGACTTCATATTGCACCGATCGATAAGGGGCGAACACCTCGCCGGCATTGGTTGCGGTCACTGGGGCAATCGGCCCCTGCGACAGGCCCTCGATGCGGTTGGCATAAAAAGACAGCCGCTCGGTCGGGCGAACGACGATGCCGATGACCGGCGTCGTCGCGCTCTCGTCGTAGCGGTCGGTGCGGACGAACGTCGTGCGACTGTACGAATCGGCCACGATCGTCTGGTGGCGTGCGCCGAGCGTGACGAGCAGCCTCCCGTCGAAAGCACCGATCGTATCCGAGGCGAAAATACTGCCGAGTGTGTTCCGCTGAACCCGCGGCGGATCGGTAAAGCTGCCCGCGACGAACCCCGCGGTGGTCGAGTCGGCCGGCTTCGCGACGATCGCGGGCGAATAGAGGTTGGTACAGAAATTGAGCGCGGAGATCGCAGTGCCCGGCGCGACCGCACAGCCGGTACGCACCGCGAGCGGGAAATCGCCGAACGCGAAGCTGTTGCGGTTCTCGGTGTAATTGATCGAGCCCCCGGCATTGACCTCGTGCGTGAACGGACCCGTGGCGAACCTGGCGCGTATCCCGGCCTGCCCGCTTTCGTTGTTGTCGCGCCGCGGCACGAACAGCCGGCTGGCGGTCGCCGCGCCGGTCGCGCCGTTGGTGATCGTCAGCGTCGAATATTCGCCCTCCTCGCGCCCGTCGCGAAAACCCGCCGCCGCGTACAGCATCACGCCGGGCGCGATATCCAGCTCGGCGCGGGTCAGCGCATACAGGTCGCGCAACCGCGTGAAACTCCACGGCTGCGCATAATTCGCCGTCGCGCGGGGCGCGTCGGGCACGGCGACACCGGCACCCAATTGGACGTTGGGGCGTGCGGCATAGGCTTGCTGGTCCTCATAGCCGATATGGAAGAACAACCGCCCCGGACCACGCGTGAAATCGAAGCTGCCGCTGGCGACCTTGACCTCGCGCCGCTCGCGATCGATCGCGCCGTCGCCCTTGCGATACGCGCCGGTGACCCGCGCGCCGAAGGCATCGTCGCTGCCGAACCGCGTGCCGAGATCCACATTGCCGCCGAAGATCGAATCCGCGCTGTAGCTGGCGGTCGCGCGCAACAGGCGCTTCTCCGCGCGCTTGGGCACGAGGTTGATCGCGCCGCCGATCCCGGTGCCGCCGGGTGCCGCGCCGAACAGGAACGCATTCGCCCCGGCGAGGACCTGCACGCTCTCATAGGGTTCGGGCGACACGAGCTGGCGCGGCGTGATGCCGAACAGCCCGTCGACGGCGATATCGTCGCCGTATAACGGAAAGCCGCGCACCACGAACAGTTCCGCCTGGTTGCCGAAACCGGCGCTGATCCGCACCGACGGTTCGTTCTCCAGCACGTCACCGAGCGTTTCGGACTGCTGGTCGAGGATCAACTGCGCGGTGTAGCTGGTCAGGTTGAACGGCGTTTCGAGTGCCGACTTGGTGCCGAGCACGCCGACCTGCCCATCGCTGACGACCTGTTTCTGCGCCTGCTGCGCGGTCACGACGATGTCTTCCGATGGGCCGACATCCTGTGCGCTGGCCATGGCGGGGAAGACGAAGGCGCCGAGCGCGAGCAGTTTGACGGTATTCATGGGGTCCGATCGGGCGATGCTGTCGTCGCGAGGTCCCCTAGCCTCGAACGGTATTGATAATCAATATCAAAAGGTAGCCAAGAACTTCGATCTCTTGGATCGCGGCGGCTTGACCGGTCGATCACCGCCTGAAGCAAAAAGGCCCCGGCTCGCGCCGAGGCCTCCTTTCGGTACCGGAATGCGGCAGGTTTAGAACTTCACGCCCAGTTCTGCGCCGATCGTGCGCGGCGGGTTGAAGTTGGCATAATCGCCGAGCACCGCGGCGTTCGCTGCCGAGCGACGATAGATATGCTGTTCGTTGAACAGGTTGCGCGACCAGACCGACAGCGTGATCTTGTTCGTCTCGCTGACCGGGATGTTGGCCAGCGCGATCCGTCCGTTGACGATGAAGCTCGGGTCGGTCTTCACGCTTTCCGCCTGGAAGCTGTATTGCGAACTGGCGTAATTGGCGTCGAGATGGACCCGCAGATCCATGTCGCCGATCGGCGCGACGTAATCGATGAAGCCCGACAGGGCATTTTTCGGCGTGAAGACGGTATAAACCTGCGTGATGACGCCGAATGTCGGGCCCGGATTGGGGTTCGCCGTCGGCGGCACCTTTGTGTAGGTATAGGCATAGGACGCGCCGAGCGTGACCTGATCTATCGGACGGACGGTCAGGTCCGCCTCGATCCCGCGGATCTTGGACGTTCCCGGCGCATTCGCGGTGTTCTCGGTGTGCAGGTTGAAGTTCGGATTGACGGTAGTCGTGCCCGGCAGGAACTGGTTGGTATCGACGAAATCGAAATCGATCTGCGTGTTCGACCGGTCCATGATGTAGCCGGCGAGGTTCAGGCGAACCTTGTGGTCGAGGAAATCGGTCTTCGCGCCGATCTCGTATGCCTTGACCACTTCCGGGCCGAAGGCGCCGAAATTGGACGAGCGGTCGTTCGCGCCGCCGGCCCGGAAGCCGCTGGAATATTTCGCATACAGGTTGATGCCCGGTGCCGCGTCGAACGCCAGCGTCGCCATCGGGTCGAAGCGCCCGCGATTGTAATCCAGCCGGTACGGGGTGGCTATGCCGGAGACGAGGTACAGGCTGCCATCCCGCTTGTCCTTGGTATAGCGACCACCGACGGTGATATGCACCTTCTCGCCGGCGAAACCGGGCGTGTAGGTCGCCTGGCCGAACGCCGCATAGCTGCGCGTGCGGGCGACACTGCCGCGTTGCAGGAAGCGCGAATTATAGTCCCAGCCCTGATTGGACGAGGTGATCGGCCCGAACACCTGCGACGGCAGGATCGTATAGGCGGTGCCGTCCGCATTCCACTGGTTGGTCGTCGGCGTCGCCGCGGTCTCGCGGGCATGTTCATTGAAATAATAGAGGCCGACGACGTAATCCAGGTTCGGCAGGCTGCCGACGGCCTGCACTTCCTGGCTGAACTGGCTCTGGTTGAGGTCGGACAGGCTGTAGCGGCTGAACTTGCCGTTGGGCGAGAAGGCGACGCGATTCGGGCCGCCCGAATTGTCCCACTGGTTGGTCTGCACCTTGCGCCACGAGGTAATCGACCGCAGTGTCAGGTCGGGCGACAGCACGTAGGACAGCGTGGCGCCGACCCCCTGCGTCTTGTCGACGCTATATTGCTGCGGCACGCCGACATCGGCGCTCTTCTGCCGGTCGGTATGGACGCGGACCAGCGACGGCAGCGGCGCGATGCAGGTCGTGGCGGAGACCGTGCTGGAGATGCAGGTCGGCGCGCCCGCGGCGCTGCCCGGAAGGACCAGGCGGTTGGTGGTGCGATCGAGCACGCCGACCGGACGGTTCAGCGGGTTGTAGTTCACCAGCTGGCTGAAGAACGGGGTGTTCTCGTCCTTCGCCTTGTCGAACGACAGATCGGCGGTGAAGCCGTCGAACGGATTCCAGCGTGCCGCGATACGGCCGCCGACGCGGTGATAGGCGTTCCAGCCGACCTGCCCGGCGAGCGGGTTCTTGGTCGTCGGATCCTGATGCTGCAGGATGCCGTCGACCTTGATCGCGATATTCTGGAATTCCGGCAGGTCGACATGCGCTTCCGCACTGTAGCTGCCGTAATCGCCGAACCCGGCGGACATCCGGCCACCGAACGTGCCGGTCGGCGCCTTGGTCACGATGCTCAGCGCGCCGCCTTCGGTATTGCGACCGAACAGCGTGCCCTGCGGCCCCTTCAGCACCTCGATCCGCTCGACGTCGAACAACGCCGCGTTCAGCCCCTGCGAGCGCCCGAGATAGACGCCGTCGATATACACGCCGACACCGGAATCGCGTGCCGTCTGGTTCTGGTCGAACGGGACGATACCGCGGATGCCGATCGTCAGCGCCGACTGGCGCGCTTCGAACGTGGCGACGCGCAGCGACGGGATGCCGCCATCCGCAAGGTCGAGCAGGCTCTGCACGTGGCGGTCCTTGATCGCCTCGGCACTCAGCACCGAAATCGCGATCGGCGTTTTTTGCAGATTGGTTTCCCGCTTCGTCGCGGTCACGACGATGTCCGACAGGCCTTGATCCGCATCGGCGGGCGCAGGCTCGGTCGCGGCAGGCTCGGTCGCCACCGGCGCCGGTGCGGCGGGCGCCTCGGCGAAGGCCGGAGTCGCGGTAGCGGCCAGAATCGAAACGCCGAGCATGAGGCGCAAGCGCAGGCTCGTATCGATACGCATGTCGTATTTCCCTTTTGGAAGGCGGTCCGTTCTCGGCCGCCCGTTTCGTCGTCGAGCGGGCTTTAGGCAGGCCGTGTGACGGCGTGGTTGCGGACCGGTCACTTCGAAGCATCGTCTTCGTGACGATCCCGCGTCATTTCCGAGACAGATATTTGACGGCCTATCGGGCCTCGTCGCGCGCGCGTATGATCGCGCGATGCGATTGCTCATCATCGAGGACGACCAGCCGCTGGCGACGCTGCTGGCGCGCGATCTGGCGGCACTCGGGCATCAGGCGGTGATCATCGACAATGGTCGCGACGCGTTCGCGATCGTGGCACGCGAGCGCTTCGACGGCATCATCGTCGACCGCAAGCTGATTGGTTCGATGGACGGCGTCGCGGTGGTCCGCTGGCTGCGCGACGCGAAGGTGACGCTGCCGATCATCATGCTCACCGCGCACGGTACGGTCGACGAGACGGTCGAGGGGCTGAACGAGGGCGCCGACGACTATCTCGTCAAGCCGATCGAGGCGATCGAACTGGATGCGCGGTTCCGGGCGATCCTGCGCCGCCCGACCGAAAGCCTGACCGGCGGGATACTGGTTGCCGGGGATATCGAGATCAACGTCCACACGCACCGCGCCCGGCGTGCCGGCCGTCCGCTGGAAATCCAGAAACAGGAGTTCCGGTTGCTCACCGAACTGGTGCGCAACGCCGACGGCGTGATGACGCGGGCGATGCTGATCGAAAAGGTCTGGGGCGAAGATTTTGACCCCAAAGCGAAGATCGTTGACAGCTATATTAAGCGGCTGCGCGGCGCGCTGCACACCGACGGACGTGACGACCCGATCGAAACGGTCCGCGGCGTCGGCTACATGATCCGCCGGTAGCATCGTGCGTCCCCGCACCTTGCGCGGCCGGCTGCACGGCGGCGGGATGACGCTCGCCGCTGCCGGCCCAAGGTGGAAGGTGATGGTACACCTCCCGCCCCGGCCCGGCGCCGCGAGCACCCGTTCAGGCGGAGCCGCCCCCGGCTGATCCGTCGATCTTGTCCTGGGTGCGGGTCTCGAAATCCGTGCTGTCGTGGCGTTCGTGCAACTGGCTCGCCGGGTCGCCCATCACGCGGTTGACCATCCGTCCCCGCTTGACGGCCGGACGCTCCGCGATCTGGTCGGTCCAGCGCTGGACGTTCTTATAGTCCTCGACCTGCAGGAAGGTGCCGGCATCGTAGACCAGGCCCTTCACCAGTGCGCCATACCACGGCCAGACGGCGATATCGGCGATCGTATAGTCCGCGCCGCCGAGATATTCGCTCTCCGCCAGCCGCCGGTCGAGCACGTCGAGCTGGCGTTTCACTTCCATCGCGAAGCGATCGATCGCATATTCGATCTTGGTCGGCGCATAGGCGTAGAAATGGCCGAAGCCGCCGCCGAGATACGGCCCGCTGCCCATCTGCCAGAACAGCCAGGACAGGCATTCGGCGCGCGCCGCACTCTCGGTCGGCACGAACGCGCCGAACTTCTCCGCCAGATACAACAGGATCGCGCCGGATTCGAACACGCGGACCGGCGTGTCTCCGCTGCGATCGAGCAGCGCGGGGATCTTCGAGTTCGGATTGACGTCGACGAAGCCGCTGGAAAACTGGTCGCCTTCGTTGATGCGGATCAGCCAGGCATCGTATTCGGCATCGGAGTGGCCCGCGGCGAGCAGTTCCTCGAGCATCACGGTGACCTTCACGCCGTTGGGCGTCGCAAGCGAATATAGCTGGAGCGGATGCTTCCCGACCGGAAGATCCTTGTCGTGCGTCGGCCCGGCAATCGGGCGATTGATGCTGGCGAAGCGTCCGCCATTGTCCTTGTTCCAGACCCACCGTTCCGGGGGCGTGTATGTCGGTTCGGTCATGCGTCGTTCTCCTGCGATCCGGGATTGGTACACCGCGCGGCGGCCAGGCCCAACCAAGCTATGATATGCCGGTCCGGCGATACGCTTGCTTGTATCCGGGGACGCGCCCACAACGTCGCCGAAACGTTGGAGAGCATGCATGTCGGTGAAAGTGATCGCGTTCGTCAGTGTGAAACCGGGGCAGGAACAGGCGTTTGAAGCCGCGGCGCGCACCTGCGTCGCCGCTTCGCGCGCTGAAGCGGGCGTGCTGCATTACGATCTGTGGCGCGAGGCCGAGGGCGAGCAGCGCTACGTGTTCAACGAACTGTATGCCGATCAGGCCGCGGTCCAGGCGCATATGGCGTCGGACCATTTCAAGGCGTTCGGAATGGCGGCGCGCGATCTGGCGGCGGCGCGGCCGACGATCATCGCGACCACGCCGATCGACGTAGCGGACTGACCCGCCGCCGGGCCTGCCGCTATTCCGCCGCGCGGCGGCGGGCGGCGGCCTGGACGCTTAGCCACCGCGCATGTTCGGCCAAGGCATCGGGCAAGGCGCGGTGTGCTGGATTGCCCGTATCCTCGGCCATCACGCGCGTGACGATGGCGTGGACCTCGACGTCGATCCGGGCCGCGGGGACGACCGATTTCAGGATGTCCGCCGCGGTTTCGCGCAGCGCCTCGTCCGTATCGCGCAGGCGCAGCTCGTGGCGGGAAAAGCCTGCGGTGCGCAACAGCACGCTGAGCCATTTGCCGTCCCAGGACGGCGCGCTGGCGAACAGGTCGTAGCCGGACAGCGCCTCGATCATCCGCGTCGCGACCGCTTCGACGGCCTCCCCGTCCGCGATGATCGTGTCGCGGGCAAGCCCGTGGATCGCCTGGGCGGCATCGTCCCAGTCGGTCCAGTTCGGTGCCGGCGCGATCAGGTGGCTTTCGGATCGCCCGTCCTGAAAGACCCAGGCCACCTCGATCGGATAGCTGTTCTTTCGCAACGACGACGCTTCGAAATCCAGAAACACTTTCATGACGCGGATATTGCCGGTCGGGCCTGAGTTGGACAACCGCTTTCCTGTTCGATTCAGGGCGAAAATCCGGTCACGCGCGCAGGCCCGCGCGCTATTCGCCGTACCCGGCCGGTTTGACGGCGGCGGTTTCTCGCATCATCCTGACCGAATGGATATCAGCAGCTTCACGCGTCGCGATGCGATCAAGGGTCTTGCCGCCGGCGCAGTGCTCACCGCCATGCCGGCCGGTGCCGCACCGTCTTCTTCGGCGGCCGCCATGCTCGACCGGTTCGCATGGCAATTGCTCGCGTTCGACCCGGGCGAGGCGACCCGCCTCGGCGTGGATACCGGCACGCATGCCGCGTTGCGTGGCCGGCTCGCCGATCGCTCCGCTTCAGGAGTCGCGGCACGCCGTCGCTTCCTGACCGGCGCGCTGCAGGAACTGGCGCGGCTGCCCCGTACGGGGTTGGACGCGCCGACCCTGACCAGCCTGGCGGTGACGCAAAGCGCCTTTCGCACCGCGCTCGACGGGATGGCCCTGCCCTACGGCGTCGCGACGATCGGCAATTGGCGCAATACGCCCTACGGCGTCGTGCAGAATGTCGGCAGCTGGCTTGACGTGCCCGAACTGTTCGAAGGCGACCAGCCGCTGCGCACGGCGGCGGATGCGCAGGCCTATCTGTCGCGCCTGTCCGGCATGGCGGGACAATTGGACGGCGAAACCGGCCGGATCCGCGCGGCGCGCGCGCAAGGCCTGACCCCGCCCGGCTTCCTGCTCGACAAGACGATCGCCGGCATGACGCGCAGTCTCGCCGAGGCTGCGGCGCTGGACGGTCCGTTGATCGGGCCGCTGGCGCGCAAGTCGGCGACGATCCCGGGATCGTGGGTCAAGGATGCGACCGCGATCGTCGAGGCGAAGGTCCGGCCGGCGCTGGAGCGGCAATTGGCGGAACTGCGGCTGCAACGCGCGGTGGCGAGCGACCGGCCCGGCATGGGATCGCGCCCGCACGGGGCGGATTGGTATCGTTGGGGGTTGCGTGCCAGCACGACGACGCAGCGGACACCGGCGGAGATTCACGCCTTGGGTCGGGCGCAGCTGATCGAGTTGCAGGCACGGATGGATACGATCGTCACCGGCTTCGGGCTGACCAAGGGCAGCGTCGCCGATCGTGCGATGGCCCTGCAGCGGCGGCCCGGGATCGGCTTTCCCGACAATGACGACGGGCGCCGGCAGATCGTCGCCTATATGCAGGGCCGGATCGATGCGATCCGCCCGAAACTGCCGCAGGCGTTCCGCAGGCTGGTGAAGGGCAATCTCGAGATCCGCCGCATGCCGCTCGCGCAGGAACCGGGCGCCCCGCCGGCCTATGGCGGGCCGGGATCGCTGGACGGCAGCAATCCCGGCCGGATCTGGGTGAACCTCGGCGACCCCGCGATCCACAATCGCGTGACGATCCCCGACCTCGTCTTCCACGAAGGCATTCCGGGCCATGTCTGGCAGGGCGACTATGCGCAACAATTGCCGCTGATCCGCTCGATCCTGGCGTTCAACGCCTATTCCGAAGGCTGGGCGCTGTATGCCGAGCAACTTGCCGACGAACTCGGCCTGTACGACGACGATCCGGCCGGTCGGCTCGGCTATCTGATGGGTTTGTCGTGGCGCGCAGTGCGGCTGGTCGTCGATACCGGCATCCATGCGATGGACTGGTCGCGCGAACGGGCCCTGTCCGAGTTCGTCGCCGCGACCGGACTGCCGCGCAGCACGGCCGAAAGCGAGATCGACCGCTATTGCGCGTGGCCGGGGCAAGCCTGCGGCTACAAGATCGGCCAGACCGAGATCGTCGCGCAGCGCGACCGCGCCAAGGCGGCGCTGGGCACGCGCTTCGACCTGCGCGATTTCGACCAGGCGGTGGTCGATGGCGGCAACGTCCCGCTCGACGTGCTGGCCGACACCGTGACACGCTACATCCGGACCGCCTGAAGCTCTTCCGGCCGCAACCGATTCCGGCCTGATCGGCCCGGCCTTGATGGCCGCGCGGGAGTGCGTCCGTGGCACCCGGCCCCGGCCCCCATACGTTCAGAACGACCTGCGCGCCGGTACGTCGCGATTTTGCTGCGCATCTTCGCGGCCTAAAGCATGCATTTAATTGTGCTCTCTTCCAATGAGCTACGTACGCGCCGTCCTTCACAACCTGCCAGCGCCAACAACCATACTTGCTAACGCAAATGATTCTCACTAGCAAACCGACGTCTTTAGGGGGATCGACCATGACATTCAGCCACCTGCTCCGGAGCGTATCGCCACTCGCCGTACTGGTCCTCGGCGCGACGCCGGTTTGCGCCGCGCCAGCTCCGGGCGAGCGTGCAAGCACTGAGGTTCCGGCGGGCGAGGATGCCGATCCGGACGATCAGGCCGCGGTGGTCACCGTCACCGCCACACGGACCGACAATCTGGTCGAGGACGTACCCGCCACCGTTTCGGTGATCGACGCAGCGACGATCCAGGATCGCCTCATCTCCGACATCAAGGATCTCGTGCGGTACGAACCGGGCGTCAGCGTGCGCCGCGCACCGGCGCGCTTCACCGCCGCCGGCAGCGCCACGGGACGCGACCGCGACAGTGGATTCAACATCCGTGGCCTGGAGGGCAATCGCGTCCTGATCACCGTCGATGGCGTCCGCGTCCCCGATGCGTTCGCGTTCGGCGCGCAATCGGTCGGTCGCGGCGACTATGTCGATCTCGATCTGCTCAAATCGGTCGAGATCCTGCGGGGCCCGGCATCCGCGCTGTACGGCAGCGACGGCGTCGCCGGGGCGGTGAGCTTCATCACCAGGGATCCGCAGGACTTCCTCTCCGGCGACAAGCGCGTCGGCGGCGGGCTGCGCGTCGGCTACGATGCCGCGGACGACAGCTGGAGCAAGAGCATCGTCGTCGCGGGCAAGGCCGGCGACGTGCAGGCCATGCTCGCCTTCACCCGTCGCGACGGGCATGGCACCGACACCAAGGGTACGAACGACAGCGCCAACACCGATCGCACCACGGCCATCCCGCAGGATATCGCCTCGAACGCGTTGCTCGCACGACTGGTGTGGTCGCCGAGCGATGCCAGCCGGATCCGCCTGACCTACGAGCGGTTCGCGGCGACGGTCGACTCCGAGGTGTTGAGCGCGATCGCCAGGCCACCTCTTGCTGCGACCTCGGTCATCGGCCTGACCGCACAGGACACGACCGAGCGCGATCGCGGCACGATCGACTATCGCTACACCGGTAGCGGCGCGATCAGCGGGATACGCGTCGCGGCCTATTACCAGAAGAGCGCGACCGACCAGACCGCGTTCGAGGATCGCAACATCGCGGCCGGCCGCGTCCGCATAAACCGCTTCGACAATTCGGTCTATGGCGGGACGCTGCAACTGGAAAGCCGGCTGACCACCGGCCCGCTCACCCACCTGTTCGCGTACGGCGCCGACTACTTGCACACCCGCCAGACGGGTGTGCGAGACGGCACCGTCCCGCCCGCCGGGAAACCTATCCAACGCGCGCTTTCCCGACGACGGACTATAACCTGGCCGGCCTGTTCGCGCAGGACGAGATCGCCGTGGCCGACGGCGTGCTGACCCTGTTCCCGTCAGTCCGCTTCGATCATTACAAGCTCGCGCCGAAGACCGACCCTCTGTTCACCACCTTCAGCCCCCGTGCGCAAAGCGGATCGCGCGTCACGCCGCGACTTGGCGCGGTGGCGAAGCTCGGCGGCGGGGTCCGCGTTTTCGCCAATCACGCGGCGGGCTTCAAGCCGCCCGAGCCGAACCAGATCAACAACGGCTTCGCCAACCTCGTGTCGAACTATCGCTCGATCCCCAATCCGGACCTCAAGCCCGAGACTAGCCAAAGTATCGAAGCCGGCATTCGCCTGAACGGCACCGGCTGGTCGCTGAGCGGTACCGCCTTCAGCAGCCGCTTCCGCGACTTCATCGATCAGGTCCAGATCGGCGGCGCGTTCACCGCGTCGGACCCGGCGGTCTACCAATATATTAACCGCGGTCGCGTGAAGATCGAGGGGCTGGAAGGACGCGGCGAGGCACGGCTGCCGATCGGCCTGGGCGTCCGCGCCGCCGCCGCCTACACCACGGGCACGATGCGCACCGCCGGCGTGCCCGGCACGCTGCCGCTGGACAGCGTCGATCCGTTCAAGCTGGTGGCAGGCGCGTTCTACGAGCCCGCAGGCGGTCCGTTCCGCGCCGATCTCACCGCGACGCATTCCTCGGGCAAGAACGCGGGCGACGTCACTGCGAGTTGCTCGTTCGGCTTTTCCGCCGGGCTGCCATGCTACCCGCCGAACGGATTCTGGGCGTTCGATGCGACGGTGTCACTGCGCGTGCTGGACCGCGTGACGCTGCGCGGCGGCGTCTTCAACATCACCGACCGAAAGTATTTTTTGGTGGAGCGACGTGCGCGGCGTCGCCGCCGCATCCAACGTCATCGACGCCTATTCGCAGCCCGGCCGCAAAGCCGCCCTGTCCCTCTCGCTGACATTTTGAGGCCAGACATGATCCTCCTTTTCAATTTGTGCGCCGCCGCGGCCCTGCTCGTCGCGACCCCGCTCCTCCCCGGCGCCGTAATCGCGCAGACGCACGCCGTGTATGGTGACAAGGCGCGCGACCGTGCCGCGATCCTGGCGATGGCGGGCACGTTCAAGGTCACGTTCGACATGCGCGAGACGACGCCCCTCGTCGCCGGCTACACGCTTTATCCGGCAAAGCTGAGCGGCGGGCACGAGGTGGTGCGCGCGATCGTCGACACGCCCGATCGGATCGTGCTGCAGCATCTGCTGGTCACTTCCGACGGCAACGGGAAGACGATGGTGATCAAGCACTGGCGGCAGGATTGGACATGGCAGCCGACGACCGTGCTGACCTACACCGCGCCCGGCCGCTGGACGCTGCGAACGGTGCCCGAGGCGGAGCGCACCGGCGCCTGGTCGCAGACGGTGTGGCAGACGGACGATTCCCCACGCTATGGCGGCATCGGTCGCTGGCGCTACGACGATAATGCCGTGCGCTGGACGAGCGACGAGACACGCCGCCCGCTCGCCCGGCGCGATGCCACGCGCAATCCGCCCTACGATCATTATCTCGGCACCAATCGACATGTGCTGACTCCGGCCGGATGAGTACACGAACAGGATAATGCCAAGATCGGTCCGGCACCGGGCGGATCCGCCGGCAAGACCGCGACGTTCGTGCACGAATACGTCGTGAATACCTATACGTCCGCCACCGACTTCGCGATCGCCGAAGCCGACAGCTATTGGGCCAGGACGAAGGACTATTGGGCGGCGGTGCGAAGCGACTGGGACCACGCCATCGCCCGGGGATCGGGCCTGACGCTAAAGGAAGACCCGGGCAACGGCTCGGTCACCGGCCACGAACTGATGCTGCTCGCCGACGACCTCGTAACGGGCGAGACAAAGGTCGAACAGGCGAAAGCGGAAGCCGCCGACGTGATCGCGCGCAACACGCGATAGACTTTGATCCTATGGCAACGCCCTGCGCGTGCTGCCTCAGCTACAGTCGCCCAGGGCGTACCGCTTCCACAGCGTGTCGGATCGCACGCCGGCCTTGGCCTTGATCATCGTGCAGGCGAGATCGCGGCGGTCTGGCAGCGTACACTTTGCGGCGATGAACGCGCCTTCGTTGCCGGCCGGAAGACAGGAAACCTTCTTTCCCATCGTCAGCTTGGCCAGCATGCTGCGTCCGGTTTTGGGCACCATCGCGCCGCTCTCCAGCCCGGCGACGCGGATGCGGGTCTTGTCGCTGCAGACGAGCGTGGTGCCGTCCGGAACCTGCGCGACGAGACATAGGATCGTGGCTGCCATCATGATCGACGTTCCTCTTCCTATCGCCCACGCCGCGGGACGATCCCCCGGCGTGCGACGACGACCTGCCGCATGATGGCACGGCAGGCGCGCGGACGAAAAGGCTTTTAGCGATTGCACCTTGGACGCGGCCCTGCCCGGCGTGCGATCCGCGCGCCTAGAAGGCGCGTTCGCCGACGTAATTCCCGGCGCTGCTATAGCGGCAGACCAGCACGTCCTCGCGGCTGCCCGTCGCCACCGCACAGCCGACGTCGTGCGTGTCGCGCCACATCAGCTGCGTATAATGCCCGACATCGGCGACCTTTCCCGTCACGCTGTTGTCGGGGAACGTTCCCGGCTTGTAGTTCTGCTTCTCCCGAATCCACGCCGCGACGCGCGCTTCCAGCGGGTAATAGCCTTTCGTGCCGGCCCAGATATTCTCGCCTTCCGGATGGCTGCGCGATTCCGGCGCATGTTCGAACGCGCCCGTCGCGGCGAGATGATCCGCCCAGCGTTGCGCCGATCCGGCCAGTTCGGGGTTCCAGCGCAAGGGCGCGATCCCCAGCGTCGCGCGCTCGCGATTGTGCGCCACCAGCAGCCGTTCGCCGAAGAAAGAATCGAGGTCGACCGCCCCCATCATGACTGGCGCGGCCAGCATCAATGCCAACACCGCTGTCGAGGACCTGAGCCGGCGAAATGCCATATACCTACCTCCCGTGGACTACGGGTGGTGTCGCATCATCGTCTGTGCGGAAGGTTTCCGGCTAGGGTTAGCGCGGGGTTAGGCAAGGTATTGCCGCCGGGCGGCAGTTTCATGCCGTGGCTGGCGGATTCCCGGTGGCCAGCGGCAGGATGACGACCTCGTCGCCGCGCTGCATCTGCCCGAACAGCAGTTCGGCGAAGCGCAACGGTATGCCGATACAGCCGTGCGTGGCCGAGCCGCGCCGTACGGTGCTGGCGTGGATCGCGACTCCGTCGCCGGTCAACCGAAGCATGAACGGCATCGGCGCATCGTAGAGCGAGGAACGGTGCGTCGCATCCTTGGCCATTACCGGGAAGGTGCCCGACGGCGTGGGCTTCCCGTCCGTTCCGAACAGGATGATCGCGGTGCCGATCTCATGCCCGCCGCGAAACACCGACATCGTCTGGCGCGCGAGATCGATCCGCACCCAGGTCTGCCCGGGCGGGACGTTCTTCTCGTTCCAGACGTAATCGCCGAAATGGAGCGGCCGCGTTATATCCAGCAGGCTGCGCACCTCGTGCTTCGTGCCGTCGGGCGACTCCAGCGTCGGATAGCGACCCGCCGGATAGCGGATGCGGCCATCGACATGCGACTGGAACGGCGCGGGGGCGGGCGCCTCGGCGCGCCCGTATCGCGATCCGACGGCGACCGTCAGCGCACCGACACACAGCGCCCCGGCGAGGACCGCATAGCGCCACATCGTCAGACGAGTGGGCTGAGGATCTTCTGGCTAGGCCGTTCCGCCGCCGCTTTCGCCACAATGGCCCGACGGCGCGACCGTAGGCCCAATCCGACCGCGAAGAAGCCGGCGATCATCATCAGCCATGTCGTCGGCTCCGGCACGCTCGGCGTGACCGGCGGGGTGGGCTCGACCGGTGTCGTCGTCGGGGGTTCGCCCGTGCCGCCACCGCCGCCGCCACCGGGAACGATCGGGCCGATACCGCCCGGCGTGAAGATCGGGACCGAACCGACACCCGTCGGCAGGACCGGTGCGAGCGTATCGATACCGGGGACGGCCCCGCCGCCGACCGGGCCAGCGACCGGACCGATGAACAGCGCGTCCGGCAGATCCGCCGGGGCGAATTCGTCGGGCTGGCGCGTACGGATGTTGGACAGGACACGTTCGCTCGGGAACACTTCGGCAAGTTCGACCGGGCGTTGCGCACCCTTGCTCCGCGCCGGCTTGGTCTGCGTCAGCGCGCCGGGCGCGCGTCCGCCGGGCGATCGCGCCGAGAACACCGAAAGCGGATCGGCAAGTGCCGCGGCGATCGCCTGCCCGCCCATCGGGCTGTTCGAAAATGCATAGGCGCCGCCCAGGACCAGAACGGCAGCAGGCGCGATGCCCCACGCCTTGCTGATACTCTTCCTAGACCGGCTTCTTCTGCGTACGGTTCTGGTCAACGAAATATTCCCCATCGATACAGAACCATTCATCCCGAATTTAGTTTCGTCTGCGGCACGCTCGACTGGAGCGGACCAAGACGACCACATGAAGCAGGTCCCGAAGATTCCGGAGATACGACGAAAAAGGTAAAAAGTTTAAGCGCCCCGCCAAAGTCCCCGACAGGAACCTTCGACGCGGCTTCCCTAGCATATGTAAAGTTTTCCGTCGAATCCGCGGCGGCGGCTCGTTAGCGTGGCCTGCCGTCACAGATCAAGCTTCTTCAATCGTTCGACAAAGTCGCCGAGATCATGCTGCGGACATCGACCCTTGCGGCCAGTCGCGCGGCCAGCAAAGCCGTGCCGCTGATCTTGCGCTGGACGAACAGGGTGTCGACCGGCGGAACGTGCCAGGTGTCGCGGTCGGTCGCCATCACCATCCCGTGTTCGCGCAACACGCCGACAAAGGCGCGGTCGCCGAAATCGAACGGGCCTTCGCGGTTCATCTCGGCCAGCACGATATCCAGCATGCCGTCGATCAGCACCCGGTGACTGCGCACCGCCGACGCACCGAGGAAACCGGCTTCGACCGCTGCGTCGCGTGCCGCGTCGCGGTTCCCGGACAGGCCGGCGGTCAGCAGGTTGCGATACGCCGCCGCGGTGGGCGCGGAGACGGTGCGCGTCGCGCCGAAATCGAGCAGGACGAGCTTTCCCGTCGCCGGTTGATAGCGATAATTAGCGAAGTTCGGGTCGGTCTGCATCAGCGCAAAGTCGAACAGTTCGCGCAGCACCAGCGCGATCAGCTTGCGAGTCGCTTCGTCGCGTACCGACTGTTCGGCATCGATTAGCGATTCGATCGCCACGCCCTCCACGAAGCGCATCGCCAGCACGTTCGCGCCGGAGAATTCCGCATCCAAGGATGGAACGACATAGTCCGGGTCGTCGGCCAGCAGCGCCCCGAACCGTACGAGCTGCTGGCCCTCGCGGACATAATCCGCCTCCTCGTGCAGCTGGCGTTTCGCCTCGACGAGCAATTGCGAGATGTCCAGCGTCTTGGGCAGGACTCCGGAGACGCGTAGCAGGGTCGCGACATTGTCGACATCGGAGTCGATGCTTTCGCGCACGCCGGGATATTGCACCTTGATCGCCAGGTCCCGCCCGTCGAACGTGCGGGCGCGGTGGACCTGGCCGATCGACGCGGCGGCGAACGGCCCTGCCTCGAACCGCGCGAAGCGGCGCCGCCAATCCTTGCCCCATTCGCGCGCCAGCACCTGCTGCAACTGCGCCGGCGGCATGTGGTGCGCCCGATCGCGCAGCCGGGCGAGAATCTGGGTCAGTTCCGCAGGCAGGAAATCGCCGGCATCCATCGAGATCATCTGGCCGAGCTTCATCGCCGCGCCGCGCAGGTGCGACAACTGGTCCGCGACGCGCCCGATATTGGCCGGCGTCATCAACAGGTCGCTCATGCGCGGGCGTTGCCCGTCCGCCAATCGGCGCGCCCCTTCCGCGATCACGCCGCCGGCGACGCCACCCGCCATCTTGCCGAACACGCCCAGCCGCGACAGCCGCCCGCTCGGCACGGCGCGGCCCCGCGAGTCCCTGTCGTCGCTCATGAACCGGCCCCGATCACCACAGGCGGCTGCCCGGAATACCCTTGAACGGGCCGGCGACCGCGCTGGTGATCCAGCCGCCATAGAAACCGCCGGGCTGCGGGGTTACCGTCTCCCTATCCACGCTGCACCGATCGAATGACGACGCGTAGAAGGCGATATGGTCCTTCAGCGCCGCGAACGGCCGTGTCGGACTGGCATAGCTCCATCCCACGCCCTCCAGCACGGCGTCGCCCAGCACGACATCCCAATAGGTCGCCGCGCCCTTCCATTCGCAGAACGACGATCCCTGCCCGCGCCGCAGCATCCCGCCGCGTATGTCGGCCTGCGGGATATAATAGCTTGGCGGATGGCTCGTCTCGAGCGTGCGGATCGCGGCGCGCGTGTCGGCGACGATCCTGCCTGCATGCTCGATCACGATATGCGCGGTCGTCGGTTCGGCGATGGCCGGGCGCGGGTAAGACCAGACGCTTTCCTGTCCCGGTGCGACGGGATCGGGTTTCGGTTGGATCATCGGCGTTCCAGTGCGAGTGCGAGGCGCTGCATCCGCGGGCGGACGCGAAGAAAGCGGGAATACAGGCCATCAAGCGCGCGCAGGACGAACCGGTTGCGCGCCGCCAGTCCCAGCGGACGCAGCACCGGGATCGCGCGCCACATCGCCGCGAACGCCGCTGCTCCGGACATCAGCCGGCCATCCTCCTCGGCATGAAAGCGCGCGAGCAGGGCCGCGCGGTCCGACGGGCAGGAGACAGGCGCGTCGCCCGAGACGTCGACGAATTCGATCCGCCCGGCGCGGTCCAGCCGGCGGAACAGCGCGATCTCGCGGCGACAGAGCGGGCAGGCACCGTCGTGCCAGACTTTCAGCGCGGTCATGAAGGGGAGGATCGTTGCATTGCCTGCACAACGCGGCACGAGCGACTTCGGCCACCGGGTTGGACAGCCAGGCGTAATTTATCGCGGGCGCGCCCGATCGACGGAACGATCGCCCGCCGCAAACTCTTCAGCATCCTGAAACCAGGAGACAATCATGGACGACGATCGCGTTTGGAATTTCGAGGAAAGCCTCTGGACCGGCGACGCGCAACATTACCGCGACCTGGTTGACGACGAATGCCTGATGGTCCTGCTCGTCCCGCCGTTCGTGTTCGGTGGCAGCGAAGCGATCGAGGCGGTCGCCACCACACCGCGCTGGACCTCCGCCAGCTTCACCGAGCAGCGCATTGCCCGGCCCGAGGAAGGCCTGATCGTCGTCGCCTATCATATCGAAGTGAGCCGCGAGGACGAAAAGTTCGCCGCCTATTGCACCTCGACCTATCGCCGCCGCGCGCATGACGACTGGCAGGTCGTGCAGCACCAGCAGAGCCTGCCGCCGATCGAACGCTAAGCGCCGGCCCGCCACACACAGCAGGGGGCGCCGCCGACAGGACGACGCCCCCTTCCCGCCTTACACCTTCATCGCGGCGATCCGCTGGTCGATGCGCCGTTCCAGCACCGTCAGCGGCATCGCGCCTTCCTTCAGGATCTCGTGGAATTCCTTGAGATCGAAACGCTTGCCGAGCGCCGCCTCGGCCTTCTTGCGCGCCCGGGTCCAGGCCATGTGGCCGACCTTGTAGCTGCACGCCTGCCCCGCCTGCGTGCAATAGCGCTCGACCTCGCGCTGCGTGCGCGGCTGGGCGAAGCCGGTCGTCGCGACCATATAGTCGGTCGCCTTCTCGCGGCTCCAGCGCTTGGCATGGATCCCGGTATCGACCACCAGCCGCGTCGCGCGGAACAGGAACGATTGCAGATATCCAGCGCGCTCCAGCGGCGTGGCATAGCCTTTCAGTTCGTCCGCCAGCTGCTCGGCATACAGCGCCCAGCCCTCCGAATAGGCGGAGAAGAAGCCGATCTTGCGCAACGTCGGAATGTCGCGCGATTGCTGCGCGAGGCTGATCTGCAGGTGATGCCCCGGCACGCCCTCGTGATAGGTCAGCGCCGGCAGCGTATATTTCGGCCAGTCGCCGACATCCTTCAGGTTGACGAAATAGATCGCCGGCCGCGTGCCATCCAGCGACGCGCGGTTGTAATATCCGTTCGATGCACCGTCCTGGATTTCAACCGGAACCGCCCTGATCTCGAGCGGTTGGGTCGGCACGGTGGCGAACACCTGCGGCAGTTTCGCCAACATCCCCGCCACCCCGGCGTTCAGCCCGGCAATCAGTTCAGCCCGCCCGGCGGCGGTATTGGCATAGACCTGGTCCGGCGCGACGTTCAGCTTCGCCAGCCGCTCGCCCACCGTACCGTTGCTATAGCCCTGCGACTTCAGGATCGTGTCGAGTTCGCCCGTGATCTCCGCGACCTGCGCGAGCCCGATCCGATGCACCTCGTCCGGGCTCATCGTCGTGGTCGTCGCCTGGGCCAATGCCATCGCGTAGATCGCATCGCCGTTCGGCACGCGCCAGATGCCGTCGCCCGGCATGGTCGTCGGCTTCAGCTTTTCGATCAGCGCGATCTGTCGGTCGAGCGCGGGATAGACCTTCTCCGTGACGATCTTCGCGGCCTGCGCCTGCCAGTCTCCGGCGATGCTCTTCGCGGCGGCGCGCGTCACCAACGACTGGACGATGCTGGATCGCTCCGCCGGCTGACCGCGCAGCTTGCGCATTTGGCCAAGCGTCAGGTCCAGCGACCATGACGGCGCGAGATAGCCGCGCCGCGCCTCATCCGACTGCAGCGCGCTTTCCTGATCCAGGACCGTGCCGAACTGTTCGAGCCGCGACAAATACGCATCGGCATCCGGCTTGGCGGCGATCGTGTGCGCCGTGTTGAGGAAATCCGGCACGGAGAAATAGGCGCCGCCCTGCTGGAAGATGCGATACGGCCGGATCGCGCTGTCGATGCCGAACCGGTCCGCCGACTCGATCTGAGTGCCGAGCGAATAGCACACCACTTCGATGTTCAACTTCGCAGGCTCGGACAATCCCGCCGCGGGGAATGCCGCCAGCCGCGCCAGCGCCGCCTTGGTCTGCGCCACGTCGGCGGCGCGCTTTTCGGCGGTGCGCGGCGAAAGTTTCGCTTTGGACGCCGCGAGCGGACCCTTGTCGAGGCCGAGCGAGGTGGCCAGTTCCGGTGACCGCGCCACCGCATCCTGGAAGATCCGCTCGAATTCCGCGTTCAGCGCGGCATCCCCGCCGGCCCCCGCCTGCGCGAGCAGCTTGGCCGGAACGAGCGTGGCGGCAAGCGCCGCAGCGCCCCCGGATGTAAGCAACTGACGACGATCCATGGCAAAACCCCTTTGTCCTATGCCGGCACTTTAGCCACGGGACGGCGGCCCGCGCTAGGCCGATCAGCGATAGTTCGGCGTTTCGAACCACGGTGCGAACTCCCGCCACGCGCCCGACACGTCGTCCGGGAAATGCGCGGCGCGTTTTTCGAGGAAGCTCGCCACGCCCTCGCGCGCATCGGCGCTGGCGCCGCGCGCCCAGATCGCGCGGCTTTCCAGCCGGTGCGCATCCATCGGGTGCCCCGCACCCATCCCGGCATACAGCATGTGCCGCAGCAACGAGACGGAGACGGCGGAGGTCTCACGGGTCAGGTCGATGGCGAGAGCGCGCGCTGCGGGCAGCAAATCCTCCGCCGCATGCACGCTGCGCACCAGCTTGCCGTCCAGCGCCTCGCTCGCCGCGAAGACGCGCCCCGAATAGCACCATTCCAGCGCCTGCCCGATGCCGACCAGCCGCGGCAGGAACCAGCTCGACGTCGCTTCCGGCGCGATCCCGCGGCGCGAGAAGACGAAGCCGAAGCGCGCCGTATCGCTCGCCAGGCGGAAGTCCATCGGCAGCGTCATAGTCGCGCCGATTCCCACCGCGGGGCCGTTGATCGCGCCGATCACCGGCTTGCGCGAGGCGAAGATGCGCAGCGCCACGATGCCGCCGCCGTCGCGCACCGCGGGGTGAGCATAGTCCACGCTGCCGTCGGGACGGACCGGCGATTCGGCGCCGTTCCAGCCGCCGCTTCGATCGTAATCGAACGTCGCGGCGCCTCCCGACAGATCCGCCCCGGCACAGAAGCCACGCCCCGCGCCGGTCACGATCACCGCGCGCACCGCCTCGTCCGCATCGGTACGGTCGAACGCCGCGACCAGATCGCGCATCATCGCGCCGTTGAAGGCATTCAGCCGGTCGGGCCGGTCGAGCGTGATCGTGGCGATCGCATCTTCGACCGCAAGCGTGATCGTTTCGAATTCCCGTGGCGTCGACATCAAGAGTCTCCTGTCTGCACGAAGGCTAGCCGCGCCGCGCATCCGATCCAAGCCAGTCAATCGCTTGTAACGGGTTTTTAGAAGGTGCGGCGGCATATGCCCGCAGCATGACCCGTTATCCACTCATCGCGCCGAACCCGCCCCGCCTCAGCGAGCAGAGCGAGGCGCTGAAACGGATCGAGGCATCCGGCGTGTTCAGCAACAACGGCGCCGAGGTGCAGGCCTTCGAACGCGACGTCACCGACCGGATGTTCGGCGGGCAGGGCGCCAGCCTCGCCGTTGCCAACGCCACGTTGGGGTTGATGATCGCGATCAAGCAGGCGGCGACACAGGCGGGGCGTCCGGAAGGGTTGGCGCTGATGCCCAGCCTGACCTTCGCCGCGACCGGCCAGGCGGCCTTGTGGTCCGGTCTGACGCCGCTGATCTGCGATATCGATCCGGACGACTGGAGCGCCTGCCGCCACGCCGAGGATCGCCTGATCGAGGCGTATCGGGAGAAGATCGCGGTCGTCGTCCCCTATGCCACGTTCGGCAATGCGATCGATCTCGACCGCTATCGCTGGCTGCAGCGCAGGCACGGCGTCGGCATCGTGATCGACGCGGCATCCTCGCTCGGCACGGTCGACGATGCCGGGAATGGCTTCGGCCACGATTCGCCCTTCGCCACCGTCTTCTCGATGCACGCCACGAAGACCTTCGCCGTCGCCGAGGGCGGGCTGGTGCATAGCGGCGATGCCGGCCTGATCGACGATCTGCGCGCGATGACTAATTTCGGCTTCCAGGGCAGCCGCAGCGCGACCTTGTACGGCATCAACGCCAAGCTGCCCGAGGTCCTTGCCGTGCTGGCGCAGACCAAGCTGGAGGAGATCGAGGCGGTGTGCGATGCGCGCGCCGAACTGGAAGTCGCATACCGCACCGCTTTGCCGGGATTCCAGCTGCAGACCGTGCGCGGGCGGCGCCGTGCGATGCAGTTCATGCCTGTGCTGCTCCCCGCTGCGCTGGCATCGAAGCGCGACGCGATCGCCGCGGCGATGGACGCGGCCGGCGTCGGTACCGGGCGCTATTTCAGCCCGCATCTCGCCGAGCAGCCGCTGTTCAAGGCACATTCGGTGATCGAGCCGACGCCGGTCGCGGATGCGGTCGCCGGCCGGATGATCTCGCTGCCGATCACCGACAGGATGACCGGCGCGGACGCGACTGCGGTGGCGGGGATCTTCGCCCGCGTGTGCGCCGAGGCGGCGGAAACGACTCCGGCCACGGTGCGGACGCGCCCGGTTGCGCGCACCCTGATCGTCGGCGGCGGCCCGGCCGGTACCGCATTGCTGACCTCGGCCACCAAGCGCGGTCAGTTGGAGGAATTCGCGCAGGGTCTCGTCGTCGTCGAACGCGATGCCGCGATCGGCGTCGGACGTCTGGGGCGCTATGCGATCACGTCCGACAGCACGGCGACGACGTTCCTCACCGCGGTGAAGGACAATCCCTACCCGGAAATCGCGGCGCTGGTCGATCATCCCGCCGGCCGCGCGGTGGCGCGTTACACCGATGCGATCGGCGTGCCGCTGGTCGAGGCCGGGCCGCTGATCCGCGCGACCGGCGATCGGATCGGCGATATCGTCGCGGCGAATGGCGGGGAGGTGCTGACCGGGCATGAAGCGCTGGCCACGCGCCGCGTCGACGGCGGACTGTGGTCGACCCGCTTGCGCCGGCGTGCGGACGGGGTCGAGTTCGATCAACTGTCACACAATGTCGTCATCGCCACGGGCGGGCATCAGCCACTCGACCGGCTGGCCGCGCAGCAGGTCGCCGGGGAGTCGCTCGTCGCGCAGGCGGGGGATCGGCTGCTGCAATCGGACGAGGTGCTGGCGCAGGGCGGGATGGCGAAGATCGCCGATCTGCTCGACGGAAAGCGGGCGCCCAAGATCGTCGTGATCGGCGGTTCGACCAGCGCGCTTGCGACGATCTTCCTGATCCTGAAGACGATTCCCGCGCTGCCGTTCGGCGAGCACGGCATAACACTGCTGCATCGCCGCCCGCTACGCCCCTTCTATCCGTCGGCCGAGGCCGCCGCTGCGGAGGGCTTTACCGATTTCACCGCGGACGACATCTGCCCGGTCAGCGGCTTCGTCTATCGCCTCGCCGGCTTCCGGCTCGAAGCGCGCGAACTGGTGCTGCGCATGCTGCGTGTCGACGGCCGGGTGCCCGATCCGCGCATCCGCAACCATCGCCTGGCGGGCGCGGAGGATCCGGTCGCCCGCACCGCGCTGGCGGGAGCCGACATCGTCATCGCTGCGCTCGGCTATCGCCCGCATGCCTTGCCGGTCCACGATCGTGCCGGCGCGCCGATCGCTTTGTCCGCAGGCCAGGACCGGGCGATGGTCGACCGGCATTGCCGCGTCACCGACGCCGACGGCGCCGCCATACCGGGATTGTACGGCATCGGCCTCGCGGCCGGCTTCGTGCCGTGGGGGCGGCTCGGTGGGGAGGCGAGCTTTTCAGGCCAGGCCAACGGCCTGTGGCAATGGCAGAACGATGTCGGGCAGATGATCGTCGATCAGATCCTCGGCCGGTCGCAGGATCTGGTGGCGACGGATACCGCCGGCCGGCGCGCCGTCGCATGAGCGTGTCCCCGACCGTCAGCGTCATCATGGCGGCGTATAACGGCGCGGCGTTGATCCCGGAGACGGTCGCCAGCCTGCAGGCCCAGACTTTGGCCGATTTCGAGGTCGTCATCGTCGACGATTGTTCGACCGACGAGACGCGCGACGTGCTCCGCGCGATCGACGATCCGCGCTTCCGCATCATAGAGGCGGCGGTCAACCAGGGCCCGGTGCGCGCGCGCAACAGCGCCGTCGCGCATGCCCGCGGACGCTATCTTGCCGGGCTCGACCAGGACGATCTGTGCATGCCGGAGCGCTTCGCTCGGCAGGTCGCCTATCTCGACGCCAATCCCGACACGGTGCTGATCGGCACCGGCGCGGCATGGCTCGACGACACCGTGGTCAGTTCCTCGCCGCGCACCGCGCTGTCGACACCGGCGGTGATCGAATGGCTGCTGCGGATCGAGAACCCGCTCGTCTGGTCGTCGATCATGCTGCGCGCGTCCGCCGCGACGGACCCATTCACCGATCCGGCGCGGCTCTATGCGGAGGATTTCGATCTCTACCAGCGCATGAGCAAGGTCGGCCGAATCGCGCGGCTAGACGAGGAACTGGTGCTGTACCGGCGGCATGCCGGGGGCGCGTCGCAGCGGTACACCGAAACGATGACGGCGAATGCCGCGCGCGTCCTGGCGGAGAGCTACGCCGCGCTGTTCGGCGACTATTCGGATGAGGCCGCGTGGCTGATCGTGCGGCACATGATGGCGCAGAACCCGGTGCCCGACCGCGCGGCCCTGCGCGCGCTCGGCGACGTGCTGATGCGGTTGCAGGCGGATTTCCTCGCCACGCATGCTGTGGATACGGAAAGCCTCAAGATGATCCGCTGGGAAACCGCGCGGCGCTGGGGCCGCGTCGGGCGCGCCGCATTGCGCAGCGGTACGGTGACGCTCGCCGACATCGTCGTCGCGCGGATCGATCATCTCGGCATGGGCTATCAGGGGATGGACGAACTGGTCGTATCCCGGCTGATCGGCGGCGCACGCGCGGCGCGGCGGCGCTATAGCTGACGTGAAGAACGGAGGCCGGACAAACCCTGCCCGGCCTCCGTCCAATTTACTTCGTCGCTGCGACGGTGGGCGCCGCGGCCGGCGCCTGGGTCGCGGCGACTGGCGCGGGCGGCGGCGGCGGAGCCCGGTCGCCGTCGCGCCCGCGGTCCGGACCATTGTCCGGCCCGCCATCCGGGCCACCGCGCGGACCCTTGCCGCCGGGACCATGTTCAGGGCCCCGATCCGGCCCATGTACCGGGCCGAGCGCGGTGACCTTGCCGTCCGCGCCGACCAGGAACGCGGCGCGCAGGAAGCCGCGATCAAAGCGGCCCTGGACCGTCACGGCCTGTCCGGCGGCGACCAGGGTACCATCCTCGCCCTCGCGCCCGAGATCGACCAGCGCCCGACCCGATGCGTCGGCAAGCACGATCTTGTTGCCGTAGATCTGGTCGACGCGGCCGCGGATCGTCACGATGCCGTCGCTCGATTTCAGCGCGGTGATCGCCACCGGCACGGCCGGGGCCATCGTCGCGCTGGGTCGCGTCGCCGCCACCGTGATCGCGCCGCCCGCGCCGCCGATCGCGAGCAGGCCCGCTGCGATCAGTCCGAACTTGCTCCGCGACCGGCGCTGTATGGTTTCTTCCGTCATCGTCTTCACTCCTCTTGGGGTTTCGATGCACCCTCTCTAGGCTCCGCCCCCCGACCCACACTGAACCGCGTCGTTCAGTTTCGGTTGGGACGAACGGGCTAGTCCGCCCGGCGGAGGTGTTGCTGTGCGGGTATTGCTGGTCGAGGATGATGCCGTGCTGGCCGAGGGCATTGCGCGCGCGTTGCGGGCGGAGAATTTCGCGGTCGACGTGGCGGCGAACGGCGAGGATGGCGGCCATCTCGGCGCGACCGAACTGTACGACGTCGCAATCCTCGATCTCGGCCTGCCGAAGCGCGACGGCCTGTCCGTGCTGCGCGACTGGCGCGGCGCCGCCCGCGACATGCCGGTGTTGATCCTGACCGCGCGCGACGGCTGGTCCGAAAAGGTCGAGGGCTTCAAGGCCGGGGCCGACGATTACCTGACCAAGCCGTTCCGCATCGAGGAGGTGGTGATGCGGCTGCGCGCGCTCGTTCGTCGCGCCGCCGGGCATGCCTCCGCCCGCGTGACGTGCGGTCCGCTCGCCTTCGACGCGCAACTCGGCACGTTCGAACGCGACGGACTGCCGCTGAAACTTACCGCGTTCGAATGGCGCGTGCTGTCGCAACTGATGCTGCGCCGCGAAGTGGTGATCGAACGCGCCGACCTGATCGAGCGCGTGTATGAAGGCGATGCGGATGTCGATTCGAATTCGATCGAGGTGATCATCGGCCGTTTACGCCGCAAGATCGGCGCGGAAATGATCGAGACGGTGCGCGGCCGGGGTTATCGACTGACCGCCGGAGCATGAGCCGCTGGCGGATGTCGCTGCGCGGGCGGCTGCTGCTGATCGCGGCGGCATCGACGCTGACGGCCTTGCTCTTCGCGGGATTCGCGATCGGCCATGTGCTGGAACGGTTCGTCATGCGCGGGCTGGACGACCGGCTCGACGCGCAGGTGCAGGTGCTCGCCCGCGCGGTTCGCCCGGACGGCAGTATCGATCCGGCGCGCGCGATCGACCTGCCGGACTTCGGCGTGCCTGGGTCCGGCTGGGCGTGGCGAATCGACGGTCCGGCTGGGCACAGGACGAGCGCGGCCGGCGCGCCGGAAGCGATGACCTCGCCAGCGATCGAGGGACCGATCGAGCCACCCGGCGACACGATGCGCGGGCCGCGTCATGGCCCGCGCCCCGGTGGCGACGATATCCGCCCGGGCGAGATCGACGGTCCGTCCGGCCAGCGGCTGCATGCGCGCGAGACGGTCGTCGCCACCGCGGTCGGCCCGGTGACGATCGCCGCGTTCGGCCCGCGCCGCGTCGTCGCCGCTCCGTTGCGCGAGGCGTTGCTGCCGCTGCTCGTATCGCTCGCCATCCTCGGCATTGGCCTCGGGCTGGCGACGTTCGTGCAACTGCGCATCGGCTTGCATCCGCTCGTCCGTCTGCGCGCGGCGCTGGCGGAGGTGCGGGCCGGACGGAGCAGCCACGTCCCGGCCGACCAGCCGGAGGAACTTGCCGGCATCGTCGGCGAATTGAACGCGCTGATCGACCAGAACGAGGCCGGCCTCGCCGCCGCGCGCCGTCACGTCTCGAACCTCGCACACGGCATGAAGACGCCGCTTGCCGCACTGGCGTTGAAGCTCGGCGAAACCGGGCGCGACCCGGACGGCAGCCTGGCGGCGATGGTCGCGGAGGTCGATGCCCGTGTCCGCCACCATCTCGGCCGCGCCCGTGCCGCCACGCCGGCCGGGCGCAGCCGCGCCCGCACCGGCCTGGCGCAAGCAGTGGCTGATCTCGCCGGCGTGCTCGACCGGCTGCACGCCGACCGCCCGGTCGCCTTCGCCCCATCGATACCGCACGACCTGATGCTCGCGGTGGATGCGCAGGACCTCGACGAGATGCTCGGAAACCTGCTCGACAATGCCTATCGCCACGCCCGGTCCGGCGTTTCGATCACCGCGACGGTCGAGGCTGCGATGGCCGCGATCCGGATCGAGGATGACGGCCCCGGCCTGTCGGCGGCGGCGATGGGCGAGGCGCTCGTCCCGGGGCAGCGGCTCGACGAGGCGGGCGACGGTTACGGCTTCGGGCTGTCGATCGTGCAGGAACTGGCGGAGTTGAACGGCGGCACGGTCACGCTGGGACGATCGGCCCGGCCCGGCTGGGGCCTAGAAGTCACCTTGACCTTGCCGCACGCACCGTGATGCAACGCCCGCCTGCCCGACGCGTTCACACCTCCATTCGCAACCCGACCGGAAACGCCTGATGTCCATCGACGACCATATGATCGACACGCCCGACGGCCCGATGACCTGGGCCGAATGGAAGAAGAAGCACCCGGTTCAGGTTCCGTCGCGCCGCACCAAAGGCAAGGACCTGCCGGTCAAGGTCAAGCGCTTCACGGACAAGCCCTGAACCCGATCAGGCCGCCTGGCGGATTCGCGTGCCCGCCGCGCGGCGCAGCACGCGCGACACGTGATCGATTGAATAGGGCTTCTGGATCAGTTCGAACCCGTCGGTCCCGTTCGCCGCCAGCACATGGCTGTATCCGCTCGCCAGCACCACCGGTAGTCCGACGTTCAGCTCGCGGATCGCGCGGCCCATCTCCATCCCGTTCATCCCCGGCATCACCACGTCCGAGAACACCACGTCGAAGCGCCCGGCATTCGCCTTCACTTCCTCCAGCCCTTCGACCCCGTTGGTCGCTAGCACGGTGGTGAAGCCCAGCTGGTCCAGCGCATCGACCGTGCTCGCGGCGACTTCGGCATTGTCCTCGACGACCAGCACGCAGCGTACGACGTCGTTCCCTTCCGCGTCGTCGAGCGCGACCGCCTCGGTCCGCGCAGGCGCCGCGACCTGCGGCAGGTACAACGTGAAGCTGCTGCCCGCGCCGACCTCGCTCTCGACCTGGATGTCGCCGCCCGATTGCCGCGCGAACCCGAAGACTTGCGAAAGGCCCAGCCCGGTACCGTGCCCGACCGGCTTGGTGGTGAAGAACGGCTCGAAGATCCGCGCGCGCTGGTCCTGCGCGATCCCGCCACCCGTGTCGGTCACCGTCACCGCGACGTAATTGCCCGGCCGCACCGGCTGCTCGCGCAGCGCCGGGATCGCCTGCACGACACGCGCCGAAACGACCAGCCGCCCGGTGCTGTTCATCGCATCCCGCGCATTGGCGATCATGTTGACCAAGGCCGTGTCGAACTGGCTCGAATCCGCATTCACCGCGAACGTATCGTCCGGCAGATCCACGTCGATCGTGATCCGCGACCCGACCAGGGTCCGCATCATCTCGTCGATCGCCCGGATGTTGCCGCCGATATCGAAAACCGTCGGCTTCAGCGCCTGGCGCCGCGCGAAGGCGAGCAATTGCTGCGTCAGCTTGGACGCCCGCCCGACCGCCTCGCCGATCGCGCCGACATAGCGCGCCCGCCGTTCCTCCTTCTGGTTCGGCAGTTTCAGCATCTCGACCGCGGACTGCACGATCGTCAGCAGATTGTTGAAATCGTGTGCCACCCCACCGGTCAACTGCCCGACCGCCTCCATCTTCTGGCTCTGCCGCAATGCATCCTCCGCCTCGGACAAAGCGGCTTCGGCCCGCAGCCGGGCGCTGATATCCTTGGCATGGTGAAATGCGCCGATGATCGTGCCCGTCTCGTCGCGCAACGGCGCATAGGCGATGTCCCAATACGGCTTGTCGAGATCGGGATCGCCGAACTCCTCGGTGACGTTGAACACCTCGCCCGCCAAAGCGCGCGCCATGAACCCGCGCATGATCTCCGCCTGTTCCGGAAGGAAGAGATCCGGAAACACGTCACCGACCTGCACCTGATGATTGTAGATCCGCAGAAACTCGTCGCTATGTGCCGTGTTGAACGCGATCATCTTGAATTCGTGGTCGAACGCGCAGATCGGCGACTGATCCGATTGCCCGATAATCTCCCAAAGCCCCATCGACCCCATCGATATCTGCCCCCTGCGGCCGAAAACCGGCTCTTTCGATGAAGATAGCATATCATAATTCTGGTTAACGCAAAGCGTATCGGGCTCTCGATCGCCGACCGGAGCGATACTGGACGTTTGCGGCCGCTCTCCCTATATACCGATCGGTATGGAACAATGCATCGCCCCCTCGCCTACTAAAGGCCGCCCGCGCGAGTTCGATCTCGACGTCGCGTTGACGGCGGCGCTGCGCGTGTTCTGGCGCAACGGTTATGAAAGCGCATCGATGGCGGATCTGACCGCCGAGATGGGTATCACCAAGCCCAGCCTGTACGCCGCGTTCGGCAATAAGGAAGCCTTGTTTCACAAGGCGTTGGACCTCTACGAACGCGAAAAGCTGGCCTATACCGTGGCCGCTCTGGAGGCCCCCACCGCCCGCGGCGTGGCGGAGCGATTCCTGCGCGGCGCGTTGCAGATCCACCTCAATACCGGCGATCCAAAGGGGTGCATGGGGGTCATCTCGACCGTCACTTGCTGTGGCGCCGAGGCCGAGTCGATCAAGGCCGATCTGACCGAGCGCCGTGCCTCGTCCGAGGCGGCGCTGATCGCACGGTTCGAACGCGCCGAGGCCGAGGGTGAATTGCCCGATGGCCTGACGCCCTTTGCCCTGACGCGGTTTCTCTATGCCTTGCTGCAGGGCATGTCCGTCCAGTCGAGTTCGGGTGCGAGCTGCGTGGAGCTGCAGCAGCTGGTCGAGACGACGATGCTCGTCTGGCCGACACGCTGATCGAATAAAAATACCGGTCGGTATAGAAAGTCGTTGACGGATCGCAACGGGACTTTATATACCGTTTGGTATCGAAGCTTCGTCCTAGTCCGGACAAAGCGGACGGCGAAGGAATTCCGCCCATGAAGACAGCAACCACCTGATCGTTCGCGGACGGCGTATCTCGTCCGCTCCCGTAAATCATCATCATCATCGGACCGAACCCGAGGCGCAGCGTAATGCGGTTGCGGGGTCGATCGACTGCGCCTTGCAGGGCTTGCGCTTCGACGATCGGGTCGGAGGCGATTGCCCCGCTTTGCCTGAGCCACAAGGGGAAGACACATGGCTTATCTGGGTATCGAAGAAATGTATTCCGGTCCGTCGACGGACGCCCGTTCCACCGCGCCGTCGGCGGCTGTGCCGCATTCGGCACAGGCCGGTTTCACCTCGCTGGAATGGAGCGTGATCGCGCTGGCGAAAAAGGATTCGATCGGCAGCCTGAAGGCGCCCGGTCGCATGTCGCGCGCCTTGGGCAGCGTGTTCGGACGCGGCGTCAATTCGCGTCTCGCCGAGCCGCGGCTGGAAACGCTGCGCCGGATCGCCGTCTATGCCTGGCGCCGCGGCTACGCGCTGCCCGCCTCTGAAGTGTCCGCGTTCCTGACCTCCGGCTATAGCATGAACCAGGCCGAGTTACTGGTCGCGAGCATCACCGGAGGATCGGTCGGACAGCTCGCCTGGAAGGTCGCGGCGTGAACCTGCTCGCGCCGATCGCGCCGGGAAGCGCGGGTTCGAAACCGCCCGCTGCCCGGCCCGATCGGTTCCGGTCGCCCGGCGGCGACCGCTATTAGCCTCAACCGACCTCCTCGACCTGGGGAAGGTATTCGCCATAGCCCTCCGCCGCCATGTCGTCGCGGTGGACGAAGCGCAGCGAGGCAGAGTTGATGCAATAGCGCAGCCCGCCGCGGTCGCGCGGGCCATCGTCGAAGACGTGGCCGAGGTGGCTGTCGCCATGCGTCGAACGGACTTCGGTCCGCACCATGCCGTGCGAGCGATCGCGAATCTCGGCGACGTGCGCGGGTTCGATCGGCTTGGTGAAGCTCGGCCAACCGCAATGCGATTCGAACTTGTCGGCGGACGCGAACAGCGGCTCGCCCGACACGATATCGACATAGATGCCGGGCTGCGTGTTATCGAGATACTTGCCCGTACCCGGCCGTTCCGTGCCGCTTTGCTGCGTCACATAGAATTCTTCGGGCGAGAGCGCGGCAACCGCTTCGGCGGTCTTGGCATATTTGGTCATCGGCTGATCTCCTATCCACCCTTAATGGGGAGCGGCGACGGGGATTTCCATGATCTCGCGCTGGAGGCGTCCCGATCAGCCGGGCGCCCTTCCAATATCCAGCGGGACGACTTCAACGATCATGTCCCCCGGTTCCAGCCTTTGCGCCGCCCCTTCCCAGAATCCGATGCTATGCTCGTCGCGATAGACGCGAAGGCCGAGCCCGGTGCGGATCTGCGACAATGGCTGGCCGATCTCGCCTGCCAAGACTTCCCGTTCGTGCAACGCGACCTGCCCCTCGGCGGCGGCGAGATCGGCGATATAGGATGCGATGTGCGCGCCGTGCGTCGATCCGGCCAGCAATACCCCGGCAAGGCTGGTCGGGTTGATGACCGTATTGGCGCCGGCCTGCCGCGCGATCGCCTCGTTATCCTGCGATTTGATCACGACGCTGATCGGAACCGACGGTGCGAGACCGCGCGCCGTCAGGACGATCAGGATCGAGGTGTCGTCCCGTCCGGCGGCGACGATCACGGCGCTGGCGCGGGCGACTTGCGCCGCCTCAAGCACGGCGTTGCGTGTCGCATCACCTTCCATCACCGCGACGCCGCACGCTTCGGCGATTTCCAGCGCGGTGGTGCGATCGTCGATCACGACGATCGTCTCCGGTGCCGCGCCGCGCTTGATCAGTTCGGCGACCGCCTCGGCGCCGCTGGTGCCATAGCCGGCCACGACGACGTGATCATGGAGACGGCGTTGGATGACTTTCATGCGCCACTTGTCCCACACGCGTTTGAACACGAAATCATATGCCGTCCCCAGAAAGATAAGCCATACGAACAGCCGGACCGGCGTGACGACGAACGTATCGAACATCCGCGCTTGCGTCGTGACGGGTACGATGTCGCCATAGCCGACCGTCGTGACCGTGATCACCGTGAAGTACAGCACGTCGAGAAAGCTGACCGCGCCGTCGAAATTGTCGCGCAGCCCGTCGCGGTCCAGCCAGTGGCCGAGCAACGCGACCGCGACCAGCCCGGTGGCCAGCGCGACGCGCCACAATAGCCGCAGCCAATCGGGGGCCTGTCCCTTGCGGCGAAGACTGAAGCTGCGGCGATGCCCCCGGCGGTCCATAGCCTCGTCTAGGCGCGAAGCCACGGTATCGAAAGGCTTTCGTTGCCGCTTTGCCGCGCCTCCCGTGCGCAGGCTCGCAGCCACCCGACGCAACATATAAAGAAATCTTTATATGTTGCTTGACCGCGCCCGTGGATGCTGGGATGACGAGGGTGTCGAGGTTCTCCGTGCATGCGGATGCGCGGAGCTAAGACGGGAAGCCGGTGCGCTCGCTCGCGAGCAATGCCGGCGCTGCCCCCGCAACTGTAAGCGGCGAGCGGCGGCCACCAAGTGTCACTGACGGTGCGAACCGTCGGGAAGGCCAGGCCGACGTGACGACCCGTGAGCCAGGAGACCTGCCTCCGACGCGATAACGTCCACCGGCGGGGTGTCCGGGCTGGTCGCTTGCTTGCCGCGGCCGGGCCTCGTCCCGTCGCGCGGTCTGCTCGTGCCCATTCCTTGCCCCGCTTTCATCGGGGTATGAAGAATGACCGTCACTGTTGCCACCTTGGGCTTTCCGCGCATCGGCGCACGCCGCACCCTGAAGTTCGCGCTGGAACGCTTCTGGTCCGGAAAATCCACCGAACGCGACCTGTTGGAATCGACCGCGACGCTGCGGGCCGATGCCTGGGCCCGGCAGCGCTCACTCGGCGCCGACTGGCTGCCGTCGAACGATTTCTCGCTCTACGATCACGTGCTCGACACCAGCGTGATGCTGGGCGCCATCCCTGAGCGCTACCGCGTGGCGGATGGCGAAGCGGATCTCGCGACCTATTTCGCGATGGCGCGTGGTACCGCCGGGCACGAACACGGCTGCGCTCACGGCAACGCTCCGGCGGATGACGGGATCACCGCGTGCGAGATGACCAAATGGTTCGACACCAATTATCACTATATGGTGCCGGAACTGCACGCCGGTCAGCGGCTGGCGCTCAATCGGCCGAAGATCGTCGAGGAATATCGCGAAGCCCGGGCGTTGGGGATCGAGACCCGACCGGTCCTGCTCGGTCCGGTGACGTGGTTGAGCCTGGCCAAGGGTCGCGACGTCGATCCGTTCGACTTCCTCGACGAGGTTCTCGGCCTGTACGCCGTCATCCTCGGTCAATTGGCCAATGCAGGGGCGGAATGGGTCCAGATCGACGAGCCGCTGCTCGTGCTCGATCTCGACGACACGCAGCGCCGGGCGCTGACCCGCGCCTATGCCCGGCTCGCGCGATCGGGGCTGAAACTGATGCTGACGACCTATTTCGGGGGACTGGCGGACAATCTGGCCTTCGCCACCGCGCTGCCTGTCGCCGGCCTCCACGTCGACCTGGTCCGCGCGCCCGGGCAGCTCGATGCTCTCGTCGCGAATGCGCCGAAGTCGCTGCTGCTGTCGCTGGGCGTGATCGACGGACGCAACGTCTGGCGCGCCGATCTGGCCGATATACTCGCCCGGCTGGAGCCGATCGCGGCGACGCGCGACCTGATCGTCGCCCCGTCCTGTTCGCTGCTGCACGTGCCGATCGATCTTGCGCTCGAAACCGCGCTGGATAGCGAGGTTCGGCAATGGCTCGCCTTCGCGGTGGAGAAGATCGACGAACTCCGCATCCTGCGCGATGCCTTGAACACGGGCCGCGACAGCGTCGCCGAAGCGCTGGCGGCGTCGGCAGCGGCCGCCGCGGCGCGTAAGACGTCGTCCCGGATCCACGATCCCGCAGTCGCCGCGCGGATCGACGCCGCGACGCCGGATCAGCGCGAGCGGCAGTCGCCCCTCGCCACGCGCAGGGCGGTGCAGGCTGCGGCGCTCGGCCTGCCGCTTTTCCCGACCACCACGATCGGATCGTTTCCGCAGACGCCGGAAGTGCGCCATGCCCGCGCGGAACATGGTCGCGGTACGATGGACGACGCGGCGTACGAGCAATTCCTGCGCGAAGAGACCGAGCGTGCGGTGCGCTGGCAGGAAGGGATCGGGCTCGACATGCTGGTGCACGGCGAGTTCGAGCGGAACGACATGGTGCAATATTTCGGCGAACAGCTGTCCGGCTTCGCCTTCACCGTGCACGGCTGGGTGCAATCCTACGGGTCGCGCTGTGTCAGGCCGCCGATCCTGTTCGGCGACGTGTCGCGCCCCAGGCCGATGACGGTCGCCTGGTGGGCCTATGCGCAAGGCCTTACCGAACGCCCGGTAAAGGGTATGCTGACCGGGCCGGTGACGATCCTGAACTGGTCGTTCGTGCGCGACGATCAGCCGCGCTCGGCCTCCTGCCGGCAGATCGCCTTCGCCATCCGCGACGAGGTGGCGGACTTGGAAGCCGCCGGGTGCAAGGCGATCCAGATCGACGAGGCGGCACTCCGCGAAGGGTTGCCGCTGCGCAAGCGCGACTGGCAGCACTATCTCGACTGGGCGGTGGACTGCTTCCGGCTGTCCGCCGCGGGCGTCGCGGATGCTACGCAGATCCACACGCATATGTGCTATTCGGAGTTCAACGACATCCTGCCGTCGATCGGCGCGATGGACACCGACGTGATCTCGATCGAGACCGCGCGGTCGCAGATGGAACTGCTCGAGGGGTTCGCCCGCTACCGCTATCCCTCGGCGATCGGCCCGGGGGTGTACGACATCCACGCGCCGCGCGTACCGACGGAAGCGGAAATGGTCGCGTTGATCCGGCTGGCGCAACTGCACCTTCATCCCGAGCAATTGTGGGTCAATCCGGATTGCGGGCTCAAGACGCGGGCGTGGGACGAGGTAAGGCCGGCGCTGGAAGCGATGGTCGCGGCGGCACGAACGCTGCGTGCCGACATCCTGGCCGAGGGATAAGAGATGAGGGAAGAGGCGATGACGGACTATCGGGGCGTGCGGCTGATCGACATGATCTTTCCCGGCGACACCAACCATCACGGCACGCTGTTCGGCGGCGTCGCGCTGGCGCATATGGACAAGGTGGCGTTCCTCGCGGCGTCGCGCCACGGCCGCGCGCCGTTCGTCACCGCCTCTTCCCAACGCATCGACTTCACCGCACCGGCACTGAAGGGCGAACTGATCGAGGCGACCGGGCGGATCGTGCGCGTCGGCAGGTCCTCCTGCGACGTGGAGGTCGAACTGGTCGCGGAAGCACTGCTCAGCGGCGAACGACGGCTCTGCACGCGCGGGCTGTTCACGCTCGTCGCGGTCAAGGGCGAAGGTGTGCGCCTGCCCCTGCCGGCGATCGATGCCGGCCCGCCGGCCCCCGCGGACGATGCGTTGTACATGGTCGACATCGTCTTCCCGCCGCAGACCAATCATTACGGCACGTTGTTCGGCGGCGATGCCTTGCGCATGCTGGGCAAGGCGGCGTTCATCGCCGCGACGCGGCATGCCCGGTCGGTGATGGTGATGGCCGCATCGGACCGGATCGATTTCCGCGCGCCGATCCGCGAAGGCGAGATGATCGAGCTGATCGCGCGCGTATCGATGACCGGGCGCAGTTCGGTCCGCGTCACCGTGCACTTATGGTCGGAGGATCTGCTCACCGCCGAACGCCGCCACGCCGCTTCGGCGGAGTTCGTCATGGTCGCGGTCGATCCGTCCGGGCGCGCACAACCGATCGACCGGGATGGCTGACCGGCGCTAGGGACCGACGATCAGCCGGTAGCCGACGCCGAGTTCGTTGCGGATCAGGACCGGTCGGGCCGGATCCGCCTCCAGCTTCTGGCGCAGGTTGCGGATGACGATGCGGAGATATTCCAGCCGGTCCTCGTGCGCCGGGCCCCATACGTCGTGTAGCAACTGCTTGTGTCCGACGATCCGGCCCGGATGGCGCAGGAGTTCGGACAGCACCGCATATTCCTTCGGCGAGAAATGCAGTTCTGCCCCGCGCCGCAGGACGCGGCGGCGTTCGAGATCGAACACGATGTCCCCGGCCGCGATGCTCGCTTCCACCCCGTCCCCGCCGCTGCGATGCCGCAGGGCGCGGCGGACGCGCGCCAGCAATTCCTCCGTATCGAACGGCTTGGTCAGGTAATCGTCCGCCCCGAGATCCAGCGCGGCAACCTTTTCCGCGGTGTCCGCGCGCGCCGATACGACGATGATTGCCGCACCTTTCGCTTTGAACAGCTGGATCAGTTCCAGCCCGTCGCGATCGGGCAGGCCAAGATCGAGCAGCACCAGATCCGGCTTGTCGATATCCAGCAGCGACAGGCCTTCGCGCGCCGTGCCCGCCGCGCCGACGCGGTATTCCGCGCGTTCGGCGGCGACGCGCAACAGCCGCTGGATGTGCGCGTCGTCCTCGACGATCAATAGCTTTGCGAGGGCCGGCATGACCTATGGTCTAGGGGCGCGAACCGGCCCGGTCGAGCGCGAGATTGAGCGCGAGCACGTTGACGCGTGGCTCGCCGATAAAGCCGAGCAGCGGATATTCGGCCTGCGCACGGACCAGGGCGTCGATCCGCGCCGTCGGAATTCCGCGCGCGCGCGCGACCCGCGTCGCTTGATACAAAGCCGCCTCGGGGCTGATATGGGGGTCTAAACCCGAGGCGGAGGCAGTCACCAGGTCGGTAGGAACCACTGAACCCGGGAACGTCTGTGTCGCCGCGACATCCGATCGCACGCGATCGTGCAGCACCCTGGATGTCGGTCCGAGATTGGAGCCGGACGACGCGCTGGCGTCGTAGCCCTTGCCGGCGGCGGAAGGCCGGCCATGGAAATAGCGCGCGCTGGCGAAACTCTGTCCGATCAGCGCGGAGCCGACCGGCTTGCCGCCTGCCTCGACCAGGCTGCCATTGGCCTGTGTCGGGAAGATCGCCTGCCCGATGCCGGTCAGCGCGAACGGATAGGCCAGCCCGAGCAGCAGCGCGAAGGCCGCGGTCAGCGCGAAAGCGGGCCGCAGCGCGGTCTTGAGATCGTTGAGCATGAATGGTCCTCAGGCGAGGTGAAGCGTGGTGACGGCGAGATCGATCAGCTTGATCCCGACGAACGGTGCGATCAGGCCGCCCAGTCCGTAGACGGCGAGGTTGCGCGCCAGCAGCGGCCCGGCCGGCATCGGTCGATAGGCGACGCCCTTCAGCGCCAGCGGCACGAGCAGCGGAATGATCAGCGCATTGAAGATGATCGCGCTGAGGATCGCCGATTCCGGCGTCGCGAGGCCCATGACGTTGAGCACGCCGAGTCCGGGATAGAGCACGACGAACATCGCCGGGATGATCGCGAAATACTTTGCCACGTCGTTCGCAACCGAGAACGTCGTGAGCGCGCCGCGCGTCATCAGCAATTGCTTGCCGAGCCCGACGACCTCGATCAGCTTGGTCGGATCGCTGTCGAGATCGACCATGTTGCCGGCCTCGCGCGCCGCCTGCGTCCCCGTATTCATCGCCACGCCGACATCGGCCTGCGCCAGAGCCGGCGCATCGTTGATGCCGTCGCCGCACATCGCGACCAGCCGCCCGCCTTGTTGTTCCTTGCGGATCAGCGCCAGCTTGTCCTCCGGCGTCGCCTCGGCGAGGAAATCGTCCACCCCGGCCTCGGCGGCGATCGCCGCGGCGGTCAGCGGATTGTCGCCTGTGATCATCACCGTGCGGATACCCATCGCGCGCAGCTCTCCGAAGCGTTCGCGGATGCCGGCCTTGACCACATCCTTCAGCGCGACCGCCCCGAGCAGCATGCCGTCACGCGATACCGCCAGCGGCGTCATCCCGCCGCGGGCAATCTCTTCGGTGATCGTGCGCAATTCAATCGCGGCGGGCGTGCCGGCCATGCCGGGGTCCGCTTGCAACACCGAATCGACCGCACCCTTGCGGATGACGCTGTCGCCGGTCCGTACGCCCGACACGCGCGTCTGCGCGGTGAAGGCGATGATTTCGGCACCATCCGGCAGGGCGTCCAGCCGTTGTCCGTATGCGGCGTGCGCCAGCGCGACGATCGAGCGGCCCTCCGGCGTCTCGTCGGCGAAACTGGCGAGCAGTGCGGCGCCCGCCAGCGTCTCCATCGCGACCCCGGCGACCGGGCGGAACTCGCTCGCCTGCCGGTCGCCGATCGTGATCGTACCGGTCTTGTCGAGCAGCAGGACGTCGATATCGCCCGCCGCCTCGACCGCACGCCCCGATTTCGCCAGCACGTTGAAACGCACCAGCCGATCCATTCCGGCGATGCCGATCGCCGAGAGCAACGCGGCGATCGTCGTCGGGATCAGCGTGATCAGCAGCGCCGCCAGGATCGCCACGGGAACGCTGCCGCCGGCATAGCGTGCGAAGGCGGGGATCGTGCCGACCGCGATCAGGAAGATGATCGTCAGCCCGACGAGCAGGATCGTCAGCGCGATCTCGTTCGGCGTCTTCTGCCGCTCGGCCCCTTCGACCAGTGCGATCATGCGGTCGAGAAAGCCCTGCCCCGGTTCCTGCGTCACGCGCACCCGGATGCTGTCGGAAATGACGCGCGTCCCCGCGGTCACGGCGGATCGGTCCCCGCCCGCCTCGCGGATGACGGGCGCACTCTCGCCGGTGATCGCGGCTTCGTTGACGGACGCGACGCCGGCGACGACTTCGCCGTCCGCCGGGATCAGGTCGCCGGTTTCGACGATGACGACATCGTCCTTCGCCAGCCGGGTCGCGCCGATCATCTCCCACGCGTCGCCGACGCCGATCAGCCGCTTGGCCTGCAGATCGGCCTTGGTCGCGCGCAACGACGCCGCCTGCGCCCGCCCCCGCCCTTCGGCCAGCGCCTCGGCGAACGTGCCGAACAGGACGGTCAGCCAAAGCCAGACGATCAGCTGGATCTGGAAGCCGATCGTCAACGGTTCCCCGCCGAGGATCAGCATCGCGGTCAGCAGGACGGCGACGATTGCGGTGGTGAACATCACCGGGTTCTTGATCAACTGACGCGGATCGAGCTTGCGGAAGCTGTCGCCGATCGCCGGGCCGATCAAGCTCGCCGAGAAAATCGAGGTAGGTGCGGACATGATCTTTCGTCCTTAGGAAAGCGTGCCGTGGATCATCGCGAGATGATCGGCGATCGGGCCGAGCGCGAGCGAGGGCAGGAACGTCAGGCCGCCCAGGATCAGGATGATCCCGACGAGCAGCCCGACCCATAGCGGCCCGGTGGTCGGGAAAGACCCCGCAGACGGCGGCGTATGCTTCTTCGCCGCGAGGCTTCCGGCGATGGCGAGCATCGGCACGATGACGAAGAACCGCCCGATCCACATCGCCACGCCGAGCAGGCCGTTGTAAAACGGCGTCCCGGCACTGAGCCCGGCAAAGGCCGACCCGTTATTCCCGACCGCGCTCGACAGGGCGTACAGGATTTCGCTGAAGCCGTGGGGGCCCGTGTTGAGCGGCCCGGCCAATCCACCGGGCAGCACCGCGGCCAACGCCGTTCCACCGAGGATCGTCAGCGGCAGCACCGCGATCGCCAGCACCGCGAACTTGACCTCGCGCCCCTCGATCTTCTTGCCGACATATTCGGGCGTGCGCCCGACCATCAGCCCGGCGACGAACACCGCCAGGATGGCGAACAGCAGGAAGCCGTAGATGCCCGCGCCCACTCCGCCGACAACGACCTCGCCGAGCTGGATGTTGAACAGCGGCACCATGCCGCCCAGCGCGGTGAAGCTGTCATGCATCGCGTTCACCGCGCCGCACGATGCGGCCGTCGTCACCGCCGCGAACAGCGCGCTGGCGGCGACGCCGAAGCGCACCTCCTTGCCCTCCATGTTGCCGCCCGAGACGCCGAGGCCGTGCAGCACCGGGTTGCCCGCCGCCTCCTGCCAGTAACAGACGCCCGCGCCGACCAGGAAGATGACGATCATCGCCGACAGGATCGCCCAGCCCTGGCGCGTGTTGCCCACCGCCTTGCCGAACGTCCAGGTCAGCCCGAACCCGATCAGGAAGATCGACAGCATCTGGACG
>Ga0160428_1000420_pt1 | contig 48353 bp, 41 predicted proteins | sample SolpanmetagenomM_FD_108198 | JGI IMG/M metagenome (GOLD analysis project Ga0160428, IMG submission 108198) | Solar panel surface microbial communities from Lawrence Berkeley National Laboratory, California, USA - M | ecosystem: Engineered > Built environment > Solar panel > Unclassified ... | reverse complement strand
GCGCCTGATCTGGCACATCGGCAACCGGCACATCCCGGCTGAGATCGGCGCCGACGCGGTCTGGATCGCGGACGATCACGTGCTCGCCGAGATGGTGCGTGGGCTCGGTGGCACGGTCGAGCCGGTGATTCGCCCGTTCCGGCCCGAGGGCGGGGCCTACGCGGGTGGTTCGGCGCAAGCGCACGCGCATGGCGACCATCACCATCACCATGCCGCCGACTGAGGCCCTCGACGCCCTCCGCCTGATGGCGTGGCTGTCGCCGGGGTATCCGGTCGGCGCCTACGCGTACTCGCACGGCCTGGAATGGGCGGTCGAAGCCGGTGACGTGCGCGACGAGGCGAGCCTCGCGGACTGGATCGGCGACGTCTGCGATCGCGGCGCGCTGCGCAACGACCTGATCCTGGCGGCCGAGGCCCATCGGGTGGCGATGTGCGGCAGCGACGCGATCCGCGCCATCAACGACCTCGCCCTCGCCCTCGCGCCGTCGCGCGAGTTGCACCTCGAGACGAGCCAGCAGGGTCGGAGCTTCCTCGACGCCACCCTCGGCGCATGGCCCTGCGCGCCGCTCTCAAGCCTGACCGAGCACCTTCCGGGCCCCGTCGCCTATCCGGTCGCGGTCGGGCTGGCCGCCGGGGCTCACCGCATGGTGCTGGCACCCGTCCTCGCCGCTTACGGTCTCGCCTTCCTGCAGAACCTTGTCTCTGCGGCGCTGCGGGCGGCGCCGGTGGGACAGGCCGCCGGCACGCGGGTGGTCGCCGCCCTCGCCCCGCGCATCGCCCGCCTCGCCGACGCGGCTGCCGGTGCGGGTCTCGACGCCCTGGGAGCCGCCACCTTCCGCCTGGATCTCGGCTCCTTCCGGCACGAGACCCAGTATTCCCGCATCTTCCGATCGTGAGACCGCAGCATGACCTCTTCGAACGGCCCTCTCCGCGTCGGCATCGGCGGTCCTGTCGGATCCGGCAAGACAGCCCTCATGGAGCAGCTCTGCAAGCGCTTCCGAGATCGCTACGAGATCTGCGCGATCACCAACGACATCTACACCAAGGAGGATGCGCGGATCCTGACGGTGGCCGGCGCCCTGCCGGAGGAGCGCATCCTGGGGGTCGAGACGGGCGGCTGCCCGCATACCGCGATCCGAGAGGACGCTTCCATCAATCTCGCGGCGGTGGCGGAGATGAGCCGCCGCTTTCCCAAGCTCGACTTGGTGCTGATCGAATCCGGCGGCGACAACCTCGCGGCGACGTTCTCGCCGGAACTCGCCGACATCACGCTCTACGTGATCGACGTGGCCGGGGGCGAGAAGATCCCCCGCAAGGGCGGACCGGGCATCACCCGGTCGGACCTGCTGATCGTCAACAAGACCGACCTCGCGCCGCTGGTCGGCGCCGACCTGTCCGTTATGGAGGCGGACACGAAGCGGATGCGCGGGGCGCGGCCCTACGTGTTCGCATCCCTGCGCGGGGGTGCTGGCGCGGACGATGTGGCGCGCTTTGTCGAGGAGGCGGGCGGCCTCGGCCGCTGATCCGGCGCGGGGGGCTCGGCGTCAGCGCCCGGCTTCGGCGGACCGCGACCGCGCGGCCGCAACCGACGGCACTCCCATCAGTCGGTCGAGGCGGCTCATCCGCGCGCTGAAATCGTTCATGGCGTTCTGGCGCGCCTGGATGGCAGCGCTCGGCTGCGGCTTGGCCGGCATCCGTGCCGAGCGGGCCTCCGCCGCCGAGGCGGCCAGGATCGCCGCCAGGGAGACGATGGTCAGAGAGCGTGTCATGACGGCGATCCCTCGCGAATCCGCCGGATCGACCGGCGAAACGTGTGCGAGATTATGTCCGCGCTGAGCTTGGCCGTGTGCGTCGCCGCACAGAGCGGGACCGGCGTCAGCCCGGCCCGCGACGGGCCGTCAGCCAGGAGGCCAGCAGCACGGCCGCACTGACGAGCGCGATCAGCAAGGTCGAGGCGGCGTTGATCTCGGGATTCACCCCGAGCCGGACCTGACTGTAGAGGCGCATCGGCAGCGTGGTGGAGCCCGGCCCCGAGACGAAGCTGGCGATCACCAAGTCGTCCAGCGACAGGCTGAAGGCGAGGAGTGCGCCGGCCACCACGGCGGGCGCCAGCAGCGGCAGCGTCACGGTGGTCAGCACGCGCCAGGGCGGCGCACCGAGGTCGGCCGCCGCCTCTTCGAGGGAGCGATCGAGACCGCGCAGGCGCGCCGCCACGACCACCGCCACGAACCCGGTGCAGAAGGTGGCGTGCGCGATGACGATGGTGACGAGGCCCCGATCGAGGCCGACGCCGATGAACATCAAGAGGAGCGACAGGCCGATCATCACCTCCGGCATCACGATCGGCCCGAGGATCAGTCCGGCGAACAGCGGGCGCCCGCGGAAGCGTCCGTGCCGTTCCAGCACCAGCGCTGCCAGCGTGCCGAGCACCGTGGCGATGCCGCTCGCCAGCACGGCCACCTTGAACGAGACCCAGGCGGCGGCCATCAGCGGCGTGTCCGACATCAGCGTGCCGTACCAGCGCGTCGAGAACCCGCCCCAGACCGTGACCAGCGGCGAGGCGTTGAACGAGTAGGCGACCAGCACGAGGATCGGCGCGTAGAGGAAGCCGAGCCCGGCCACCAGGGCGGTGCGGGTCACCCAGGTCACGGCCGTCCGTCCCCCGCCTCGCCGACGCGCAGGCTGTCGCGGAACAGCACCACCGGCCCGACGACGATGGCGAGGATCAGGACGGCGACCGCCGATGCGAGCGGCCAGTCACGGTTCGAGAAGAACTCGGTCCAGAGCACCCGGCCGAGCATCAGGGTCTCCGAGCCTCCGAGCAGGTCCGGAATCACGAACTCGCCGACCATCGGGATGAAGCACAGGCCTGCGCCAGCCAGGATCCCGGGCAGGCTGAGGGGGAGGGTCACGCTCCAGAACACGCGGGTGGGCGACGCGCCGAGGTCGGCCGCCGCCTCCCGCAGGCTCGGATCCAGGCGGCTCATCACGGCGTAGAGCGGAAGCACCATGAAGGGCAGGTACGCGTAGACGAGGCCGACGAGGATGGCGGCCTCGGTGTTGAGGATGGTCAGCGGCTCGAAGATCAGGCCGGCCCGCAGCAGGATCAGGTTGAGCAGTCCCTCGGGCTTCAGGATCGCGATCCAGGCGTAGATCCGGATCAGGAAGCTCGTCCAGAACGGCACGACGACGAGGGCGACGAGAAGCGGCTGCCAGCGAACCGGCGCCCGGGCCAGGGCGTAGGCGAGCGGAGTACCGAGCGCCACGAGGATGAGGCTCGCCACGGCCGCGTAGGTCAGCGAGCCGAGGGCGGCGTCGCGGTACAGCGGGTCGGCGTAGAGCGTCGCGTAATTGTCGAAGTCCAGGCCTTCGAGAAAGGCCGACCAGCCGTCCAGGCCGGCGCGCCAATCGAGCACCGGTAGGTAGGGCGGGATCGCCGTGGCCGGCTCCGACAGGCTGATCTTCAGCGTAATCGCGAACGGCACGAGGAAGAACGCCGACAGCCACACGAACGGCGGCAGCCGCACCAGACGGTCGAAGCCTCTGCCGAATCTGGCGCGGCTCATGGAGCACCGTTCGGCTTGGGGACACCGAAGGACGGGGAGCCGCGCGTCGCGCGTCGTCCGCGGATCTGCGGCAGGGTGTGGATACCGGGGTGCGACCTGCGTCCCCTTCCCTCGGGCAGAGGATGGGGATGAGGGTCCGGTCGAGGGGCGAGGAGTCCCGGGATGAGGCGCGCCGTCCCGCCGCGTACAGGCCGTGCATTCCCCGGGGTTTTCTCCCGCACCGGCGAGGAGGCGCGCGCGGCCACGGGCACGGGTCCCAGCGCCGCTGCGATCGATCGGGCCGCACGCGCGACGGATCTCATATCCGCGATGCGCGCGCGGGCGATGCGACACGTCCGGGGCGCGAGCGCCCTCATGCCGGCAGGATCACCGCGGCCTCGGGCGCGAAGCCGACATGCGTCCAGGACCCCACGGGCGCGTCCGCGTCGGCGGGTCGACCGCTCGCGCGCAGGATCAATCCGTCGGGCAGCCGCAGGGTGCGACGCACACGGTCGCCCAAGAACGTCGCGTCGGCGACGACGACGGGGAGCCCGTCGGCCCCGAGGACCAGATCCTCCGGACGCACCGCGACCAGGACCGGGGCACCCTCGGCCAGTTGCGTCGCCGCCGCGCCCCGCACGTCGCCGTGGGGCGTCCGAACGGGGCGCTCGCCGCCCGACCCCTCGGATCCCAGGCGGCCGGGGATGAGGTTCACGTCGCCGAGCAGCCCGGCCACGAAGCGGCTGGCCGGACGCCGGTAGAGCACCTCCGGCTTCCCGACCTGCACGAGGCGACCCCCCTCCATGACGCCGATCCGGTCGGCCAGCATCATCGCTTCCTCGGGATCATGCGTGACGACCACGAAGGCGGTGCCGAGCCGGCGCTGCACGGCGCGCAGTTCGCCCTGCGTCTCCTCCCGCAGGCCACGATCCAGGGCGCCCAGCGGCTCGTCGAGGAGCAGCAGCTTCGGCTCGCGGGCGAGCGCCCGGGCCAGGGCCACCCGCTGCCGCTGCCCGCCCGAGAGCGTGTCGGGCCGGCGGTCGCCGAAGCCGTCGAGGCGGACCAGCCGCAGGAGGTCCGCCACCCGGGCGGCGGCGGCGACCCGGCCGATGCCCTTGAGGCCGTAGCCGACATTGGACGCCACGCTCATGTGGGGGAACAGGGCGTAGGACTGGAACATCATGTTGACCGGCCGCCGGTGCGGCGGCAGCGCCGTGAGGTTCTCGTCGCCGAGCCGGATGTGCCCCGAACTCGGCACCTCGAACCCGGCGATCATGCGCAGGAGTGTACTCTTGCCGCAGCCGGACGGTCCCAGCAGGCAGAAGAACTCGTCGGGCTCCAGATCCAGCGTCACCGCGTCGACGGCGCGGTGCGTGCCGTAAAGCTTGGTCAGATCCTCAAGCCGCAGGCGCGGTGCCGGCGTGCCGGGCAAGGATCAGGAATCCTCGCGCAGCGCCTCGGCCACGCGCGCTTCCAGCAGGTCCGGCCGGCGCAGAACCAGCGCGCCACGGGTGCGGTCGACCAGCCCCTCGGCCGCCATCGCGGTGAATTCCCGTGTGACCTGCTCACGACGGCAGCCGATCCGGGCCGCGAGGACGTGATGATAGGGCGGCGGCGAGACGACCCGCTCGCCCGAGGCGCCGGTGCGCGGCACCGACAGGCGCAGGAGCTCGGCGTAGAGCCTGTGCTTGAGGTCGAGCAGCGCGTGCTCCATCAACCGGGTGTTCAGCTCGCGCACGCGCTTGGCGAGCAGCCGGAACAGCCGGTCGGCGATCGCCTCGGACGCGAAGACGATCTGCCGGAACACCGCGGCGGGGACCACGCAGACCTCGCCGCGGGTGAGCGCCGTAACGTTGGCCGAGCGGCCGATCCCGTCGATGGCGGCGAGTTCGCCGAAGAAGGCGCCGCCGCGCATCTCGCCGAGGATCACCTCCTTGCCCGACTGCGTGCGGTTCAGGATGCGCACCTCCCCGGAGGCGATGAAGTAGACGTCCGTAGAGATGTCGTCGAAGTCGACGAGGACTTCATTCTCATCGACCCGGCGCCAGTGGCAGCGGGACTCGTAGGGGCTGAGCTCGATGCCCGGATCCTTGAAGAACGGTATCGTGCCCAGCCGCGCCATCGAACGTGTTCCCTCAACTCCGGCCTCCATCCCTGCCCTGACGGGTGCCGGCCAACGGATCAGGGGACGGGAGCAGCCCGCACGGTGAAGCTGACCAGCGCCGCAGCGCTGCTTGACCGGTCGGGCGGGCGCGATCGTGACGGGCGCGGGCAGAGCGGTCAAGCCGCGCTCCGTTGAACAGGAGTTTATTAGCGTGGATCAGGAACCAGGGTTATTTTCCGCCGCCGCGTGGGGGCGCGGCAGCGATGTTTCACGAGATCAGAGTCCCGCGCGACGCTTCCTGTGCCGCCGCACCGCCACGTCGCCCACAGGCCACCCTCGCGGCTTCGTTCGAGCGGTCCGGGCACAGTCTCCATTCCGGACGCCACGCCACTGTTCGTGTCAGCCCGGCGCCTTCGGGACACGGCATCATCTTCCGTCGCCGCCTCAAGGACGGCCGCTGCGTCGACGTGCCCGCGCTCTGGCCCTACCGTGAACCGCAGCCGCTCTCGTCGGCGATCCGGCGCGAGGGCGTCCTCGTCCGGACCATCGAACACCTGATGGCGTCCCTGAGCGCCCTGCGGATCGACAACGCGCTGGCCGAGATCGACGCCGACGAGCTGCCGATCTTCGACGGGAGCGCCACGCCGTGGTGCCAGGCGATCCGGTCCGCCGGGCGGATCGAGCAGGCGGCACCCTGCCGCGTCATCCGGGTCCGCCGCGCCGTCACGGTCGAGTGCGGTCAGCGCCGCCTGTGGATCGAACCCGGCCCCGGGCTGCACCTGACGGGCCATGTCGCCCTCGCGTATTTCGGCGCGATCGACTGGTCGGGTAGCCTCAGCCCGGAGACCTTCGAGCGCGAGATCGCGCCTTCGCGCAGCTTCGGCCGATTCGGCCGGGCGATGGCCGGGCGTGCCTACGGGTGCCTCACCCGGAAGAGCTTCCTGCAGGGGGTGTCGCCGCGCTCGGCGGCGCTGCTGGTGCGCGGCCGTGTCCTCGGCGGGATGCGGGTTCCGGGCGAGCCGGTGCGCCACCGCATCCTCGATCTCGTCGGCGATCTCGCCCTGGCAGGTCACCCGATCGAGGGACGGATCACCGCCCTGCATACCGGGCACGAGCTGAACCACGCCCTGGTGGCGGCGCTGATGCGGGACGAAGCGGCGTGGGACCTGACCTGAGACGAACCGTGCCGGATCAGGCGGATGCCCGCACGGGCGTCTCGCAGGCCGTCGCGACGCCGCCGAAGGCGCGCACGAGGTCGACGTCGAGCTTCGCGTCCATCCCCTCCAGGACCGCGAAGGCTTCATGAGCCGGTTTCGGCCTCTTGTAGGGCCGCTCCTCGATCAGCGCCGCGAAGATGTCGCAGATCGTGATCAGACGGACGAGGTCCGGGATCTCCCGACCGTGGAGCCGGTCCGGATAGCCGGTGCCGTCGAGGTATTCGTGGTGCGAGCGGACCACCGCCAGCGTCAGCGTGTCGTAGCCGCCTGCGAGGAGCATGTCGTACCCGAGCGCCGGGTGACGGCTCATCTCGACCCGCTCCTCCGGCGTCAGCGGCGCCGGCTTGTTCAGGATGGCGAGGGAGATCTTGGCCTTGCCGATATCGTGGAGCAGCGCGCCCTTGATCAGGTGGTTCGAATCCACCTCGTTCAGGCCCAGCTGCCGCGCGAAGGCAGCGGCCAGACCGGCGACGCTCAGGCAGTGCCGGTGGGTCACGTCATCGAAGTTGGCGACGACGGTGAGCCAATCCCGAATCTTCGCCTCGCGGACGGCGCGGTTCACCAGCACGGCGCCGGACTCGACGATCGCGGGCTCGGGCATCCGATCCGGACGGAAGATGGCCGCGAAGGCTTGGCGCGCGCCGTCGACCTGATCCCGCAGCAGGGAACCGCGCGCGACGCCGGCGGCCCTGGCCGGTCCGGGGCTTCCGGTCAAAGCGGCGACCGCGTTGAGCAGCATGGCACCCGCCACAGACGCCGGCAGGACCCGAGTCGCCCCGAGGGCCGTCGCCTGGATCTCACCGCGGCCCAGATTGCCGTGGATCAGGGCGAGGAACGGCGTGCCGGCGCCCCGCGCGACGGCGAGCGCCTGGCGCAGGCGACGCACGGATTCGGAGGTCAGCGCGCTGACGTCGCTGATGATCAGCGAGGATCCGCTGGGCGGCACGGCATCGCCGTAGAGATCGTGGAGCGTCACGCTTCCGCCGGCGCCGAGGTTGCGCGCGAGGCGCTCGCCGCGGCTGGTATCGTCGGTGAGGATCAGGGTCCGGCCCAAGATTTCGCTCCCGTCGTCCGCTCCCTCCCGAGCGTACGATGACCGCAGGCTGCGCCGCGCCGCTCGCGCGACGCGTCACCACGCAATACTGATCCGCCTGCCTTCGCGATCGTACCGGCAGAGCGGCCGGTGCCTTCATTCGCAGGCTAGTCGGCAGATACTGACGCAGCTTTGATGCGAAACCGTTAAAATGTCGGCGGTTGAGCGACTTTCAGGACGGGCAATAGGGCCCGGGACTGTTCCTGTGCTTGCGGACGAACGCGCGGGCCCTGCGCGCCGGCAGGGCGCTTGCCTCGCCGCGTCCGGACCGCCAGAACGCCGCCATGCTCCGCGTCAACGACCTCACCTACCGCATCGGCGACCGCCTGATCCTCGACGCGGCGAACTTCACGATCCCGGAGGGAGCCCGTGTCGGGCTCGTCGGCCGGAACGGCGCGGGCAAGACCACGCTGTTCAAGGCCATCCTGGGCGATCTGCCGGTGGATGCGAAGTCGATCGGGCTGCCCAAGGGCATGCGAATCGGCGCCGTCGCGCAGGAGGCTCCCGCAGGTCCCGAGACCCTGCACGCCGTCGTGCTGGCCGCCGACACCGAACGCACCCGCCTGATCGCGGAGGCCGAGCACGCGGACGGCCTGCGCCGGGCCGAGATCGAGACCCGGCTCGTGGATATCGGTGCGCATTCGGCGCCCGCCCGCGCCGCCGCGATCCTGCACGGGCTGGGCTTCGACGCGGCCGCCCAAGCGCGGCCCTGCGCGGACTTCTCCGGTGGTTGGCGGATGCGGGTGGCGCTCGCCGCGGTGCTCTTCTCCGAGCCCGACCTGCTGCTCCTCGACGAGCCGACCAACTACCTCGACATCGAGGGCACGCTCTGGCTCTACGACTACCTGGAGCGTTACCCGCGCACCGCGATCATCATCAGCCACGACCGCGACCTTTTGGATACCAGCGTCGACCACATCCTCCATCTCGACCGGGGAAAGCTGACAATCTATCGCGGCGGCTACACGAGCTTCGCCAAGCAGCTCTCCGAGAAGCGCGTCCTTCAGGCCAAGGCGAAGGCCAAGCAGGATGTCGAACGGGCGCATCTCCAGAGCTTCATCGACCGGTTCAAGGCCAAGGCCACCAAGGCGCGCCAGGCGCAGTCGCGCATGAAGCGGCTCGCCAAGATGGAGCCGATCGCGGCCCTCATCGAGGACGACGTGCCGGTGATCCATCTGCCGAGCCCGGAGAAGCCGCTATCGCCGCCGATCGTCGCCATGGAGCGGGTGAAGGCCGGCTACGGTGACCGGATCGTGCTCACCGGCCTCGATCTGAGCCTCGCCCCCGACGACCGGGTCGCGCTGCTGGGGGCCAACGGCAACGGCAAGTCGACCTTCTGCAAGCTGATCGGCGGTCGGCTCGGGCCGCTCGCAGGCGAGGTCAAAAGGTCGTCCAAGATGGAGGTGGCGTATTTCGCCCAGCACCAGCTCGACGAGCTGCGTCCCGCCGAGAGCGCTTACGCGCATGTCCGGACCCTGATGCCGGACGTGCCCGAGGCGAAGGTGCGCTCGGCCACCGCCCGGCTGGGCTTCGGCGCCAACAAGTCCGACACGCCGGTGGAGAAGCTGTCGGGCGGCGAGAAGGCGCGGCTGCTGATGGGCCTCGCGGCCTTCCACGGGCCGCACCTCCTGATCCTCGACGAGCCGACCAACCACCTCGACATCGAGAGCCGGCAGGCCCTCGTGGAGGCGATCAACGACTACGAGGGTGCGGTGATCCTGGTCTCCCACGACCGTTTCCTGGTGGAGGCCTGCGCCGACCGGCTGTGGCTGGTCGCTGACGGCACGGTGAAGACCTTCGACGGCGATATGGACGATTACCGGCGGTTCGTCCTGTCGGGCCCGGAGCGCGAGGTGGAGCGCGACGCCGAATCCTCCGGCGGCCAGAAGGCCGAGGCGCGCCGTGCCGGCGTCGAGCGGCGCGCGGCCCTGGCGCCGCTCCGGAAGCGGCTGGAAGCGATCGAGGCGCGGATGGCGAAGCTGACCGCCGCGATCCAGAAGATCGACGCCGCCCTGGAGGACGGGTCCGCCTTCCGCGAGAACGCCGCCAAGGCCGGCGAGATCGCCAAGATGCGGTCGGATGCGGCGAGTGCGCTCGCGGCCGCCGAGGAAGAGTGGCTGACCGTGAGCGCGGAGATCGAGGCGGCGTAACGCCGGAGCGTCGCGATCCCTCGAGCCCGGGCACTCGTTGCGGGCGCAGCAGCGCCTCAGACGGAGCTTTCGAGGGCGCGCTCCAGAATGTCGAGCCCGAGATCGAGTTCCGCGTCCGAGGCCGTCAACAGCGGCGCGATGCGGAACACGCCGCCCATGTCCGGGAGCTGGACGATGTTCATGCTGAGCCCGAGTTCTAGGCAGCGGCGGGTGACGGCGTCGCCGAGGTCCGGGGCGGGTACCTTGGTGGCCCGGTCGGCGACGATCTCGACACCCTGCAGCAAACCCCGCCCGCGCACGTCGCCGATGCAGGCGAAGCGCTGCTGGAGCGCGCGAAGCCGCGCCGCGAGCCGCGCGCCCGCCGTCGCCGCCCGGGCGACGAGCCCGTCGCGCGCGACGATTTCCAGTACCTTGAGGCCGACCGCCGCGGGGAGCGGATCGGAGACGTGCGTGGTGTAGAACAGGAACCCGCGGGCGTGACAGAGATCCTCGATCGCCGCGGTGGTCATGACCGCCGCCAGGGGCAGCCCCGCACCCAAGGTCTTCGAGAGCGTGAGGATGTCGGGCACAACGCCGTCCCGCTCGCAGGCGAACATGAGGCCGGTGCGGCCGATGCCCGTCTGCGCCTCGTCGAGAATCAGCAGCATGCCGCGCTCCACGCATTTGCGCTTCAGCGCCGCGAGGTAGCCGGGCGGCAGATCGAGGATGCCGCCCGAGCTGAGGATCGGCTCGGCCAGGAAGGCCGCGAGGTCGCCGGTGCTCTGCCGGTCCACCAAAGCGAAGGCGTAGTCCAGTTCGCCCTGCCAATCGGCCGCGCCGTCGCGCTCGAAGGCCGGCCGGTAGGCGTTCGGCGCCGGGATCGCGAAGGACCCGACCTGCGCGGGACCGTAGCCCTTGCGGCCGGCGCTGTAGGTCGCCGCGGCGGCTCCGGCCGTCATGCCATGCCAGGACTGGGCGAAGCCCACCACCTCCCAGCCGCCGGTCGCGAGCTTGGCCATGCGCAGGGCGGCCTCGTTGGCCTCAGCCCCCGTCGTGAGCAGCAGCGTCCGTTCGAGGCCGCCCGGAGCGATCCCGGCCAGCTCCGTCGCCAGATCGACAACCGGTCGGCTCAACATGCCGCTGAACAGATGATCGAGCGTCCGCGCGTGATCGGCCACCACGGCGGCGATCTCCGGGTGGCCATGGCCCAGGATGGCGCTCATCTGCCCGGAGGTGAAGTCGAGGATCTTCCGTCCGTCGGCATCGATGACGAAGCTGCCTTCGGCCCGCTCGATGATGACCGGTGCGAAGGTGCCGCCGTAGCGCACCAAGTGCCGGCGGGCCCGGGTCCAGAAGTCCGGGTCGGCGTTCCGCGTCATGGTCGATCCTGATCTCGTGCTCGGCGGGATCATGGTAGGAGCGGCCGGATCGCCGGAGAAGCTTATAGTTCTGAACGGAGGGTTCAGGGATCCTGATGGCTCGAACGCTCGACGTCGATCTGTTGCGGAGCTTCGCCGTCGTCGCGGAGACGGCGGCGCTCAGCCGGGCCGCAGAGCGCGTCGGCCGGAGCCAAGCCGCCCTCAGCATGCAGATGAAACGGCTCGAAGAGCTCGTCGGCCGGCCTCTGCTGACCCGAACGGGACGCGGCGTCCTCCTCACCGTCCAGGGCGAGCGCCTGCTGGTCCACGCGCGCCGCATCCTCGCTTCGCATGACGACGCTCTGGCCGAGTTCTCGGGCGGGACATTGAGCGGCTCCCTCCGGTTCGGATGCCCGGACGATTACGCCCAGGCATTCCTGCCGACGCTCCTGCGCGGCTTCGCGCAGCATCATCCGGCCGCGGCGATCGAGGTGGTCTGCGCCGCGACACCGCGCCTGGAGGGACGGCTCGAGCGCGGCGGCCTCGACCTCGCCCTCGTCTCCGTGCCGATCGCGGCGGAGCGCGCGATCCTGCGGCGGGAGGAACTCGTCTGGGTCCTACCTAAGGGCGGGACGGTCACGCGACCGGACCCGCTGCCGCTGGCCTTGGGCGACCCCGACACCCTCGATCACCGTGCCGCCCTCGCCGCGCTGGACGGGGCTGGGCGGGCCTACCGGATCGCCTACGCGAGCGGCAGCCTGTCGGGGCTGCTGGCGGTGGTGCGCTCCGGCCAGGCGGTGGCGGTGCTGACCCGCTCGGCGGTCCCACCGGACCTGCGGATCCAGGGCCGCGGGAGCGGGCTGCCGTCCCTCCCGCGGATTGGACTGACGCTCCGTCTGGACGAGCGCCACGCCTCGCCGCTGACGCGTGCCTTCGCCGCCCACCTGCGTACCGTGCTTCCGGCACTCTGAGGCAAACGGCGAGCGGGCGCCTCCGTGAGAGCGGCTGCGCCCGCGACGACGATCACCTAGTCCGGGTCCGCCTCTTTCGGCCAGAACAGCAGGATGTCATCGTCGTCGATGTTGATCCAGTTGATCTTCGTACCCGGATGGTCGTCGCTGAAAGCCTTGAACTTCTCACTGTTGCAGAGAAGGTAGATATCCGTCTGCCGTCCGTTGAACCCGGCCTCCTTCGCGGCCTCGGCGAGCGCCGACTTGACGTGCGTGTCCGAGACCTGAAGACCACGGAACTTCCGGCCCGCGATATCCGGGAACGCCGCGCTCCACGCCGCCATCACCCGCGGGTTGTCGTATCGGACGGTCAGATCGGCGCCGACCTTCCGGAATACGACGGGCTGCAGCCGGACATCCTCGTTCCAGTTCCGATTCGCGGCGCTGACCGACTTCGTGGGCTCCGTCGTGATGATCGGCGTCGCCGCCACGGCCGTGGCGATCACCGCGTCGGCAGCTTGAGCGCCGTGCCCGTATCGCGTGCCGAATTCCGCAGTCTGGACTGCCTGCGTCCTGCTCTGCGCGAGTGACAGCACGGCGTCGGCTGCGACCGGCGACAGCGTGTAGATCGACCGCGGATCGAGCCCCGCCGCGACCGGCGTTTCGAGTTCCTTCGCCACCGTGAGTGAAGCCGCGTCGGCCGCTTGCGCTTTCTGCGTCGCCGCGGAGATCGCGGCCATCGACGGTATGTGGTCCATTGCGACCCCTCCTCCTGCCCAAACCCACCCCGGCTTCGCTGACAGAACACTACGATCGCTGATGGGACGATATCTCAACTGTACTTGCTGCATTCTTGGCGATCGGCCCCTCAAACAGGAACCTTGGAATTGCGGGGACGCCGATACCGACGATTGCCCAGGCCGGATCGCCAACAAGAACGTTTGGGCCAGTGGACGCTCTGATCGCGTCCGCCGTCGCCTCACGCCCATGCGGCGTCACAAACGGGTCGAAAACCATCGACCCGACGTGCCGATTCTGGATCGTCTACACGCAACCCGGTAGGCACAGACATGAAACCTGTAAGGCCCCGACACTTCGCGGACGGAGGCGAGTCACCTCGCTCGACGGGCACCCGGCGGTCGTCATGCCCGGAGGTGCGCGATTCTTGAGCTTCATGCTCTGCGATGTCGAATGTGCGCGCCACAGGATATCCCTGTCAATGGCAGATCATCCCAGCTCAAATGTTGTCCCAGGCAAGATCCCTCAACCCAATCCGCATAAAGTATGTATTACTACATCCTGTATTTACTAGATTACGCCTCAACATCACCCTACAATATCTTCAATCCGTCTCTTAAAATCGACCGCATTGCCATTTGCGCCCTTTGGCGTCGACACGGCTGGTCGACAAATCACGGTGCGGGAGCCATCCGCGGCGTCCTCCGACGGGGACGGGAGCGACGACGGCGGAGGCTTTCCCCCAATGCCCGGTGTCGGCGTGGCCATGGCGGACCGATCCTGGATCGACGGCGCCCCAGGCCGACAGAGCCGTTTGCCCGCGGCCGGCGGACATGCGATTGAAGCCGGATGTTGACCGTCGATAGCCTCTGGCGCGCGCGGCACCGGCTCGCGCAATTCGGAAAGAAGCGGACCGGCTCTCCGCGCATCCTCGTGATCGGCGTGTGTCAGGCCGGCGCGATCGCCAAGGCGATGCGCTACCTGCTGCCCGACGCACACGTGGACTTCGTCTCCGCCTTCACGGCGGCGCGACGCTTCCCGCGACTCGCCGACCTGATGGCGCACGCGGACGGCTACGATCACGTCTTCTCCAGCATCTACCTGCCCCGGTTCAAGGGCGGCGGCACGATCGACACGCTGCGCACCCATCCCAAGGTCCGCCTGATTCCGACCATCGTGTTCGGCGCCTACCATCCCGACCTCGTCCATGTCGGCGTGCAGGATCACGTGACGCTCAACGGCCTGATCTCCGGGCCGATGGGACATTCGCACTCGGCCGTCACGCTCTACGCCTACCTCGCGGGTCTGTCGCAGGCGCAGGCGCTGCGGTTGTTCGCCGAGCCGGTATTCGAGCGCCTCGGCTACTACAATCTCTGGGACGAGTCGGTGGCCTACCTGCGCAGTTTGGGCATCCAGGCGGGTTATGACCTCGACACGCATCTGACGCGCTGGGCACGGCGCGGCTGCTTCATGCACTCGATCAACCACACCAAGCTCTACGTGGTCTGCGATCTCACCCGGGGCCTCCTGACCAAAGCCGGCGTGCCCTTCGAGGAATGCGACCTCGACGCCTTCCTGCCGGACGATCTCGGCGGCCAGGGCAGCTGGCCGGTCTATCCCGAGATCGCCCAGCACTACGGCATCCCGGGCAGCGCCCTGTTCTTCAAGGCGGAGACGCGCCGCTCCGGTCCCGCCCGCACCATGAGCCGGGCCGAGTTCGTGGCGGCCTCGTACGCGAACTACGACCGGCGCGCGCGGAACCTGCTTGTCTCCCAGCGCGTGCAGGGCTGGCGCAACGATCCGCCGACCGTGGACTTCCTCCGCGAGGCGGCGGGCCGCGGCGACGCTCCCCTTCGCTCGGCGGCCCAGGTGCCGGCACTCAAAGCCGGGAGCCTCGCCGGTCACGCCTCGTAGGTAACCCGGACTTCGCACGATCGTGCGGGCACTTCCCGGCAGGACCGGCGTTGTCGCCCACCGCCCACAGCGCGGGATTGATGGCGAGGTGTTGCGATGACGTCCCCGTTCCGGCACCGCGCCGGCCGCTCGGCGGCCGCGGCGGCCCTCACGCTCGCCGGCGCGGCGGTCGGCCTCGTCGGCTGGAGCCGGCTCGCCGTGAACCGGCGCATGCCGCTTCCGCCGGCGCTGCCCGGCCGGCACGAGCGGCTCGAGACAGCGCGAGCCGGCGATCTGTCGCTCTACAGCACCGCCGATGCGCAGGGCGTGCCGCTCCTGCTGATCCACTCCATCAACGCCGCGGCCAACGCGTACGAGGTACGCCCGCTGTACCTGCACTATCGCGGCCTGCGGCCGGTCTACGCCCTCGACCTGCCGGGCTTCGGCTTCTCCGAGCGCTCGCGCCGCCGCTACACCCCCCGGCTGATGGTGGAGGCGATCCACGCCGCCACGGACGAGATCCGGCGCCGCCACGACAACCTGCCGATCGACGCCCTGGCCCTGTCCCTTTCGGCCTCCTTCCTGGCCCGCGCGAGCCTCGAGCGGTCGGACTGCTACCGGAGCCTCGCCCTGATCAGCCCGACCGGCTTCGACGCGAAGCTCTCCGGTGAGGGGCCGCCCGATGGCCATCGCGGGCGGGACTGGCTGCGCGATGCCCTCGACCGGCCGCCCTTCGGCCGGCCGGTGTTCGACGCCCTGGTCACGCGGCCGAGCATGCGCTTCTTCCTTCAGAAGACCTTCGGCTCGCCGCGGATCGACGAGGGCCTGTTCGACTACGATCACGCCTCGGCGCACCAGCCCGGCGCCGAGCATGCCCCGTGGTGCTTCATCGCCGGCCATCTCTTCCCGACCGACGCGACGCGGCTCTACGAGCGGCTGCGCCTGCCGGTCTGGATGGTCCACGGCGTGCGCGGCGACTTCGTCGACTACCGCCTGGTACCCCGCGTCGCAGGCCGGGAGAACTGGCGCGTCGAGACCCTGCCGACCGGCGCCTTCCCGCATTTCGAGCAACCGGACGCGGTGACCGCCGGCTACGACGCGTTCCTGGCCGGCATCACGCGCCTGCCACCGGCTCGACCGATGTGATGGATCGCGCGGACGGACTGGCCGATCCCTGCGTCAGCCTGGGCCCGGCGTCTCCGCAGCCGCACCCCTCGTCGACCGGGGGACGCCACCCGGGTGGTCCGGCGTCCGCGTGGATGGGTCAACGCGACGGAGTCGCGTCGCGCTGAGACGACACGGATGCGGCCGGCCGCTCGGCGCATCCATCCGCCGTCGCGGGCCATCCGAATCCAGGCGCGCCCGGAAGCAGTGGACCAGCCGCGACCCGATCCATAAGGTCTGGGCGGCCGCCCGGAGCGGTCCGCGCCCTGGTATCCCATGATCGACCTGACCCTCGAGGCCGCCCGCACCATCGTGGAGACCGCGCTGCGCGAGGCGCGGGCGCGTGGCCTGAAGCCGCTCGCCGTGGTGGTCTACGACGCCCGCGGCGCGCTGAAATCCGTGTCCGTCGAGGACGGGACCTCCCTGCGTCGCGCCGAGATCGCCTGCGGCAAGGCCAACGGAGCACTGGCGCTGGGCCTCGGCTCCCGGGCGATCCACGCCCGCGCAGAGGCGCAGCCCTACTTCGTGGCCGCGGTGACCCACCTCGCCGGCCCCGCTGCCCTCGTGCCGGTGCCGGGCGGCGTCCTCATCCGCGCCGGCGACGGGCGGCTGCTCGGCGCGGTGGGCATCTCCGGTGACACATCCGACAACGACGAGATCTGCGCGGTGGCGGGGATCGAGGCGGCCGGCCTGATGGCGGAGACCGGCGCCTGACAATGCGTCTGCGCCGCCGCGACTGGCTGGCCGGCGCCGCCGCCCTGGCATCGGTCGGTCCGGCCGAGGCGGTCGAGGCAGTCTATCGCCGCGGCAACGACGCCGATCCGGAGACCCTCGATCCGCACCGCTCGTCCACGGTCGCGGAGGCGCATATCCTGCGGGATCTCTGCGACGGCCTGCTCACCTACGACAACTACGGCGCGCTCATCCCAGGCGCCGCGCGACACTGGACCGTCGCGGAGGACGGGGTCACCCTGCTCTTCGACCTGCGGCCGGACGGCCGCTGGTCGAACGGCGAGGCGGTCACGGCCGCGGACTTCGTCTACTCGCTCAGGCGCATCCTCGACCCGGCCACGGGGGCGAAATACGCCGAGGTGCTGTTCCCGATCCGGAATGCCGCCGCCGTCAACCGGGGCGAGAAGCCCGCCACCGCCCTCGGGGTCGCCGCCGGGGCACCGCTTCGGCTGTCCATCACGCTGGAGCAGCCGACCCCGTACATCCTGGAGCTCCTGACCCACCAGACGGCCCTGCCGGTGCATCGCGCGTCGGTGGAGCGTCACGGCGACAGCTTCACCCGCCCCGGCAATCTCGTGACCAACGGACCCTATCGCCTCCGCGACCGGGTTCCGGGCGGCGCCATCAGCCTGCACGCCAACCCGCACCATCCCGAGGCGGCGACGCTGGCGATACGCCGGGTCGACTTCCTGCCCACGCCGGACATGGCCTCGGCCGTGCGCCGCTACGCCGCCGGCGAGATCGACTCCCTCGCCGATCTGCCGGTCGATCAGATCGCCGATCTGCGCCGCCGCTTCGGACCGCAGGTGGTGCTCGGGCCCGGCCTCGGCCTGGCGGCCCTGGTGATCAACACCCGCAAGGCGCCGTTCTCGGACCCGCGCGTCCGGCAGGCGCTCTCGCTGGTCATCGACCGGGAATACCTCGCCGACGGGCTGAACGGCGGGACCATGAGCCCCGCCTATTCGCTGTGCCCATCCGGCCTCGACAATTACCGGACGCCTCCCGAGACCGCGGGGCGGCTCGGCCTGCCGATCGATCACGAGGCGGAGGCGCGCCGCCTGCTCGCCGAGGCGGGCATCGGGCCCGACCGCCCCCTCACCGTGGAGTACCGGTTCAACGTCAGCGACAACAACCGCACCGTCGCCCTGGCCGTCGGCGACATGTGGCGCGACCTCGGGATCGTGACCCGCTACGTCTACACCGATGCCAAGACGCATTTCGCTTATCTGCGCGACGGCGGCGACTTCGACGTGGCACGCTACAGCTGGATCGCGGATTATTCCGATCCGCAGAACTTCCTGTTCCTGCTCCAGAGCGGGAACGTCGGAATGAACGTCGGGCACTGGTCGAACGCCGCCTACGACGACCTGATGGCCCGGGCCGCAGCCGAGCGCGATATCCCCCGGCGGGCGGATCTGCTCTACCAAGCGGAGGCGATCGCGTTGCGCGAATTGCCCTGGATCCCGCTGATGCACTACCGGTCCAAGGCGTTGATCGCGCCGCGGCTGCACGGCTACCACCCGAACCTGCGCAACGCCGCGCCGACCCGGTTCCTGAGGCTCGACGCGTGATCCGCTTCATCCTGCGCCGCCTCGCGCAGGCGCTCCCGACGCTGCTCGCCGTCGTCACCGTCAGCTTCTTCCTGATGCGTCTGGCGCCCGGCGGGCCCTTCGACCTGGAACGCCCGCTGGCGCCCGCCGCCCTGGAGAACCTGCGTCGTGTCTACGGCCTCGACCGTCCCCTGATCGTGCAGTTCGGGAGCTACCTCGCATCCCTGGCACGGGGCGATCTCGGGCCATCCTTCTCGTTCCGCGATCAGAGCGTCCTCGACCTCATCGTCCGGGGGCTGCCGGTGTCGGCGACGCTCGGCGCCCTCGCGCTCGGCCTCGCGGCCCTCCTGGGTGTCGGTCTCGGGATCGCGGCGGCCCTCCGGCGTGGCGGTGCCGTCGACCGGCTCCTGGGTGTCGGTGCGGCCCTGACGCTCTCGCTGCCGAGCTTCGTGGTGGCCCCCCTCCTTCAGATCGCCTTCGGGTTGACCCTCCGCTGGCTGCCGCTCGGCGGCTGGGAGGGCGGATCGCCGAGCCACCTTGTCCTGCCGGTCGTCACCCTCGCCCTGCCCCAGGTCGGCGCCCTGGCCCGGCTGACGCGGGCTTCTCTGGGAGAGGTGCTGCGCACGCAGCCGATCCGCACCATGCGCAGCCTCGGCCTGCCGCCGGCCCGTGTGACGCGCCATGCCCTGCGGGGGGCGCTGCTGCCGGTGGTCGCCTATCTCGGGCCGCTGGCCGCGGCGCTGCTGACCGGATCCGTGGTCGTCGAGACCATCTTCGGCCTGCCGGGCATCGGTCGCTACTTCGTGGAGGGCGCGCTCAACCGCGACTACACGCTGGTGATGGGCACGGTGCTTCTGGTCGCCGGGCTCGTCATCGCCCTCAACCTCGCGGCCGACCTCGCCTGCGCGTGGCTCGACCCGCGCCTGCGGGCCGACGCGTGAGCGCGGCGCCCGCGATGACGAGCCCGGCCGGGCGCGCCCTAAGCCGCCTCGGCCGGACGCGCACGGCGATGGCGGCTCTCATCGTGCTGGTCCTGATCGGCCTCGCCTGCCTGATCGGTCCGGGTGTCACCGGTCACGAGCCCGAACGCGCCTATCCGGACCTCCGCCAATTGCCGGCCGGCCTCGCTGCGCAGCCGGATCCAGCGCATCTCGGACCGGCTCTGGAGCGCCTCGCCTTCCGCATGCGGGTCAAGCTGGAGGCGGTGGCCCGCGAGGGCGACACCCTGCGTTTGACCCTGCGCTCCGACGCGGGCGTCGACCGGCGCAGCCTCGCCTACCTGCCGCGCTCAGGGCTGTTCGGGCCGCCGGACGTCTTGGAGGAGCGGGACGCCGGACGCAGCCTCGCGATCGCGGTCCCGATCCGACAGCTGCATTTCCCCCTCGGCACCGACGTGCAGGGGCGCGATCTCCTCACGCGCTGCCTCGTCGCCGGCCGGGTCTCTCTGGCGATCGGGCTCGCAGCAAGCCTCGTGGCGCTGCTCATCGGCGTCGCCTACGGCGCCACGGCGGGTTTCCTGGGCGGGGCCGTCGATGCGGTGATGATGCGCCTCGTCGACGTGCTCTACGCCCTCCCCTTCGTGTTCTTCGTGATCCTGCTGCTGGTGTTCTTCCGCCCGAGCCTCCTGCTCATGCTGGTGGCGATCGCGGCCGTGGAATGGCTCGACATGGCCCGCGTGGTGCGCGCCGTGACCCTGTCGCTGCGCGAGCGCGACTTCGTCCGGGCGGCCCGCGCCCTCGGGCTCGGCACGCCCCGCATCATCCTCCGGCACATCGTGCCCAACACGCTCGGCCCGGTGGCGGTGACGGCCACGCTGCTGGTGCCGCAGGTGATCCTGCTGGAAAGCTTCCTGTCGTTCCTGGGCCTGGGCGTGCAGGAGCCGCAGACGAGCTGGGGCGTGCTGATCGCGGAGGGTGCCCGCTCCATCGAGGCGGCCCCCCACCTGCTCGCGGGACCGGCGGTCCTGCTGATCGCCACGCTGGTGGCGCTCAACCTGCTGGGCGACGGCCTCGCCGATGCCCTGGATCCGCGCGTCGGGTGACCTCAGCCCAGTTCGCGGATCGGAGAGCCCGCGAGCCACGCCTCGATGTCCTCCACCGCCTGGGTGAAGAAGGTCCGATAGTTGTTGCGCGACACGTAGCCGAGATGCGGCAGCGCCAGGACGTTCGGCAAGCGACGGAACGGGCTGTCGGCGGGCAGCGGTTCCGTCTCGAACACGTCGAGGCCGGCCCCGGCGATCCAGCCCGCCTCCAGCGCACGCACGAGGGCGACCTGATCGACGATCGGCGCGCGGGAGGTGTTCACCAGGACGGCGCCCCGCCGCATCCGGCGCAGCTCGGCCTCGCCCAGCAGGCCGCGCGTCCGCTCGCCCAGCACGAGGTGGATCGTGACGACATCGCTCGCCTCCAGCAGCGCCTCCTTCGACGCCGCCCGCTCGACCCCGGCGGCGGCCGCGCGGGCCTCGTCCAGGTTCGGGCTCCAGGCGATCACCCGCATGCCGAAGGCGCGGGCGATCTCGGCGACCCGCGTGCCGATCTTGCCGAGCCCGAGGATGCCGAGGGTCGCGCCGGCGAGGTCGGAGCCGATGGTGCTCTGCCACGGTCCGCCGTCGCGCAGATTTCGGCTCTCCGGCACCACGTGCCGGGCGAGCCCGAGGATCAGCGCCCAGGTCAGCTCGGTCGGCGGCGTCGGGCTCGACTCGGTCCCGCAGACGGTCACGCCGCGGGAGCGGGCGGACGCCACGTCGATGGCGAGGTTGCGCATGCCGCTGGTGACGAGCAGCTTCAGCCGCGGCAGACGCTCCAGCAGCGCCGCCGGGAAGGGCGTGCGCTCCCGCATGATCACCAGGATCTCGGCCTGATCGATCCGGGCGCGGAGGGTCTCGCGATCCGGAATGTGCTCGGCGATGGCCGAGACCGCCACGCGATCGGCGATGCGCCCCCAGTCGGCGAGCGCGAGGGCCGCTTGCTGGTAATCGTCGAGGATCAGGCACGTCCGCATGGCGATGGCGTAGGGCTCGGTGCCTGGAGCGTCAATCGACGGTTGCCGATGGCGGACGGCATCCTGCCGGAAGCCGGTATACGCGTCCCGGGACGAGGCGCCGCCGCCCCTGACAACCAAGACCGCCGACATGGCGCTGCGCACAGGACACGACCGGGCGGCCGAACCATCCCGGCGCGGACGGCTCACCAAGGCGGATCCCGATCTTGATGTGCCGGAGCGCAGCCGAGGCTTCCGCGAAGCCTCCGGCCGGCGACGCGATTGCTAAAGCCGTCCGCGAAGGTCCGCCGGCGCGGGCAGCTCAGGCAGGGGGATCGGGTGCGCCTTCACGCGGACGCGCTCGGCGGTCCCGGGCCGCGCGGGAGCAGCCGCGCGCCTACGCGCCGGCAAGTGCCGCGAAAGCCTCCGCGACGCCGGCGGCGCCCGGATCCTGGACGCCCGCGAGATCTCCGGCCGCGAGGTAGCTGGACCGGCCGGCCCCCGCCCGGTCCATGCGGGCGGTGGCCTCGGCGCCTGCACGTGCCGCGGCGGCGGCCTGCCGAAGGTCGCCGCCCTTCAGAGCCGCGACGGCCGGAATCAGGGCGTCGAGCAGCGTACGATCGCCGGGGTTGGCGCCGCCGTAGCCCTGCACCCGTGCGACGCCCTGCCCCAGGGCCTCCGGCCACGCGGCGCCGTCCGCCAGGGCCGCGGCGGCCGCGGCGAAGAAGATCGAGCCGAGCACGCCGCTCGACCCGCCCACGGCGCGCCCGATCCGTTCGGCGAGGGCCCGGCAGAGGGCGGCGGGATCGGCCTGCGGCAGCCGGTCGAGATCGGCCCGGACCGCACGGGCCGCCCCGGCGAAGGTCGTGCCCGCATCGCCGTCGCCGACCTTGGCGTCGAGGGCGTTCAGCGCGCCTTCCGCGGCGACGAGCGCCTCCGCGACGGCGGCGATCCGCGCGGCCGTGACCGCGTCGCGCGACGCCGCGAAGGCCTCACCGGCGAGCCCCTCCGGCAGCGGACGCAGGACCGGCGGGGCGACGCGTACCGCGGTCGGCCAGGCGTGGACGGGCACGGGTTCCGCCAGCGCCGCCTCCAACTCGTCGTCGAGCGGCAGCACCGACAGCGAGGCGCCGTGCATGTCGAGTGCGGTCATCAGGGGCGCGGGGCCGAGCAGGAGGCGCACGCGCCGGCCGAGTTCGGTGGCGAGCACCGCCCGGGTCAGCACCTGCATCTCGAGTGCCGAGGCCGAACCGAGATTGTTGACGAGGAGCGCCAGCCGGTCGGCCCCGCCGATCGCACGGGAGAGGCGTTCGGCCATCATGCGGGCGAGGTCGCTGGCTTGCGGCAACGCGATGCGCTCGACGCCGGGTTCGCCGTGGATGCCGAGGCCGAGCTCGGCCTGCCCCTCGGCCAAGCGCTCGCTGCGGGGCGAGCCCGGGATCGTGCAGGTCGAGACGGCGATGCCGAGCGACTTCGCGGCCGCGGCTGCGCGGCGCGCGAGGGCGGCCACACGCTCCAGCGACGCCCCGGCCTCGGCGGCGTGGCCCGCGACCTTGTGCACGAACAGCGTGCCGGCCACGCCGCGGGGCTGCCTGGCCCCGGGCAGGGCGATGTCGTCGGACACGATGACGGTCTCGACCTTGTGGCCCAGCGCCCGGGCACGCTCGGCGGCGAGGCCGAAATTCAGCCGGTCGCCCGCGTAGTTCTTGACGACGAGCAGGCATCCCGCCGGGCCCGTCGCGGCCAGGATGCCGGCCAGCACCGCGTCGACGCTCGGCGACGCGAAGACGTCTCCGCAGACGGCGGCGCTCAGCAGGCCCGGCCCGACGAAGCCCGCATGGGCCGGCTCGTGGCCGGAGCCGCCGCCGGACACCACCGCGACCTGTCCGGCCCGACGCTCGGCGCGCAGCACGACGCGGATGCCGGGATCGCCGTCGAGCCGGGCGAGGCGCCCGCCGCTGGCTGCCAGCAGGCCGTCGAGGGCGTCGTTGACGAGGGAAGACCGGGCGTCGATGAAGTGGGCCATGACGTGACCTTCGAGGAAGCCAGTCCGCGATTCGTCAGGGGCGGCGGCGCCGGCATCGTTCCCGGACTTGGGCGACCCGCGCAACGTCCGCCGTCGCCGAACCGGCCGCCGTCACTCCTTCACGGCGCCGGTCAGCGCCGAGACGTAGTACTCGACGAAGAACGAGTAGAGGATCACCAGCGGCAGCGAGCCCAGCAGGGCGCCGGCCATCAGCGAGCCCCACTTGTAGACGTCGCCGTCCACGAATTCGCTGACCACGGCGATCGGCACCGTCTTGTTCTGGGTGGAGGACAGGAAGGTCAACGCGTAGATGAACTCGTTCCAGCACAGGGTCAGGGAGAAGATTCCGGCCGAGATCAGGCCGGGGAAGGCGAGCGGCAGGATGATCTTTGTGAGGATCTGCCACCGGCTGGCGCCGTCCATCAGCGCGCATTCCTCCAGCTCGTACGGGATGGTCTTGAAGTAGCCCATCAGGAGCCAGGTGGAGAACGGGATCAGGATCGTCGGGTAGGCGAGGATGAGGGCGATCGGGGAGTCGAACAGGCCGTAGGCCTGGATGATGGTGGCGAGCGGGATGAACAGGATCGAGGGCGGCACGAGGTAGGCGAGGAAGATCGCCGCCCCCACCCAGCCCGCGCCCCGATAGCGGACGCGCACGCAGGCGTAGGCAGCCAGCACGCTCGCGAACAGCGACAGCACCGTCGCCGCCACCGACACGTACATCGTGTTCCACAGCCAGCGGGGATACTGCGTCTCGAAGAGGAGCTTGTTGATGTGCTTGAGCGTCGGATCCACCACCCAGAACGGGTTGAACCGCTCCATGTCGATCAGCTGCTCGTCCGGTTTGATGGCGGTGAGCGCCATCCAGTAGAACGGGAACAGCAGCACCGCGAGGATGATCAGGAGCGGCAGGTAGGTGGTCACGAGCCGCCGGGGCAGCCGCTCCAGATAGGCCATGCCCTCCGAATTGTCGGTGATGCCGGCCGGCTGGGCCGCCATGACGGGCGTGAGGTGCGGATCGGCATGGGCGGGCGGTGCGGGCGCGCTCATCGGTCGGACTCCCCGGACTGCCAGGCCCGGCGCTGCAGGCCGAACCACGAGATGCCGATGGCTGCGAGCAGGAACGGCACCATGGCGGTGGCGATGGCGGCCCCCTCCCCCAGCGTCCCCGAGAGGATGCCGCGCTGGTACGACAGGGTCGCCATCAGGTGCGTGGCGTTGACCGGCCCGCCGCGGGTCATGGCCCAGATCAACTGGAAATCGGTGAAGGTGAACAGCACCGAGAAGGTCATCACCACCGCGATGATCGGGGTGAGCAGCGGCAGGGTGATGCGCGAGAAGATCTGCCAGTTGGAGGCGCCGTCGAGGGTCGCGGCCTCGTAGAGCGAGGGCGAGACCGTCTGGAGACCGGCGAGGAGCGTGATGGCGATGAACGGAACGCCGCGCCAGATATTGGCGAAGATCACGCAGGCGCGCGCCATGGCCGGGTCACCGAGGAAGTCGATGTTCCCGTCGATGATCCCGAGATGGCGCAGCGACCAGGAGATGATCGAGAACTGGCTGTCGAAGATCCACCAGAACGCGATGGCCGAGAGCACGGTCGGCACGACGAACGGGATCAGCACGATCGACCGGACGATCGACTTGAACGGCATGTTCTTGTTGAGCAGCAGGGCGAGGTAGAGCCCGACCCCGAACTTCACCACGGAGGCGACCGCCGTGTAGAGGCAGGTGTTGAACACCGACAGCCAGAAGACGTCGTCGTCCCAGAGCCACGCGTAGTTCTCCAGGCCGATGAAGACCCCTTCCCGGCCGATCCGGGTGTTGGTGAAGGACAACCAGATGCCCTTCAGCAGCGGGTAGGCCAGGAACAGGCCGAGGATCAGCGCGGTGGGCAGCATGAACCAGAAGCCCGCCCAGCCGCGGCTCGCGCGCATGCGCTGCCAGGCCGAGCGGGTCGGGATTGCGGCCGGGGCGGGCTGCGTCAGGGCCGTGTGCGCCATGGTCTCGCCTCCGGCGGGTGCGGTCAGGTGTTCCGGAAGATGCGGGTGGCGGCGCGCTCGGCGTTCTTGATGGCGCCCTTCACGTCCTCGCGGCCGGTGCAGTGGGACGCGAACATGTCGACGACCACGAAGTCGGCCAGCACCGCGGCGATGCGCTCGCTCACCGGGGCGAGGCCGCCTGCGGCCAGGGAGCGGCGGCCCGCCTCGGCGAAGACCGCATTCTTCGGGTCGTTGGTCCAGATCGGGTTCTTGGGATAGTTGGACAGCGGCTCGCACAGGTAGCCCTGCGCTGCCTCCAGCCAGGGATTGTAGTTCGCCGCCTCCATCATGAAGGCGATGAACGCCTTACAGGCATTGGGCACCTTGGAGTACTTGAAGGCCAGGATCGGGAAGGCGAGCTGGAACTCCGTGGGCTTGCCGGCCGGTCCGATCGGCCACACCGCGTGGTCCATGTCCTCGGCGAGCTTCGGGTTGTCCTTCTTGGCGGCGGCGTAGATCGAGATGCCGTTGTTGGTCAGGTACAGGTCGCCCGCCAGGAACGCCTTGTTGTTCGACGAGTCGTTCCACGACACGGTGCCGGGGACGAAGGTCTCGTACAACGATTTCACGTATTCGAGCGCCTTAGCGGTCTCGGGCGAGTTGATCACGATCTTCTCGTTGGCGTCCACGAGGTTGGCGCCGTGGGACCAAAGGGCCCAGTGGCACCACGTGTTGCCGTCGCCCGTGGCGTGGCCGAGGGCGAAGCCGGCCGGCGTGTTGTTCTTCTTCAGGCCGCGGCACAGCTCGAGGAAGCCCGCCGTGTCGGTCGGGAACTTGTCGAAACCGGCCTTCTTCATCGCCGAGATGCGGTAGTTCGGATAGCCGCCGTTGAAGGCCACGGGGATCGCGATCCACTTGCCCTTGACCTTGCCGTAGGCCTCGGCGGACGGGAACCAGGGGCCGTACTTCTTGGCCAGGGAATCGGCCACGTCCTCCAGGGGCAGGCACTTGTCGGGGAACAGGGCGGGAAACGAGAACAGGCCCCAGACCATGTCGGGCCCCTGCCCGGTATTGGCGGCCACCGATGCCTTGGGCTGGATGTCGTCGAAGGATTCGTTGGTCACCGTGACCTTGACGCCGGTCGCCTTGGTGAAGGCGTCGACCATCTTCATGAAGGCTTCGTCCTCGCTCGGCACGAAGCGCTTCCAGCGCAGCAGCGAGAGGCTGGCGCCGGGCTCGGGCTTCCACTCGGTGCTCTGCGCCCAGGCCCGGGCGAAGCCCAGGAGGTCGCTGCCGGCGGCGAGACCGGTCGCGGCAGCGCCCGCGAGGAGGGAACGGCGATCGAGTACGGACATCGTAGGCTACTCCCTCGGTGATCCTGGTGTCGGCGGACGCCCCGCCTCCTGCATCCGCTGGGGTGCAGGTCAGTTGGCCAAGCGACGGCCGGTCTCGGCGTCGAAGAAATGCACGCGGTTCGGCCGCAGGGAGACGGTCTCACCCGGGCGCTCGCTGACGCGCTCGCGCAGGACGCAGGTGAGATCCTGGCCGACGGCACGCACCGCCAGCATGGTCTCCGAGCCGGTCGGCTCCACGACGACCACCTCGGCGGCGATGCCGTCGGGCGCGAGGTCGAAATGCTCGGGCCGGACACCCAGGATGAGGGGCCTGCCCTCGACGCCGGCCGGCGCGCCGGTCAGCGGGATCGTCAGTCCCGTGTCGGTGGCGAAGACGAGGCTCCCGTTCGTCCGGACCTTGCCGGGCACGAAGTTCATGGAGGGGGAGCCGATGAAGCCCGCGACGAACAGATTATCGGGCCGGTCGTAGAGTTCGAGGGGCGGCCCGATCTGCTCGACGATCCCGTCATGCATCACGACGATCCGGTCGGCCATGGTCATGGCCTCGATCTGATCGTGGGTGACGTAGATGGTCGTCGTCTTCAGGCGCTGATGCAGTTCCTTGATCTCGGTCCGCATCGCGACGCGCAGCTTGGCATCGAGGTTCGAGAGCGGCTCGTCGAACAGGAACACCTGCGGGTCACGGACGATCGCCCGGCCCATGGCGACGCGCTGGCGCTGGCCGCCCGAAAGCTGGCGCGGGTAGCGGTCGAGGAGGTGGGTGAGCCCCAGGATCTGCGCGGCCTTGTTGACCCGCAGGTCGATCTCGGATGTCGGCGCCTTCCGGATCCGCATCGAGAAGGCCATATTCTCGCGGACCGTCAGGTGCGGGTAGAGCGCGTAGTTCTGGAACACCATCGCGATGTCCCGCTCCTTGGGCGGCACATCGTTCACGACCCGCTCCCCGATGCGGATCTCGCCGCCGGAGATGTTTTCCAGCCCCGCGATCATCCGCAACAGAGTCGACTTTCCGCAGCCCGATGGGCCGACCAGAATCACGAATTCACCATCACGAATGTCAACGGACACACCGTGCAGGACGTTCGTCGATCCAAAAGCCTTGCGAACCTCGCGGATTCCCACCGAGGCCATGCTTCCTCCCGATCTAGGCCACTCTGTCGGCGGCTCTAGAACATCAGTACAAAGGAGGGTGTGCGGGAAAGCAAGCGGGCTCCACGGCAAAGCTGCAGATAATCTTCGATTTGTCAGGCGATCCGTTGCGGACGGGTGACGAGGCCGCCGCGGTGAAACACAAGGCGGGATCAGGCGCGGCCCGGGATGCTATGGGACCGCACTCCGGCCGCGATGCCGGGGCGACGATTCGGATCCGCCGCGCGGGACCGCCTCTTCGTGACTGCGGCGTTCGAGCCGGGCGCCCCGCTGGCGGAGATCTCAGGGGAAGTGAGCGCATGTCGTCATCGGGCCTGACCGCGCGGGAGATCCTGCCCGCGGATGGATGTCGCGGAGCCCTCGTGGGCCGGGTGTGGCGGCCGGACGTATCCGGCCCGAGCGTCGTGGCGATCCGCGCGGACGTGGCGGGCGCGGCGCGGGTCATCGACATCAGCGCCGCCTTCCCGACAGTCAGCGACCTGTGCGAGGCCCGCGATCCCGGCGCGGCTCTGCGGAGTGCTGAGGGCGTGGATCTCGGCAGCCTCGACGCGATCCTGGCGAACACGCCGCCCGACGGGCGCGATCCAGCACGGCCGTGGCTCCTCGCCCCCGTGGACCTGCAGGCCCTGAAGGCGGCGGGCGTCACCTTCGCCACGTCGATGCTGGAGCGCGTGATCGAGGAGCGCGCCCGGGGCGATCTCGCCGCCGCGGCGGCGATCCGCGCCGAAGTCGAGCGTCTGGTCGGCCGGGACCTGCGCCGGCTCAAGCCCGGCTCGGCCGAGGCCATGGCGCTCAAGGAGGTGCTGGTCGCGCAGGGCGCCTGGAGTCAGTACCTGGAGGTGGGGATCGGTCCGGACGCCGAGATCTTCACCAAGGCGCAGCCGCTTTCCGCGGTGGGTTGCGGGGCGGATGCGGGTCTCCATCCGGAATCGCACTGGAACAATCCGGAACCCGAGGTGGCGCTCGCCGTCGCCTCGGATCAGCGGATCGTCGGCGCGACGCTCGCCAACGACGTGAACCTGCGCGATTTCGAGGGCCGGTCGGCGCTGCTCCTCGGGAAGGCCAAGGACAACAACGCCTCCTGCGCGCTGGGACCGTTCCTGCGGCTGTTCGACGACACCTTCGGCCTCGACGACGTGCGCCGCACCACCGTCACCCTGGAGGTCACCGGCACGGATGGCTTCCGGCTGGAGGGCGCCTCGCCGCTGGCCGAGATCAGCCGCGACCCGGAAGATCTGGCGGAGGCGCTGATGGGGACCACCCACAATTACCCGGACGGCGCCCTCCTCCTCCTCGGCACGATGTTCGCGCCGATCCAGGACCGGCACGGGCCGGGCCTCGGCTTCACCCACGCCGAGGGCGACCGGGTGGTGGTGGCGAGCCCGGAACTCGGCAGCCTCGTCAATCGCATGCGTCCCTGCGATGCCTGCGAGCCCTGGACGTTCGGCGCCCGCGCGCTGATGCGCAACCTCGCGGCGCGCGGGATTCTGTGACAGAGCGTCGGGCGGAGCGACGCCCGACGCGGCAACCCGAACACTCCTGAGATGATGCCGATGACCGACGCCGCCTTCCTCGACCGCCTCGCCGCGATCGTCGGCCCGTCCGGCGTCGTCACCGGCGACGAGCTGCGCGGGCGCTCGGCCAACTGGACGCGGCCGACCGAGCCCTGCGCCGCCCTGGCGCTGGTCCGGCCGCGCGACACCGGTGAGACCAGCGCCGTCATGGCGGCGTGCCACGAAGCCGGCGTCGCGATCGTGCCGCGGGGCGGCGCCACCGGCCTCGTCGACGGCACCCTCTGCGCGCCCGACGAGATCACCCTCTCGACGGAGCGCATGACCGGCATCGAGGCCGTGGACCCGCTGGGCATGACGGTGGTGGTCGGCACCGGCGCCACCATCGAGAGCGTTCAGGATGCGGCTGCGGCCGCCGGCCTGTTCTTCCCCCTCGACCTCGGCGCCCGCGGCTCGGCGACGATCGGCGGCGCCGTCTCCACCAATGCGGGCGGCCTGCGCGTCCTGCGCTACGGCATGATGCGCGAGATGGTGCTCGGCCTGGAGGCCGTGCTCGCCGACGGCACCGTGGTGTCGTCCATGCGGCCGCTGATCAAGAACAACACCGGGCTGGACCTGAAGCAGCTCTTCGTCGGGACCGAGGGGACGCTGGGCCTCGTCACGCGGGCGGTGCTGCGGCTGCGCCCGGAACCCGCCGGCTACGCCACGGCGCTGATCGCCTGCCCGGGGGTGGACGACGGGGCGCGGGTGCTGCGCGCGGCGCAGAGCGCCTTCCAGGGGCGCGTCTCGTCGTTCGAGGGACTGTGGCCGGATTTCTACCGGCTGATGACGGCGCCCGGGCGCGCGACGCCGCCCCTGGGGCACGATTATCCGTTCTACGCGATCATCGAGATCGAGTGCGTGACCGAGGAGGCCGACCGCTTCCTCGGGCTGCTGGACGGATTGATGGACGACGGCACGATCCTCGACGCGGCGATCGCCTCGTCGGAGGAGCAGCGCCGGGGCATGTGGCGCATCCGCGACCGCGTGGAGCATCTCAACGCCGACGGGATCGAGCGGGCCTTCGACGTCAGCGTGCCGCTGTCCAGGATGGACGGCTACGTCCGCGGGGCACTCGACCGGCTCGCCGCCATCCCGGGCTGCCGCGCCGTCGTCTACGGCCACATCGGCGACAACAACCTGCACTGGAACACGACCCGCCTCGACGCGGCCGGCAACGCCGCCATCGACGCGGCGATCTACACGCCGCTCGCGGAGCTGAACGGCTCCGTCTCCGCGGAACACGGGATCGGGCTGGAGAAACGGGGCAAGCTGCCGCTGTCGCGCTCACCGGAGGAGATCGCCGCCATGCGGCTGGTCAAGCGGGCGCTGGATCCCGACAACCGGCTGAACCCGGGCAAGATCTTCTGAGCTTACTTGCGGTGGCGATCCGGCTGGCAGTCCGCCTGACACCCCGCGGCGGGCGTGACGCGATCGACGGTTGGGCCCGCGACGAGAAGGGCCAGTTCTACCTGAAGGCCCGTGTTGCGGCTCCGCCGGTGGACGGGTCCGCGAACGCGGCGCTCGTGTTGATGATGGCGAAGGCGCTCAAGATCAGCCGCGGCTCGGTCCGGATCGCCTCCGGCGATCAGACTCGGTTGAAGATCCTGGAGATCGAGGGTGTCGCGCGGATGGATCTGGAGCGCATCTTGGGCCAGCCCTGAAGGAGGCACAGCGATCGCGACCGTCCTTGCGTGCTGAGCGAAACAATCCCGGGGCGGCAAGATCTCCGATGTCGCGCCAGACTGGGTTGCTTCGCTCCGCGCGCAGGGACGGAAGGGTTGCGTGAACACGAGCAGCCCTCGGACGATGCATCCCGCCATCGCGACGCATCGTCCATCTCCTGAAGGACGGCGCCTCTAGAACGCGACCTTGTCGCCGCCCTTCAGCGACAGGATCTCGCGCGCCTCGTCGGGCGACGCGACCGCGAGGCCGAGCCCCTCGATGATCGAGCGGACGCGCCGGACCTGCGCGGCGTTGGTCTCGGCGAGCTTGCCGGGCCCGTCCCAGAGGCTGTCCTCCAGACCGACGCGGACGTTGCCGCCCATCGCGGCCGCCATGGCGGCGATGTTCATCTGGTTGCGGCCGGCCCCCAGCACCGACCAGCGGTACTGGTCGCCGAACAGCCGGTCGGCGGTGCGCTTCATGTGCATCACGTCGTCAGGATGCGCGCCGATACCGCCCTGAAGACCGAACACCGTCTGGATGAACAGCGGCGCCTGCACGAGGCCCTGATCGAAAAAGTATTTCAGGTTGTAGAGATGCGCGGTGTCGTAGCACTCGAACTCGAAGCGCGTCCCGTTCGGGCCGCAGGTGGTGAGGATGTGCTCGATCTGCCCGAAGGTGTTGCGGAAGATGATGTCCTTGTTGCCGAGGTAGTCCCGCTCCCACTGGTGCTTCAGATCCTTGAAGCGGTCGAGCATGCCGAACAGGCCGAAATTCATCGAGCCGAGATTCAGCGAGGCGACCTCCGGCTGGAAGGTCGCCGCCGGGCGCACCCGCTCCTCGATCGACATGGTGGGCGCGCCGCCGGTGGTGATGTTCACCACGCAGGACGAGCGCTGCTTGATCACCGGCAGGAATTTGGCGAAGGCCTCGGGCGACTGGTCCGGCTGGCCGTTCTCCGGGTTGCGGGCGTGCAGGTGGACGATGGCGGCTCCCGCCTCGGCGGCGCCGATGGCGGCGTCGGCGATCTCCTCGGGGGTCACCGGGAGATGCGGCGACATGCTCGGCGTGTGGATCGCGCCCGTCACCGCGCAGGTGATGATGACTTTCCGCTGTGAGGCCATGCTCAGTCCTTCTGTGAAGCCTTGTGGGCCCGCAACGCCGCCAACCGCGCGTCGCGGCGGTTCATGCGGGCGGGCAGATCGGCGGGGGCCTGCCAGTTCGCCATGATGGCCTCGGTGGCCGGCACCTCGTAAACGCTCGGCGGCGCGGGATCGGCGGCGAGATTCTTGTAGAAGCCCGTGTAGCGGGCGCAGTAATCGGCGATGCCGCCCGGCGCATTCAGCTCGATCGTCTCGAACGGGCCCATGAAGCTCCAGCGCAGGCCGAGCCCGTCCGAAACGGTCTTGTCGAGATCCTGAGGGGTCACGTAGCCCTCGGAGGCGAGACGGAACGCCTCCGCCAGGAGCGCGCCCTGCAGCCGGTTGAGGATGAAGCCCTCGATCTCCTTGAGCACGGTGATCGGCACCTGGCCGATCCGCTCGTAGACCGCCCGCGCCCGCGTCAGGACGTCCGGCGCGGTCCAGGAGGCGCCGGAGATCTCCACCAGCGGGATCAGGTGGGGCGGATTCACCGGATGGCCGATCAGGCAGCGCGCCCGGCCAGGGAGGTTCTCGGTGAACAGGGAGCAGCGGATCGCCGAGGAGGAGGACGCGATGATGGCGTCCTGCGGCGCCTGGGCATCGAGTTCAGCGAAGAGGCTTCGCTTCACGTCGAGCCGCTCCGGCCCGTTCTCCTGCACGAACGTCACGCCCTGGAGAGCAACGGCGAGAGTCGCCGCGGCCCGGATGCGGCGCGCTGCGCCCTCCGGATCGGGGCAGAGGCCGTTTTCCGCCAGCGTCCGCAGCCCCTCCGCGCAGAGCGGGACGGCGGCCTCGGCGACGCCCGCGGCGGCATCGAACAGGCGCACGTCCCAGCCGGCGCGGGCGAAGATCATCGCCCAGGCCCGGCCGATCAGGCCGCTGCCGACGATCGCGACGCTCTCGGTCATAGCCACAGCACCTTCCGCCTCAGATCCTGATCCTCGCGCAGGAGGCGCGATTCACCCGTCCACTGCACGCTGCCCCGTTCCAGCGCCACCGTCCGGTCGGAGAGTGCCAGCGCCAGGTCGAGGTGGTGATCCACCAGAATGATCGCGATCTCCCGGCGCAGGCGGTCGAAGGCCTCGAACAGCTCCTCCGTCACCGCTGGCGACAGGCCCTCGAACGGCTCGTCGAGGAGCAGGAGCCGCGTGTCGCCAGACAGGGCGCGCGCCACCGCCACCATCTGCTGCTCGCCCCCCGACAGGCGGGCGGCATCGACGTTCCAACGCTCCTTGAGCCGCGGGAAGAACTCGAGGACCTTGTCTTCGTCCCAGTGGATGCCGGCGCCGGTGAGCCGCCGCAGCCGGCCGAGGCCGAGATTCTCGGCGACGCTCATGCCGGCGAACAGCGCCCGGCCCTGCGGCACGTAGCCGATGCCGAGACGGGCAATCCGGTCCGGCGACAGACCGGCGATGTCCTTGCCGCCGAGCACGATGCGGCCGGCGGCCGGGGGCGCGGTGCCGATCAGAGTCTTCAGCAGCGTCGACTTGCCGGCTCCGTTGCGGCCCAGCAGGGCTACGACCTCGCCCCGGCGCACCGCGAGGTTCACACCGTTGAGGATATGCGACTTGCCGTAGAAGGTGTCGACGCCCTCCATGGCGAGCAGCGTCTCGGCCTCGGCGGCGCTCGCCCGCGGCTTGGCGGCGATCGCCGCGGTGCCGGAGCCCAGATAGACCGCCTGCACCCGGGCGTCGTCCCGGGCGTCCGCGACCGATCCGTCGACCAGCACGGCGCCGTCGGCCATCACGGTGACGCGGTCCGCGAGGCGGAACACGCGGTCGATGTCGTGCTCCACCAGCAGCACCGGGATGTCGGCCGAGAGCGCCTTGATCAGGTCGCCGACGCGCTCGCGTTCGGCCGCCGCGAGGCCGGCCAGCGGCTCGTCGAGGAGCAGCAATCGGGGCCGGGTCGCCAGCGCCAGCCCCATGTCGAGGAGGCGCTGGCCGCCGTAGGAGAGGCTGCCGGCCTCGGCCCGCTCGATTCCGGCGAGGCCGGTCCAGCGCAGCAGTTCGGCGGTGTCGTCGGCGACCTCGCGGATCGAAAGGGCATCCCGCCACAGGCTGAAATGCGCCGCGTGCCGCGCCTGGACCGCGAGACGGATGTTCTCCTCCACCGACAGGCCCGGGAACAGGTTGGTGATCTGGAACGAGCGGCCGAGGCCGGCCCGCGTGATCGCGTGCGGCTCCAGGCCCGCGATCTCGCGCCCGTCGAGGCGGATGCTGCCGCCGCTCGGCCGGAACATCCCGGAGAGCAGGTTGAAGGCCGTGGTCTTGCCGGCGCCGTTCGGGCCGATCAGGGCGTGCAGCGTCCGGTCGGCCACCGCGAAGGACACGCCGCGCACCGCCGCCACGGGGCCGAAGCTCTTCCTGATGTCGTCGGCGACGAGGACCGGCCCCTCGGTACGCCCCTCCGCGATGAAGCGCGCCGGGACCCGCCCCGACGCGCCGGTCCGGCGCGCCGACATGGCGGCGCCCTCGGCGGGCACGCGCCGGAAGGGCTTCAGAAGCCGCGCCGCGATGCCGACCAGCCCGTCCGGGGAGAACACGATGAAGGCGACGAACAGAAGGCCGAAATAGAGCAGCCAGTCGGCGGTGTAGATCGACAGGAACTCGCGGAACAGGATGTAGAACAGGGCGCCGAGCGCGGGCCCGAGGAACGAGCGCATCCCGCCGATCACCACCATGGCGAGCAGTTCGCCCGAGAAGGCGATGGAGATTGGGTCCGCGGAGGTGAAGCGGTGGCTGTAGGCCGAGAGCGCCCCGGCGAGCCCGGTGATCGTCGCCGAGATCACGAAGGCCGCGAGCTTGTAGCGGTTGGTGGCGTAGCCGAGGAAGCCGGCGCGCTGCTCGTTCTCGCGGATCGCCACGAGCACGCTGCCCATGGGCGAGCGGCGGAAGCGCCACAATCCGACGAGCACCACGAAGGCGATGGCCGACACCGCGGCGTAGTAGGCGCCCGGCTCCTGAAGCGCCGCCCAGCGGTGCAGGTTGCCGATGCCGTTCTCGCCGCCGGTCAGGTCCGTCCAACGGAACGCGATGGCGTAGAGCATCGCCGTGAAGGCGAGGGTGAGGAGCGAGAAGTAGACACCGCGCCGCCGCAGGATCAGGCCGCCCGCCGCCACGGCCGCGAGCGCGGTGATCGCCAGCGCCCCCAGCAACGGCAGCGCCATGTCGCCGGGGAACAGCCGGGTCTGCAGGATCGCCACCGCGTAGGCGCCGACGCCGAACCACGCCCCGTGGCCGAACGAGGTCAGGCCGGTCCAGCCGACCAGGATGTTGAGGCCGAGCACGGCCAGGGCGAAGATCACCACGTCGGTGGCGGTGATCAGCGTCAGCCCGATCGCGTCGAGGGCGAAGGGCAGGACGATCAGGGCGGCGAGTGCCGCCCAGAGCTGGCGGCTCTCGCGCAGGATCGGACCGCGCTGCGGCAGGGCGAGCGGCAGCGGCTCGGCGGTTCCGGACATGGGACGCTCTCCGCTCACTCGAACCGGGCGATGTGCTCGCCGAACAGGCCGCGCGGGCGCAGCAGCAGGACCAGCACCATGAGGGCGTAGACGGCGGCCTCCGTGGCCGGGGGATAGGCGTAGGCGGTCAGGCCCCGGACCACGCCGACGATCAACGCGGCGAGCACCACGCCCCAGAAGGAGCCGAGGCCGCCGATCACCACCACCACGAAGGCGAAGGTGAGGATCTCGGCGCCCATGGCGGGATGGACGCCGGTCACCGGCGCCATCATGGTCCCGGCGAGCGCGGCGAGCCCGACCGCGATCGTCACCACCGCGGTCATGTAGGGCCGGAGCGAGATGCCGAGCGCCGCCACCATGTCGGGGTTCTGCACGCCGGCGCGGACCACGCGCCCGAAGCTGGTGCGGGTCAGGAGCAGCCACAGGCCGGCCACGCAGGCGAGCGCGACCACCAGGATCGAGAGCCGATAGCGCGAATAGATCAGGTCGCCGATGAAGACCTGCCCGCGCAGCCATAGGGGGATCCCGAACGGCACCGGCGCGGCGCCGAAGGCCATCCGCAGCGCCTGCTCGGCCACCATGGCGAGCCCGAAGGTGAGGAGCAGGCCGAGCGTCGGGTCTCCGCGGTAGAAGCGCCGCAGCAGGAAGCGCTCGATCACGAGGCCGAGCAGGCCGACCACCAGGGGCGACGCGACGAGGGCGCCGCCGAAGCCGATCGTCGGCGTCAGCAGCACCGTCAGGTAGGCACCGATCGCGTAGAACGCGCCGTGGGCGAGATTCACGATCCCGCCGAGGCTGAAGATCAGCGACAGGCCGAGGGCGATCAGCAGGTACTGGACGCCGATCAGCAGGCCGTTGAGCACCTGCTCCAGGATGAAGACGAGCTGCATCGCCGCCTCACGCCGGGAAGGTGCAGGCGTTCTCGTCGCGGGTCGTGGCGAGCACTTCCAGGCTCTCGCCCGGACCGGGCAGCGGCCCGGTCGAGGAGAAGATGTCGTAGGGGTTCTTGACCTGATCGGCCGGCAGGGCGGTGATGGCGAACATCTCCTGCATCAGCTCGTGGTCCCAGGGGCGGAAGTAACCCTCGCGCACCTTGGCGATGTCGAACTTCGCCCCCGATTCCAGGTGCTCCACCACCTTGATCGACTCGGTCGACTTCAGCTCGTTCATCGACTGCGCGACGATCTTCATCGCCGTGTAGTCGCCCCAGCCCTGGTTCTCCGGCGGCTTCTTGTACTTGGCTTTGAAGGCCGCCACGAACTTCTTGGCCGAGGGCGAGTCGATCTGGTGATGCCAGATCACCGGCCACGTGCCGAGGAAGTTGCCCGGTCCGGCGCCCCAGGCGAGCGCCGTGTCGAAGCCGAAGCCGGCGACCGGGAACGGCAGGCCGAACTCGCTGAACTGCTTGAGGAAGTTGGTGATCTGCGCTCCCGCGAGGTTGCAGATCACGAGGTCGGGCTTGGCCTGGCGCAGCTTCAGCAGGAAGGGCGAGAAGTCGGTCAGCTCCGTCGGGATCAGATCCTCGCCGACCAGGGTCGCGTCGTGGGACGCGAAGTACTTCTTGGCCTGCTTCAGGAGATCGTGGCCGAAGGCGTAGTCGGCGGTGAGCGCGTAGACCTTCCGGCCCTTGATCAGCCCACGATCGAGCAGGGCGCGCCCGCAGGCGCGCACCATCATGGTGTTCTGCGCCTCCACGTGGAACATGAAGCGCTTGCAGTCGGAGCCGCGCAGCGCGTCCGAATTGGCGCCGGTGTTGATGAACAGGATCTTCTCGCGCTGGGCCACCTGGCTGATCGCCAGCGCCGAGGCGGAGTTGATCTCGCCGACCAGGCAGGCGACCCGGTCGCGCTGGATCATGCGCTCGGCCTTGGCCGACGCGGTCTGCGGGTTGACGCTGTCCTCCGACAGCAGCTCGACCTTCCGCCCGGCGATGCCGCCGGCGGCGTTGATCTCCTCGACGGCCAGTTGGGCCGCCTGCATGGCGAACTCGCCGAGCGGGCCGAGGAAGCCCGTGCGCGGCGTCAGATGGCCGATGCGGATCACATCCGACTGCGCCTGCGACAAGGCCGGACTGGCCAGGGCGGGCGCGAGGAGCGCTGCGCCGCCGGCTCTCAGAAGGCTGCGGCGAGAAAGGGAATCCCCGAACCGGTCCGTCATCGTTCCGCTCCCGTGCGTGTCCTCCAGTCGGGTTCTTTGAACGGGCTCTGGCGGCCCTCACCCGAACTGTGATCACAGATCACTAGCGCGATAGTGCCGGATCCGTCTAGTGTCGGCACATGAATTCCACCGCGGCCCTCGCCGAACTGCCCCAGCTCGAACGGCGGACCTTGTCCGACACCGTCTACGAGGCGCTCTCGGACCTCCTCGCCTCCGGCCGGCTGGCGCCGGGGGACCGGCTGTCGCTCCGTCAGAGTGCGGCGGCGCTGGGGGTCTCGGTGATGCCGGTCCGCGAGGCGGTCAGCCGTCTGGCGGCGGACGGGGTGCTGGAAGTGGCCCCGAATCGCATGATCCGCGTGCCGTTCATGAGTGCGGCGGCCTTCCGGGCGCTGGCCGAAACCCGGATCGCCGTCGAGGGGATTGCGGTGGCGAGGGCGGCGGAGCGCCGGACCGAGGTCGATCTCGCGGCCATCCGGCGAGCCGAAGCCGCCTTCCGTGCGGAGGCGGAGGCGGCGCGTCCCGATCGTGCGCGGGCGGTACAGCTCAACCGTGACCTGCACTTCGCGATCTACGACGCCTGCGGTCTGCCCCCGCTTCAGGAAATCATCGCCCGGCTGTGGCTGAAGGCCGGTCCGGTGATCAACCTGGACCTGCGCGCCCATCCGGAGCGCCTGCTCCAGGGCTTCGCGCTTCGGCGGCACGCCGAGGCGCTCGCGGCGATCGAGGTCCGGGACAGCGCGGCGGCCTCCGCCGCCATTGCGGCCGACATTCGGGAAGCTGCAGAGTTCATCATGTCCCGCGGCGGGTTGCGGGACGCGTAAGGGAAGGATTGACCATGGATCTCGGGATCGCCGGCCTGCGGGTCGTGGTGACGGCGGGTGCGGCCGGTATCGGGCGTGCCATCGTGGACGCCTTCCTGGAGGAAGGCGCGCGGGTCTTCGCCTGCGATGTCGACGCGGACGCCCTGGCGGCGATGCCGGACTCGGTCGGGCGCTGCCGCACCGACGTGGCCGACCGCGACGCGGTCGACGCGATGATGAACCAAGCCGTCGAGTTCCTCGGTGGCCTCGACGTGCTGGTGAACAACGCCGGCATCGCCGGCCCCACCGGCCGGGTGGAGGAGATCGCCCCGGAGGAGTGGGATCGCTGTCTCACCGTCTGCCTGACGAGCCAGTTCAACTGCGCGCGGCTGGCGGTGCCGCACCTGCGCCAGAGCGAGAACGCCTCGATCGTCAACCTGTCCTCGGCCGCGGGCAAGTTCGGCTTCGCCCTGCGCAGCCCCTACGCGGCGGCCAAGTGGGGCGTCATCGGCTTCACCAAGTCCCTGGCGATCGAACTCGGCGGCGCCGGCATCCGCGTGAACGCGATCCTGCCCGGCCTCGTGGCGGGCGACCGCCAGCGGCGGGTGCTGGAATCCAAGGCGCAGCAGCAGGGCGTCAGCTTCGCCGAGATGGAGACCCGCGCCTTCTCGTTCGTCTCGGTCAAGGAATACGTCACCGCCCGTCAGCTCGCCGATCAGGTCCTGCTGCTCTGCTCGCCCCGCGGCCGCACCATCTCGGGGCAGGCCATCTCGATCGACGGTGACACGCGCATGCTGTCTTGAAATCAACTCAGCGTCGATCCTGCTGCGAGTTGCCTCGCGGCAGGCTAGGTACTGGGCCGATCGAGAGGGCGAAGCCCGCGGCGTGCGTGACCGACCGGCGTACGCCTGCCCCCGGACGATGTGAGGAGCCGACCATGAGCGATAAACGCCGCGTGTCCCCCGCCGACCTGCGCTCGAAGGCCTGGTTCGACAACCCGCACAACCCCGGCATGACCGCGCTCTACCTGGAGCGATACCTCAATTACGGTCTGACGCCGGAGGAACTGCGCTCGGGCAAGCCGCTGATCGGCATCGCGCAGACCGGATCGGACCTGTCGCCGTGCAACCGGCACCATCTCGAACTGGCCAAGCGGGTGCGCGAGGGCATCACGGCCGCCGGCGGCGTCGCCTTTGAGTTCCCGTGCCACCCGATCCAGGAGACGGGCAAGCGGCCCACCGCCTCCCTCGACCGCAACCTCGCCTACCTGTCGCTGGTGGAGGTCCTGTACGGCTACCCCCTCGACGGCGTCGTGCTGCTGACGGGCTGCGACAAGACCATGCCGGCCTGCCTGATGGCCGCCGCCACCGTGAACATCCCGGCGATCTCGCTGAACGTCGGCCCGATGCTGAACGGCTACTTCCAGAAGGAGCTGACCGGGTCCGGCACGATCGTCTGGAAGACCCGCGAGCGCCACGCGGCCGGCGATATCGACTACCAGCAATTCATGGACATCGTCGGCTCGTCGGCGCCCTCCACGGGTCATTGCAACACGATGGGCACGGCCTCGACGATGAACGCGCTCGCCGAAGCGCTCGGGCTCGCCCTGCCCGGCTCGGCCGCGATCCCGGCCCCCTACCGCGAGCGCGGGCAGGCGGCCTACGCCACCGGCCAGCGGATCGTCGAGATGGTCTGGGAGGACCTGAAGCCCTCCGACATCCTGACCCGCGAGGCATTCGAGAACGCCATCGTGGCCAACGCGGCCATCGGCGGTTCGACCAACGCCCCGATCCACATCAACGCCATCGCCAAGCACATCGGCGTGCCGCTGAGCTGCGACGACTGGGAGCGCGTCGGCTTCGAGATTCCGCTGCTGGTGGACATGCAGCCCGCCGGCCGCTGGCTCGGCGAGGAATACTTCCGCGCCGGCGGGTTGCCGGCCGTGTTCGCCGAGCTGATCGATGCCGGCAAGGTTCACGAGGGCGCGCTGACCTGCAATGGCCGCACCGTGGGCGAGAACTACAGCGGCCGGCACAGCTGGAACCGCGACGTGATCCGCACCTACGGGGAGCCCCTGATGGAGCGGGCGGGCTTCCTCAACCTGAAGGGCAGCCTGTTCGATTCGGCGATCATGAAGACCTGCGTCATCTCCGAGGAGTTCGCGGCGCGTTACCTGCGCAACCCCGCGGACCCGATGGCCTTCGAGGGCCGCGTGGTCGTGTTCGACGGGCCGGAGGATTACCACACCCGCATCGACGATCCGGCCCTCGACATCGACGAGAACACCATCCTGATCATGCGCGGCGCCGGGCCCATCGGCTATCCGGGTGCCGCCGAGGTGGTGAACATGCAGCCGCCCGGCGCCCTCATCCGGCGCGGCGTGACGTCGCTGGCCTGTATCGGCGACGGACGGCAATCCGGCACCTCCGGCACCCCCGCCATCCTCAACGCCTCGCCGGAGGCGGCGGCGGGCGGCGGTCTCGCGCTGCTGCAGACCGGCGACCGCGTACGCGTCGACCTCAACCGGCGCAGCGCCGACATCCTGCTCCCACCCGAGGAGCTGGAGCGCAGGCGGACGGATCTCGCGGGACGGGGCGGCTTCCCCTATCCGGCGACACAGACGCCGTGGCAGGAGATCTACCGCGATCAGGTGGGCCAGCTCGACCAGGGCATGGTGCTGAAGGGTGCGGTGAAGTTCCAGAAGGTCGCCCAGGTCTCGGGCGTGCCGCGGGACAATCACTGAGACGGACGGGAGCGCCGCCGCGACGGCTGTCCCTCGCCGCTCGGCCGGGACGGTGTCGCGGCCGGACGTTCCGGTCGTTGCGCCGGAAGCGCGCAGGTCGCCGGCCGGCGATTTCCGATCCGGTGAATTTTGAATACAACCAATTCCGGCGGACGCCATCCGCCGCCGGAGGATTGAGTCGTGACGGACGCGAGGGCTGAGACCGCGACGGCGCCGCGCGCCGCAGCACGCCTGGATGCCGGGTTGGCGCGCAGGCTGGCGGAACAGCTCCAGGGCGAAGCGCGCTTCGATGCCTTCACGCGCGGGCGCTACAGCACGGACGCCTCGATCTATCAGATCATGCCGGCGGGCGTCGTGCTGCCACGCTCGGCCGCCGACATCGCCGCGACGCTGCGGATCGCCGCCGATCACGGCGCCCCCGTGATCATGCGCGGCGGCGGCACCTCGCAGAACGGCCAGCCGATCGGCCGGGGACTCGTCGTCGACTGCGCGCGCCATTTCAACGGCGTCCTGGCCTACGATCCGGAGGCCGGCACCATCACGGTCGAGCCCGGAATGGTGCTAGAGCGGCTCAACGCGCGGGTGAAGGCCGACGGCTGGTTCTTCCCGGTCGAGCCCTCGACGGCAACCCGCTGCACCATCGGGGGCATGGCGGGCAACAATTCCTGCGGTGCCCGGTCGCTGCGCTACGGGAAGATGAGCGACAACGTGCTGGCGATGGAGGCGCTGTTCCACGACGGAGAGGGCTTCGCCTTCGGCCTCCGCGGCGATGCGGCGGGGGTTACCGGCTCGGCGCGAGCGGAGGCGCTCGCCGGTCGCATGTGCGCCCTCGCGGAGCGCCACCGGGACGAGATCGTGTCCCGCTATCCGACGGTCCAGCGCCGGGTGGGCGGCTACAACCTCGATGCGCTGATCGAGGCCCGGCCGAACCTCGCACACCTGCTGGTGGGCTCCGAGGGGACGCTTGCCGCCACCACGTCGGTGACGCTGCGGCTGTCCCGCCTGCCGGCGCACCGGGTGATGGGGGTCTGCCACTTCCCGTCGTTCCGCGACGCCATGGAGACGACGCGGCACATCGTCGACCTTGACCCTGTGGCCGTGGAACTGGTCGACAACAACGTGCTGGTGCTCGGGGCCGACATCCCGCTGTTCCGCACGACGCTCGCGGACATCACCCGGGGCAAGCCGAACTGCCTGCTGCTCACCGAGTTCGCCGGTGACGACCTCGCCGCCCTGAAGCGCGGCCTCAAGCGCCTCGATGCCTGCATGGCCGATCACGGCTTTCCGAACGCCGTCGTCGAAGTGGTCGAGCCGCCCCGGCAGAGGGCGGTCTGGGAGGTGCGCGAAGCCTGCCTCAACATCATGATGTCGATGAAGGGCGACGCGAAACCGGTCTCCTTCATCGAGGATTGCGCGGTGCCGCTGGAGCACCTCGCCGACTACACCGATGCGGTCACCGCGGTCTTCACCAAGCACGGCACGCGCGGCACGTGGTACGCCCATGCCTCGGTGGGCTGCCTTCACGTCCGCCCGATCCTCGACATGAAGGAGGCGGGCGACGTGCGCCGGATGCGCCTGATCGCGGAGGAAACCTCCGAGCTGGTGCGCCGCTACAAGGGCTCCTATTCCGGCGAGCACGGCGACGGCATCTCGCGCTCGGAATACATCGAGCCCCTGTTCGGGCCGGTCCTGACCCGCGCCTTCGAGGCGGTGAAGGACGATTTCGATCCCGAGAACCGGCTCAATCCCAACAAGATCGTCCGGCCGCTCAAGATGGACGACCGCGACCTGTTCCGCTTCAAGCCGGACTATGCGGTGACGGCGCCGCCGAAGACCGCTCTCGACTGGTCGGATTGGGGCGGCTTCGGCGCGGCCGTCGAGATGTGCAACAACAACGGGACCTGCCGGAAGCTCGTGGGCGGGGCGATGTGCCCGTCCTATCGCGCCACCCGCGACGAGCAGCATCTCACCCGCGGCCGCGCCAATTCCCTGCGGCTCGCCATCTCGGGCCAGCTCGGCAAGGACGCCTTCACCAGCCCGGAGATGAAGCGGACCCTGGATCTCTGCGTCTCCTGCAAGGCCTGCCGCCGGGAATGTCCTACCGGCGTCGACATGGCCAAGATGAAGATCGAGTTCCTGCACCACTACCACGCCCGGCACGGGCTGCCGCTGCGGGAGCGGCTGATCGCCCAGATGCCGCTCTACGCCGGAGCCGCGGCGAAGCTCGCGCCGCTCCTGAACCTGCGCGACCGGTACCCGGTGCTCGCGGCCCTGTCGGAGCGAATGGCCGGACTCTCGGCGCGGCGCACCCTCCCGCGCTGGCGGCGGCCCTGGAGCGAGCAGGGCGAGGCCGCCCATCCGGGCGACGTGGCGGGCGACTTCCGCGACGTGATCCTGTTCGGCGACACCTTCAACCGCGCCTTCGAGCGCGAGAACCTGGAGGCCGCCGAGCGCGTGCTCCGGGCTGCCGGCTATCGCCTGCACCGGGTCGACCCGCCCCGTGGGCGGCGGCCGCTCTGCTGCGGCCGGACCTGGCTCGCCTCCGGCCAGACCGACCGGGCCCGCCAGGAGGCGCGGCGGACCCTCGACACCCTGCTGCCCTTCATCCGCGCCGGCGCGCGCGTGGTCGGCCTGGAGCCGTCCTGCCTGCTCACCTTGCGTGATGAGTTCGGCGCTCTGCTGCCGGGCGAGGATGCAAAGCTCCTGGGCCGGCAATCGGTCCTGTTCGAGGAACTGCTGGCCGCCGATCTCGCGGCGGGCCGGATCGAGCTGAAGCTGGCCGATCAGGGCGGCCGCGTCGCCCATCTGCACGGCCACTGCCACCAGAAGTCCTTCGGACTGATGGGTTCGGTGGAGACGGTCCTGCGGAGCGTGCCGGGGCTCGATCTGCGCGTGATCGAGTCGAGCTGCTGCGGCATGGCGGGTGCCTTCGGCTACCGGCCGGAATCGATCGACACCTCGTTCGCCATGGCCGAGCTGTCGCTGTTTCCGGCGCTGCGCGCCGCGGGGCCCGACGATCTCGTGGTGGCCGACGGCACGAGCTGTCGTCATCAGATCCACGACGGCCTCGGCATCCGCGCGGAACATGTGGCTCGCGTTCTGGATCAAGCCCTTGTGCCTCGACACTGAATTGCCGGCCCCATACACATGGAGCACAGGTCGTTGCGACCTGCCGTGTGTCGGGGGACCATGAACAAAATCGAGCCCGGGATCGGTATCAGCCGCCGTTACCTCCACGACGAGGTCGCGGAGCGGATGCGCGAACTGATCCGATCCGGCGAGATGGAGCCGAAGGCGCGGATCAACGAGAGCGAGTTGACGGAGCGCTTCGGGATCTCCCGCACGCCGCTGCGGGAGGCGATCAAGATCCTGGCCACGGAAGGGCTGCTGGAGCTGCTGCCGAACCGGGGAGCGCGGGTCGCGAGCATCTCGGATGCCGAACTCGAGGAGATGATGGAGGTCATCGCCGGCCTTGAGGCGACCGCCGGGGACCTCGCCTGCCGCACGATCTCCGACGCCGAGATCGACGCGCTGCTCGTCGACCACGAGGCCATGGTCGCCGCCTGGAAGGCGAGCGACGAGGCCGGCTACTTCAGCCACAACCGCCGGATCCACGAAGGCATCATGGCGGCGAGCCGCAACACGATCCTGGCGAACATCTACGAAGGCCTGTCGGGCCGGATCCAGCGCTCGCGCTACTCGGCGCACCAGACGGCGGCGCAGTGGGCCCGGGCGGTGGCCGAGCACGAGCGGATGATCGAGCTGCTGCGTGCCCGGGACGGGGCGGCGCTCGCCGTGCTGATGCGCGAGCATATCCGCGGGAAGAAGTCCGTGATCGCCGCCAATTACGGGGTGGCCGAGGACGTCTGAGCGCCCCGGGACGACCGCGGGTCAGGCGGCGCTCGGTGCCCGCAGGCCCGCGACGAGGTCGGTGAAGCGGTCGCCTTGCACGACGACGTGGGTTCGCAGCGCCTCGGCGGCCTTGGTCTCGTCGCCGGCGAGGATCGCGGCGACGATCGCTTCGTGCTCGGCCAGCGATTGCGGCAGGCGCTGGCGGACGCGCAGCTGAAGGCGGCGGTAGGGCGCCAGGCGGCGGTGGAGGGACAGCGCCTGCTCGGCCAGGAACGCGTTGCGGCTCGCCCTGTAGACGACGGTGTGGAACACGTAATTCTCGGCGTAATACGCCTCGGTGTCGGACAGCGCGAGCGCGGCCCGGCACCCGTCGAGGGCGGCGCGCAGAGCCGCCGCGTCGTCGGGCACAAGCCGCCGCGCCGCGAGTCGGCCGCAGGCCGCCTCGATCTCCGCCATGGCCTCGAACATCGCGAGCAGGAGATGGGGCTCGGGGGCGCTGACGATCGCGCCGCGCCTGGGCTTGGTCTGCACCAGCCCGGTGACGGCCAGTTGGAGGAGCGCCTCGCGGATCGGCGTGCGCGAGACCCCGAACCGCGCCGCGAGCTGGTTCTCGTCGAGCCGCGAGCCCAGCGCGAGCTCGCCCGAGACGATCTCGTCCTCGATCCGCTGTCTCAGACGCTGGGTATGGTTCATTCTCCGGCAACCTCCCTCAGGATCCGGACGACGCACCTGACGCGACTCAGCGCTGTCAGGCCGCTGACACGTCGATGCATTATGCTGAAGCGTTGACAAAATATACAAGCCAGTCATTCATGCATACAACGAAGCCGCCGCAATATTGCAGCGCACAATACTAAGCCGCTGTGTTTGCGGTGCGGGAGAGTATGATGACGCCGACTCGTCGTTCGCTTGTCGCAGCCACCCTCGCGGCACCCGTGGTCCTGAAGTTCGGCCTCGGATCGGCGCAGGCGGCCACGACGCTGAAGCTGTCTCACCAGTTCCCCGGCGGCACGATCGAGGAAGGCGACTTCCGCGACCGCATGTGCCGGAAGTTCGCCAAGATCGTGAACGAGCGCTCCAAGGGCGCCCTGGAGGTTCAGGTCTATCCCGGCTCCTCGCTGATGAAGACGAACGCCCAGTTCGGCGCCATGCGCAAGGGCGCGCTCGACATGTCGCTGTATCCGAGCCCGTACGCGGGCGGCGAGGTGCCGGAGCTCAACATCGGGTTGATGCCGGCCCTGGTGACCTCCTACGCCCAGGCTGTGGCGTGGAAGAGCGCCCCGGTGGGACGCAAGCTGGCCGAGATCCTCGACGCGAAGGGCATCATCCTGGTCTCGTGGGTCTGGCAGGCGGGCGGGGTCGCCAGCCGCGAGCGCCCGCTCGTCGCTCCGGCGGACGCCAAGGGCATGAAGGTCCGCGGCGGCTCGCGCGAGATGGACATGATGATGAAGGAGGCGGGCGCCGCGACCCTGTCGATCCCGTCGAACGAATCCTACGCCGCGATGCAGACCGGCGCGTGCGACGCGGTGATCACCTCGTCCACCAGCCTGATCTCGTTCCGCCTGGAGGAGCTGGCCAAGGCGCTGACCTCCGGACGGGAGCGGTCGTACTGGTTCATGCTCGAGCCGATCATGATGTCCAAGACCGTGTTCTCCGGGCTGCCGAAGGACCAGCAGGATCTGATCATGGCGGTGGGCACCGAGCTCGAATCGTTCGGGCAGGCCGGCGCGAAGGAGGATGACACCCGGGTCGAGGAGATCTTCACCAAGGCGGGTGCCAAGGTCTCGCAGCTGGATGAGAAGTCGCTCGGGCAGTGGCGCGATCTCGCCCGGAATACCGCCTGGAAGGATTACGCCGGCAAGAACGCCACCTGCGCCGAGCTGCTCAAGCTCGCGGAGCAGGTCGCGTGAGCCACGGCTTCGACGCGGCCACCGCGGCCCCCGATGGGCAGGCCGCCGACGAACCCCGCCTGCCCGGGCTGCTCGGCCACTTCGACCGGGCGATGCGCCTCCTCAACCGGGTGATCCTGGCGCTCGGCGGGCTCTGCCTCGTCTCCGCCTGCCTCGTGCTGACCCACAGCGTGGTCGTCCGCTACGTCCTGAAGGAGCCGACGGACTGGCAGGACGAGATGGCGGTGTTCCTGATCATCGGGGCCACCTTCCTGTCGGCCGCGGGCGTGCAGGCCAAGCGCGGCCACGTGGCGATCGAGGCCCTGACAGGGCTGCTGTCGCCGACGGTGAACCGGATCCGGCTGCTCCTCGCGGACGTGATCAGCCTCACCTTCTGCCTGTTCTTCGCATGGAAGAGCTGGTCCCTCGACCACGAGGCCTGGGTCGACGGCCAGGTCTCGCAATCGACCTGGGGACCGCCGCTCTGGATCCCCTACACGCTCATGTCGTTGGGCATGAGCCTCCTCTGCCTGCAATTCGTCCTCCAGATCGCGGAGGCGCTGGCCTACGGACCCCGCGCCGCGGGCTGGGCGAAGCCGAAGATCGGGCTCGGCGCCGATCTGAACCGCAACCTCGAGCCCGAGGGCCCGGATCCGATGGGACAGACCGTGGCCGCGAAGGGAAAACGATGAGCACCGCGGCGATCGGCTTCCTCTATGCGGGCGCGACCCTCGGCGCGATGCTCTCGGGCATCCCCATCGCGTTCGCGCTGGGCTTCGTGGCGCTGGCCTTCATGGTGGCGTTCATGCCCGGCGCCTCGCTCGATACGGTGGCGCAGAACGTCTACGAGGAGATGGCCTCCATCACCCTGCTGTCGATCCCGCTGTTCATCCTGAAGGGCGCAGCGATCGGGCGGTCCCGGGCGGGCCAAGACCTCTACTCGGCCATGCACGCCTGGATGCACCGGATTCCCGGCGGGCTCGGCATCGCCAACGTCTTCGCCTGCGCGCTGTTCGCCGCGATGGCCGGATCGAGCCCGGCGACCTGCTCGGCGATCGGCTCGGCCGGAATCCCGGAAATGCGCAAGCGCGGCTACTCGCCGGGTTTCGCAGCCGGGATCATCGCGGC
>Ga0160428_1000417_pt1 | contig 48625 bp, 42 predicted proteins | sample SolpanmetagenomM_FD_108198 | JGI IMG/M metagenome (GOLD analysis project Ga0160428, IMG submission 108198) | Solar panel surface microbial communities from Lawrence Berkeley National Laboratory, California, USA - M | ecosystem: Engineered > Built environment > Solar panel > Unclassified ... | reverse complement strand
CGCCACGGCGCCACCGGCCTCGTCATCATCCACGACACCAAGCCCGCCTCCTACCCCTGGACGGTGGTGCAGAGCAGCAACGGCGGCGCCAAGCTGCACCCCACCACCCCCGACCACGGCGCCCGCAAGGTGGCCCTCGAAGGCTGGATGACCCTGCCCGCCGCCAAAAAGCTGTTTGAGGCCGCCGGGCTGAAATACGACGACCTCTACGCGGCCGCCAACAAGCCCGGTTTCCGCGGCAAAGACCTGGGGCTAAGCCTCACCACCACGCTGCACAATAAAATCACCTACAAGACCTCCAAGAACGTGGTGGCCGTGCTGCCCGGCACCACCCGGCCGCAGGAGTACGTTATTTACTCGGCGCACTGGGACCACCTGGGCATCGGCCCGGCCGTGAAGGGCGACTCCATTTACAACGGCGCCCTCGACAATGCCAGCGGCTGCGCGGGCTTGCTGGCCATCGCTACCGGCTTCCAGCAAGCCAAGGAAAAGCCCCAGCGCAGCATCGTGTTTCTGGCCGTAACGGGCGAAGAGCAGGGCCTGCTCGGCTCCGACTACTACGCCCAGCACCCGCTGTTCCCGCTCAAAAACACGGTGGCCGACATTAACATGGACGAGCTGCTGGCCTTCGGGCCCATGCGCGACCTCACCATCACGGGCTACGGGCAGTCGGACCTCGACGACTACGCCCGCGCTGCCGCTAAGGAGCAGAACCGCTACGTCATCTCCTACCAGCACCCCGAAACGGGCTCGTTCTACCGCTCCGACCACTTCAGCTTTGCCAAGGTGGGCGTGCCGGCGCTCTACGCCAGCGGCGCCTTCGAGAGCCGCCTGCACGGCAAGGCCTTCGCCGAGAAGGAGCGCGAAGACTTCGAGGCCAATAACTACCACCAGCCCTCCGACCAGTACAACCCGACCTGGGACCTGCGCGGCGCGGCCCAGGATGCGCGCCTGCTCCTCCGCATCGGCCAGCGGCTAGCCGCCGAAACTACCTTTCCGCAGTGGAAGCCCGGCTCCGAGTTTCGGGCCGTGCGCCTGAAGAGCCGCCCGCAGTAAGCCCGCCCAGGCTAGCTCCGCGCCCATAGCAAAGCCCCCGCCGCAACCAGTTGGTCGCGGCGGGGGCTTTTCGTGTTTATCGCTGCTAAGTAGCTAGGCTGCCGGCTACTTCTGCTGGCTAGTCAGCTCCTTCAGGCGCTTGTAGGTCTGCTTCGACTGGGCGAATTGCTTTTCTACGGCCTTGCGAATATCCCCCTTGAGGGCCTTGCGGCGCAGTGCTTTTTTGTACGCCTTAATGGCCCAGCGCTCGCCGTAGATGTTGGCGGCCAGGATGGCCTTTTCGTCGCGGGCAGTTACCACGGCCTGGGCATCCATCAGCTTGCGGTACAGCTTACCTTTGAGGGTGGTGCCGGTTTCGCGCTCGCCGCCTTTCTTGGTCAGGTAGTCGTTCAGGGTGCCGGCAAACTGCTGGCTCTGGCCCACCAGCTGCTGGTAGTAGCCTTTGAGCTGGGCGTCCTTGGTTTCGGCCACGGCGCGCTTGTAGCCTTCCACGCGGTCGTTCACGAACAGCAGCAGGCGGTCAATGGCTACTTTGGCGCGCTTGGCTTTGCCCTTTTTCTTGGGCGAAATCAGGGCTACCAGGCCGGCGGCCAGCAGGGCGCCGCCCACTATCTTCTGGGTGGTGGTGAGCTTGTTATAAGCCTCAGCCGTTTTTTTACCCGCCCCTTTTAGCGAGTCGGGCGTCTTGTCGAGCAGCTCCTTGCTCTTGCTGGCGGCCTCGTCGTAGAGGTCTTTTACTTTATCGGTGGCGTCGCCGTACAGGCCCTTGGCCTTGTCGGCCGTGTTGCTGTACAGGCCTTTAGCCTTGTCGGCAGCGTCGTGGAGCGCGTTCTGGGCCTTATCGGTAGCGTCGGAAGTAGGTTCGGGCAAGTTCATTGCGCTGCAAATCAGAATTAATGAGAAACACCTCTTCTACGCTAAAGCTTACCAATGTGTTAGGCCAGTGTTATGCCGAAGTTTGAATTAGCGGCTGCGCGCCCGCTCGCTTCTCAAAAATCAGCGTAGTCTGGGGTGCCGCTCAGCTGCGCCCAGCGGGCCGACAGAAACTTGGCATAGGCCAGCGGCGTCAGGCCATACGCGCCCAGGGCGTAGCCGTCGTTCACCTCCACCACGAGCGTCGCCCCGCCCGTCGTCACGCCCACGTCGAGGGCAAAGGCGGCGGGGGCTTCGGGGGCGTAGGCGGCCAGGGCGGCCGCCACCACGGCCGGGTCGAAGTGCGCGCGCCAGTCGCCCTTGTAGGGCCGCGCATCCAGAATCTGGCCGTAGCGCACAAAGCAGCGCCACTCGGCCCGAAACTGCACGGGCTCGGCGCACCACACGGGCGTGTCCTGGTGCTGGTCGCCGCAGCCAATCAGGTCGGCCGTGCGGCGCACGAGCACGCCCGTAAATTTCTTGGCATCCAGCATCGGCTTCACAAATACCGGCCAGCTTTCGGGGCTGCCAGCCACGGTGTTGATGGTGCTCTGCCACAGGCGCCGCCCCAGAAAAGGGCGCAGCGCCTCGGGGTAGCCCAGCTCGGGGGGCACCGCCAGGCCCAGCGCCCGCAGGCCCGCGCGCACGGCCGCAATATGGCCCACCACTATCTCGTCGGGCTGGTGGTCGCGCACGGGCGCGGCGTCGGTATAGGGCACTATTTCCCAGCCCATCTGCTGAAAGCCATCCAGGGCCAGGTAGTTATTTACGCTCTGGGGCCAGCCCTGGCGGTCGAAATGGATATGAGCACGCATCCACAAAAGAAGCACCCGACGGGCCAAACGGCCTTACACCAAAAAAGCCCGCTGAACTACATTCAGCGGGCTTTTTCAAACTTATTGACTTAGCCACGGGCTAGCCGGCGGTGCCGGCTGCCACCAGGCCTTCGGCCTTGGCAATGGCGGCCCCGAGTCCCGCCGCGTTTTTGCCGCCGGCGGTGGCGAAGAACGGCTGCCCGCCGCCGCCACCCTGGATTTCCTTGGCCAGCTCGCGCACCAGCGTGGTGGCGTTGAGCTTGCCGGCCTGGGCGATTTCATCGGCTAGCATCACGGCCAGCTGGGGCTTGCCGTCGACTTCGGCGCCCAACACCAGCACGAGGTTGGGCGTAGTCTGGCGCAGGTCGTAGGCCAGCTTCTTGAGGTCGTCGGCGCTGGTAGCCTGCACCTGGGCGGCCAGGAAGTTGACGCTGTTCAGCGGTTTCACCTGGCTAGCCAGCTGGGTTTTCTGCTGGCTGATGGCCTGCTGGGCAAAGCCTTCGATTTGCTTGCGCAGGGTGGCGATTTCGTCGGTCTGCTTTTCGAGCGAGGTCAGCAGGTGCTGGGGGTTGCCGAGGGCCTCGCGCACCTGGGCCAGCAGGTCGAGTTGCTGGTCCACGAAGGCTTCGGCGGCGCCGGCCGTTACGGCCTCAATGCGGCGCACGCCGGCGCCCACGGCGCTCTCAGCCACTATTTTGAAGTAGCCGATGCTGCCCGTGTTCTGCACGTGCAGGCCGCCGCAGAGCTCCACCGAGTAGTCTTTGTCGAAGGTGATGACGCGCACAAACTCGCCGTACTTCTCCCCGAAGAGGGCCATCGCGCCCAGGTTCTTGGCCTCGGCAATGGGCACGTGGCGGCGCTCATCCAGCGGAATCTGCTGGCGGATGCGCTCGTTCACAAGCTGCTCAATCTCGCGCAGCTGGGCATCGGTCACCTTCGTGAAGTGCGAGAAGTCGAAGCGCAGCAGCTTCTCGTTCACGAGCGAGCCTTTTTGCTGTACGTGCTCGCCGAGCACGCGGCGCAGGGCGGCTTGCAGCAAGTGGGTGGCCGTGTGGTTGTTCTTGATGAGCGCGCGGCGAGCCGCATCGGGCCGCAGCACAAACTCCTCGGTCAGCTCCTGCGGCAGCTCCAGGGTGGTGTGGATGAGCAGGTCGTTTTCCTTCTTGGTGTCAATGACGCGCACCTTGCTCAGCGGCGATTCGAGGTAGCCGGTGTCGCCCGTCTGGCCGCCGCTCTCGGCGTAGAAGGGCGTCTGGTCGAATACCAGCTGGTATTCTGTTTTGCCCTTCTTGTCGATTTTGCGGTAGCGCAGCAGGCGGGCCGTGGCCTCGTCCTGGTCGTAGCCCACGAACACGTTGGGCGTGTCGGTTTCGGTTACGGTCACCCAGTCGCTCTGCTCGGTTTCCTGGGCGTTGCGGCTGCGGTTTTTCTGCTGGGCCAGGGCTTCCTGGAAGCCTTTTTCGTCCACCGTCAGGCCTTTCTCGCGGGCGATGAGGGCCGTGAGGTCGAGCGGGAAGCCGAAGGTGTCCGATAGCTCAAACGCCGTTTTGCCGTCAATGACGCCGCCGTTCTGGCGGGCGCTTTCTTCGAGGGCGTCGAGGCGGCGCAGACCGGTTTCGAGGGTTTTGAGGAAGGCAATTTCTTCTTCCTCAATCACGCGGGTCACGAAGGCCTGCTGGGCCTTCAGCTCGGGAAAGATGCCGGCCATCTGGTCAGCCAGCACCGGCACGAGCTTGTAGAGGAAGGGCTGCTTCTGGTTCAGGCTCGAGAAGGCGTAGCGCACGGCGCGGCGCAGGATGCGCCGGATAACGTAGCCAGCCTTCACGTTGCTCGGCAGCTGGCCGTCGGCAATGGTGAAGGCGATGGCCCGGATGTGGTCGGCAATGACGCGGATGGCGATGTCGGTTTTCTCCTCCTCCGTAGCGGGCAGGTCGGTTACCGTGGCGGGCGAAGTACCGTGGTAGGGCACACCGGCCTCCTTGGCAATGAACTGGATAAGCGGCTGAAAAACATCGGTATCATAGTTCGATTTCACGCCCGATACGGCCATCATCAAGCGCTCGAAGCCCATGCCGGTATCCACGCTCTGGGCGGGCAGCTTGATGAGCGACTTGTCGGCCAGCCGCTGAAACTCCATGAACACGTTGTTCCAGACTTCCACCACCTGCGGGTGGTCGGCGTTCACGAGCTCGCGGCCGGGCTTAGCGGCACGCTCCTCCTCGGAGCGCAGGTCGATGTGAATTTCAGTGCACGGGCCGCAAGGGCCGGTGTCGCCCATCTCCCAGAAGTTGTCCTTCTTATTGCCGGGCAGAATGCGGTCGTCGGTGGTGTACTGGCGCCACAAGGCCTGCGTTTCGGTGTCGGGGCCGGTGCCGTCGGTGGCGTCGCCCTCGAAATACGTCACGTACAGGCGGTCCTTGTCGAGCTTATACACCTCCGTGAGCAACTCCCAGGCCCAGTTGATGGCGTCCTTCTTGAAGTAGTCACCGAAGCTCCAGTTGCCCAGCATCTCGAACATGGTGTGGTGGTAGGTGTCGTAGCCTACCTCCTCCAGGTCATTGTGCTTGCCGCTCACACGCAGGCACTTCTGGGTGTCGGCAATGCGCTTGTGGGGCGCGGGCCGGTTGCCCAGGAAGTAGTCTTTGAACGGCGCCATGCCGCTGTTGATGAAGAGCAGCGTGGGGTCGTCCTTGACCACGAGCGGGGCCGAGGGCACAATATGGTGGCCTTTACTGGCGAAAAAGTCGAGAAACTGCTGGCGCACGTGCGCGGCGGTAGGAAGAGACATGAAACTAGCGGCAAATACCGGTATTTTTGACGTTGCTTTGCGCGGGCAAAGGTAGTTTGCGGCGCGAAGCTTTCGCGCTAGCCCCGGCGGCCGGGGCTAGCCACTCCCTAACGCGGCCCGCCGCGCCCGCATTCCCGCCCGCCGTTTCCTCCCCAACTCATGCCTTATAAAGAGCGCGACATTACCAAGCAGTACTTTACCATCGGCGAAGTGGCCGAGCAGTTTGGCGTGGCCACCTCGCTCATCCGCTTCTGGGAAACGGAGTTTGACGAGTTGGCCCCGCGCAAGAGCAAGAAGGGCAACCGCCTCTTCACCCAGGCCGACGTGGACACGTTTCGCACTATCTACCACCTGGTTAAGGAGCGCGGCTACACCATCGCCGGCGCCCGCGAGATGCTTAAGCAGAAGGGCGGCCAGCTCAAGGATAAGATTGACGTGATTCAGTCCTTGGAGAAAGTGCGCGGCTTTCTGGTGAACCTGAAAAAGGAAATCGACGCGGCCCAGAAGGCCGAGTAGCGCCTACTCGAAGCCATTAATCTTTTATCTAAAACCGTCATGCTGAGCTTGCCGAAGCATCTCTACCACTTCGTTTAGACTAATCAACGAAGCGGTAGAGATGCTTCGGCAAGCTCAGCATGACGGTCGACTATTCTTCGGCTAGGTACTCTGATGCCCCCTGCTACCGACGACCTCTACCACGAGCTGGCCCTGACCTTGCTGCCCGGCATCGGCCCGCAGCTCACGCGGCAGCTGATGAGCTACGGCTCGTCGGCCAAAAACGTGTTTTTGCTGCCGCCCGGCAAGTTGCGCCGCATTCCGGGCGTGGGCGAGGCCACGATTAAAATCCTGACCGGGCCTGCGCGCGGCCAGGCCCTAACCCAGGCCGAGGCCAGCCTGCGCAAGGCCGAAAAGGAGGGCGTACAAATCCTGTTTTACACCAGCAAGCAGTTTCCGCACCGCCTCAAGCTCCTGCCCGACGCGCCGGTACTGCTTTACTACCAGGGCCCGGCCGACCTGAACGCCCCCAAGGTACTGGCCCTGGTGGGCACCCGCCAGGCCACCGACTACGGCCGCGAGCAAACCGAGCGCCTGCTTAAGGGCGTGCTGCCGCACCAGCCGCTCATTGTCAGCGGGCTAGCCTATGGCATCGACATCATGGCCCACCGCGCGGCCTTCAGGAGGGGCTAGCCACGGTGGGCGTCATGGCCACCGGGCTGGACGTGATTTACCCCGCCGCGCACCGCAAAACGGCCGAGAAAATGCGCGAAACCGGCGGCCTGCTCACCGAATTTGCCTTCGGCACGCAGCCCGACCGCTACAATTTTCCGCAGCGCAACCGCATCATCGCCGGGCTGGCCGACGGCACGGTGGTGGTGGAAGCCGCCGCCAAAGGCGGCGCACTCATCACCGCCGAGCTGGCCCTGAGCTACGACCGCGACGTACTGGCCGTGCCCGGCCCGCTGGGCGCCCCCACCTCCGAAGGCTGCAACGCGCTCATCAAAAGCCACAAAGCGGCCCTCTACCAGGAGCCCCGCGACCTGGAGCAACTGCTGAACTGGGACGCCGCCCTGCACCTGCCCGGCAAGTTTCAGCCGGCCACCGCCTACGCGGCCGACGACTTTTCGAGCGAAGAATTCGCCCTGGTAACCGTGCTTACCGCCACCCCCAGCCGCGAGCTGCACATGGACGAGCTGGCCTGGAAAGCCCAGCAGCCCATTCACGCGGTGGCCGCGCTGCTGCTGGGGCTCGAGTTTCGGGGCGTGGTGCGGGCGCTGCCGGGCAAGAAATTTGGGCTGATTTAAAGGCTGACGTTTTTGGATTAGCCGCTTTTTATTATTCCAGCCGCCTGATATGACCTAGGCGCTCGCTAGCATTTGCTGAATACCTTTTCTAAAGGTCTCCGCACCCACCGCCAGGCGCTGCGCATACAAGGCTTTGGCGTCTTCTCCGCAGACGTAGCGCAGGGTATCAGTGCCATCGGTAGCGGCCTCGTACACTACCTGCGCTATCTGCTCGGGGGTAGAAACCAGGCTCGCCGAGTTGCTGATGTGGGCAAAGAATTTTCCGGCCAGCTCGTCGTAGGCCGGGTGCGACACGTGCACCGACCGCTCGGCCATATCCGTCGACACCAAACCCGGTTCGATATTCTTCATCCCAATCCCAAACTGGCTTAATTCAAAGGACAGGCTTTCGCTCCAGCCCTCCAGTGCCCACTTGCTGGCATCGTACATCGAGCTTACCGGAAAGGCCATCAAGCCAGCCGATGAGCTGGTGGTAATGAACAAGCCCGCCTTTTTAGCCCTAAAGTGCGGAATGAAAGCCTGCGTGACGCGCACCACGCCCAAAAAATTGGTGTCCATCTGGCGCACCAGCTGCTCATCGGTAGTGGCCTCCAGGGCCCCGAGCAAGCTATAGCCGGCATTGTTGAAGACCACATCAACGGGCCCCCAAGCCAGCGCTTGCTCGGTAGTGGCTTTAATCTGCTCGACATTGGTTACGTCTAAGGGCAGTAGCCGCACATTCGCTAGCTGGGTGAGCTCCGTTTCGTTTTCGGGCTTGCGCATCGTGGCCAGCACGTTCCAGCCCTTGGCGGCAAATAGCTTAGCAGTGGCTTTGCCCAGGCCCGCCGAGGCACCGGTAATAAAAATGGTTTTGTTCATGTGGCTGGGGTTAATTGTGACCCAAAATTCCGGGGTAGCTACTTTACATTTGCTATGCGTTACCTATAGGAAAGCGACTATTTATGACGGCAACCGAACCCTGTGAGCAGCCCCCCGAGGTGTATAACGAGCGCATAAGGGCCCTTAAAGATGCCCTCGAGCTACTGAGTGGAAAGTGGAAATTTTGCATCCTGCTGGGGTTGTACAACTATGGCCCCATGCGCTTCACAGATTTGCAGAAAACGGCAGCCGGCATTACCCCCAAGGTGCTGTCGAAGGAATTGCAGGAGCTCGAAGACAACCTGCTGCTTACCCGCACGGTCAATAACACGAAGCCCGTTACGGTCTCGTATGCTCTCACGCCCCACGCCATCGAATCTCAGCCTGTAATTAATGCCTTGATAGAGTTTGGCTTAAAGCATCGCGTAAAAATTAAGAGCAACTACTAACGCCTCCGTCGGCTTGCCCGCGCGCTGTCAGCACAGCCAGGCTGCAATGGGCTTATTTTTTACGCAATTTTCTTGTTGCCAAGATGATGCTTTTTAATGGGGAACTCGTGGAGCCGCGAAACTTCACCCTGCCCCTGCCCAACCGCGGGCTAGCCTTCGGCGACGGTTTTTTTGAGACCTTGATTTTTGCCAACGGCCGCTTGCGCCTGGCCGCCAACCACGCCGCTCGGATGCAGCAGGCCGCCGCGGCCCTCTACCTTTCCCTGCCCCCCGCCCTAGCTACGGCCGGGGCTTTGGAAAGCACCCTGGCCGGGCTGGCCGCCGCCAACCAACTGCCCGCCGCCCGCCTGCGCCTGCAACTCTGGCGCGCCGGCGGCGGCCGCTACACCCCGCCTACCGCCGCGGCCGAGTGGCTGGCCACCGCCGAAGCCTTCGTGCCCGACGATGCACCGCTGCAACAAGTAGATTTTGTACTGGATACGCATTCCATTTTCTCACCGCTCAGCTTTTGTAAGGGGCCGCAGGCATGGCTCTACGTGCGTGCCGCCCACGAGCGGCAGCAGCGCGGGCTCGACGAGATTATCCTCTGCGACGCGGCCGGGCACGTGGCCGAGGCCGGCGCGGCGGCCGTTTTTTGGGTGAAAGACGACGTGCTGTTCACGCCTGCACTGGCGAGCGGCTGCGTAGCCGGCGTGCGCCGGGCCGCGGTGTTGTGCGCCGCCCGCGCCGCCGGGCTCGCTTGCCAGGAAGGATTGTTCTCGCCGGCCGACTTACTAGCCGCCGACTTTGCCTTCACGGCCAACGTGGCGGCCGTGCGCGCAGTGCAGCAACTTGGTAGCCAGCCGCTAGGGGCGCCTGGCGCCCACTGGCAGCAATTCCTGCGGGCGCTATAAGCCCACGTGCTGGGCTAGCCCATACAGCACGGCCGCCACCCCAACGGCAGCCAGGACCAGCAGCAGCGCCGCCAGCAGCAGGTGCCCCGCCTGGCGGGCCTGCCACCGGCCTACGCGGTACAAGGCCTGCGGGCCCCGCCCCTGCCACACCAGCAGCCACCCTACCGAGCTTCGGCCGCGCCACCTTAGCCAGCCCCAGCCCAGCAGTAGTAAGAATGGATGCAGTACCAGCCACGTGGCCGTGCGCAGTAGCACGTAGGCCAGGGCCAGGACCCAGTTTAGGATAGTCCCAAGTACCAGTTCGCCCAGAAGCTCGGCGATGAAATTCAGCATCTTACTCCGTAATGAAGCGCATGGGTACCAGCAGCGAATCCTGGGCGGCGGCCGAGCGCACGAAGCGCAGGGCACCCAGCACGCGCAGAGCCTCGGTATCGAGGGCGCGCAGGGCGGCGGGCGGGTAGTCGGCCTCGGGGCGGGCCAGCTCGCGGCGCACGATGCGCGGCGGCTGGCGCACCGAGCCATTGGCCCGCACCCGCACGCTCACCAGGATGCGGCCGGTGGGCAGCAGGTCTTGCGGGCGGCTGGGGGCCGGGCGCGCCGCCTCCGGGTAGTGCGCCTGCTCCGATACAAACTTGAAAAACTGCTCGCGGCCGTCGGTCTGCCGGCCGGGGTCGGTTTCGTGCCAGAAGCGCGCCAGCACCGGCGAGGCCAGCCGGGGCACCGCCGGCTCGGCGGGCGGCTGCGGGCGGCGGTGCGGCAGCATCGGAAAGCCCGGGGCGGCGTAGCCCTGCTGCGCGCGGGCTGTGCCGCCAGCCAGCAGGCAGGCCCCGAGCAGCACCCAGGTATAGTTGGTCATGCGGCAGTTGTTAGGCTGCCAAGGTACGCCGCGCCGGGCACCGCGCGCCTACGGTCCCGGGCCTAGCCGGGGTAGGTGGTGGGCAGCTAAGAGGCGACCGGGCGCCGCTCACGCACCGGATAAATATTGCTGCGCAGGCGGGGTAGCCGGCACTACCAGCGGGGCCGGGCTGGCTTCATTTATAACGTTACTCTAAAAAGTACCATTTGCACTCATTCACCCATTTTTATTCGCGGCATGGGGCGGTTGCGGTCTACGTGGTTAAGTTGCAATTCTTCCCACCCGGCCCGGTGGTGTGCTAAATCAGCTTCCGTAACGTCATAGGCGTCTAAAACGGCTTGGCGGGGGGCTTGGCACAGCTGTAGGGCATACAGGGCCACGTAGGCTCGATGCTCCACCGCTAGGTGTTCGCTAATCGAATTGGTAGAAAACATAGGATAATGCAGAAATAAGCAGTAGCAGCCAGGGATATCTACTGCAAATATCTACCTTTTATCCGAACTACAATACTTTGTTTCGTCCAATTAGTGTCTTCACCCTCCCAATGCGGCTAAGTCCTGCTTAAACGCAGGGCCCCTACACGGCCACTGGCGCCTTAATGGCGGGCCAGGGGTCATAATTTACCAACTCAAAATCTTCGTAGCGGAAACCGAAGATATCCGTCACGGCCGGGTTAAGGCGCATGGTGGGCAGCGGGCGCGGAGCGCGCTCGAGTTGCTGGCGGGCCTGCGCCAGGTGGTTGCTGTAGAGGTGGGTGTCGCCGCCGGTCCAGATAAACTCGCCCGGTTGCAAGCCCGTGACCTGAGCCACCATGAGCGTGAGCAGCGCGTAGGAGGCGATGTTGAAGGGCACGCCCAAAAAAACGTCGGCCGAGCGCTGGTAGAGCTGGCAGCTCAGGCGCCCATCGGCCACGTAAAACTGGAAGAGCGCGTGGCAGGCCGGTAGCTTCATGGCCGGCAGGTCGGCCACGTTCCAGGCGCTCACCACCAGGCGGCGCGAGTCGGGCTGCGTCCTGAGCTGCTGGATAATCTGGCTAATCTGGTCGATGTGGCCGCCGTGGCCATCGGGCCAGCAGCGCCACTGGTGGCCGTACACGGGGCCCAGGTCACCGTTTTCGTCGGCCCACTCATCCCAGATTTTCACCCCGTTGGCCTTTAGGTACGCAATGTTGGTATCGCCTTGCAAAAACCACAGCAGTTCGTGAATGATGCTCTTGAGGTGCACCTTTTTGGTGGTCACGAGCGGAAAGCCCTCGGCCAGGTTAAACCGCATCTGCGGCCCAAACACGGAGCGCGTGCCCGTGCCGGTGCGGTCGGTTTTGAGGGTGCCGTGGTCGAGAATTTCACGAAGAAGGGCTTGGTACTGGCGCATGATAACGGGCTGAAAGGGGGGGCCGGCGGCGGGGCACCGGCCGCCCGCCCGTTGGTACGCGCCGGGCTAGCCAGCTAGTCAAGGACTTGCGCCGTAGCCGAGCCTGCCGGCCCGCCGCGAGTGCCGCAAAGGTACCCCGACGTTCCCAACCGTAGGCTAGCGGCGGCTACTTCAGCCGCTGCTCCAGCAGGGCTACCACTTCCTTGCTGCCGCTTTCGCGGGCCAGCGCCAGGGCGTCCTTGCCCTCGTCGTCCTTGGCCCGGGCGTCGGCGCCGCTGGCCAGCAGCAGCGTTACCAGGGCCAGGTTGCCCTTGCCGGCGGCGGCCATCAGGGCCGTGGCCTTGAAGCCATCGGGCTGGTTTACCTGGGCCTTGTATTTGAGCAGCAGCTTCACCACGTCGAGGCGGCCGTTGGCGGCGGCCGTGATGAGGTACGTGGTCGGAAAGCCCGGCACTACTTCAATAACGGCATTGGGATTGGCCCCGGCCGTGAGCAGCGCCTCGGCCCCGGCGGCGTTGTTTTTTAGCACGGCTGTGGCCAGCTCCTTAGCGGGAGCCTGGGCTTGGGCGAGAAAGCAATAGCAAAAAAGCGTGACCGTGAAGAATATAGCTCGCGTCATTTTATAAAAATAAGTCAATTCGCGGACTAAGTTAAGTACAAATCAGCGAAGTAGACCAGTGCGAGCAGGGGCCGAGACGCCATAAAAAAAGGCCGCTTGGGCAAGCGGCCTTTTTACAGGTAAAACGTGCTGAGAAGCTTACATCGACTTCACGGCGGTCGTTTTGGTGGCGGCGGTGGCAGGCGTAGCGGCTTTGGCGGCCGCCATCTTGGCTTTGCAGCAGGCGGGCATCCCGGCCGTGCTGGTGCCGGCCATGCCTTTTTCGCACTTGGCGGCGGCTACGCCGGTGCAGTGGTCGGCTTTTTTACCCTTGGCGGGCTTGTCGCCATCGTGGGCGAAGGCAGTGGCGGCCGAAGCCAGCAGGGCGAGGGCGAGCAGGGTCTTTTTCATGGAAACTTAGAATAAAATGGCGTAGTGAAACTTGCTGAGACCAAGATACGGAGAATAAAGAATACGGCGGCTAGTCGGCTGGCACGTACGCTTCGTCTTGCCGGTTCGGGTTGGTCGCATCGCGGATAATCAGGCGGTTAGCCGTCAGTTCCACCACGGTCAGGGACTCGTCGTTGCCTTTGGCGCCCACCACGTGCAGGGTGCGCTGCACCTCATCAAGCTGCCAGTTTAATTTATGGCCTAAAAGCAGCGCCTTTACTTTGACGGTGCCATCCGCCAGAAACACCAGGCGCACAAGCTTCAGGGCTGAGCGCAGGCCACTGGGGTTTGCAAGAAACTTCTTCGCCTTGACCGAATCGGTTTTATACAGGTCAGCAATGAGATTATCCGCCACGGCGATGATGGAACCGTCGTCAATCCGCCATTTCCTGAGCAGCAGTTTCCGCACACTTTCGTAGGTAACCACCACCTCTCCAATCTGATACGTCAGTTCTTCCAGCGCCACCGGGGCGCCGAGCTGAGTGGCGGGCAGCACCTGCGACTGGTAGCCGAGGTGCGAGACAATGACCCGCGCCGTGGGCGCCGCCCCGCCCAGCGGCAGGCTAAAGCGGCCCGCCTCGTCGGTGCTGGTGCCGGTGGGCTGGCCATCAAGCCGCACGGTGGCCTGGGGCAGCGGGGCGCCCGTGGTGCGGGCCACCACCCGGCCGCTGGCGGTTTGGGCGGCGGCGGCCAGAGGCAGTAGCAGGGCCAGCAGGCAGGCCAGAAATGAGGGGAACATTGGGGCGGGCAGCGCGTTTTGTAAAATAAGCTGCGCTCCAAAGTTCGCGCGGTGGCCCCGTTTTTTCATGTCGCTTCGCCGAACTGCCTACCTCACGCTGCTGGTGCTGGCCCTGCTCACCGGGCTGGCCGGCTACTTTGCCGCCCAGTTGCGCTTCAATTACAACTTCAACGACTTTTACCCCGCCGGCGACCCCGACCTGGACTACTACCAGGGCTACACCCGGCGCTACGGCAACGACAACGACTACCTGCTGCTGGCCCTGGAGGCCGGGCCGGGCCAAACGGCGTTTTCGCCCGCCTTCCTGGCGCAGGTCGATAGCGTGTCGGCAGTGGCGCGGCGCCAGCGCAACGTGCGGCACGTCACCTCCCCCACCACCCTTAGCCAGACCGTGGTGGAGGGCCTCGGGGCCTACACCCTACCCTACCTGCACCCCGGCGAGTACCGCGCCGACCCCGGCCGCCGCGCTGCCGACTCGGCGCTGGTGTACCAGACGCCGGGCCTGGTGGGCAATGTCATCAGCCCCGATGCGCGGGCCGTGGCGCTGGTCATCCAAACCACGCCCGACCTCAAGAAGCCGCCCGGCGACTCGCTGCTGACCGAGCTACGCGCCGGGTTGGCCCGGGCCGGGCTGCCGCTGGCCCGGGCGCACTTTGCGGGCAAAGCCGTGGCGCAGTCGGTGTTTGTGGACCGCTTGCAGCGGGAGATGATAATCTTCATGTCGCTGTCGTTCCTGCTGGTAATGGGGCTGTTGTGGCTCACGTTTCGCACCTGGTGGGGCGTGGTGCTGCCGCTGGTGGTGGTGCTGGGCGCCATCGTGTGGGGCCTGGGCGTGATGGGCGCCTGCGGCATCAGCATCGACCTGATGACGGCCCTGTTGCCGCTCATGCTCTTCGTGGTGGGCATGTCCGATACCATCCACATTATCAGCCGCTACGTGAGTGAGCTGGGCTACGGCGCGGGCAAAAGGCACGCCCTGCGCACTACGATTAAGGAGTCGGGCTTTGGCTCGGGGCTGTCGGCGCTCACCACCAGTATCGGCTTTTTTACCTTGATGACGAGCACCATCCGGCCCATTCACAACTTCGGGCTGTTTACGGGCATCGCCGTTATCCTGGCTTTTATCCTGAGCTTCACGCTGCTGCCGGCCATGCTGGTGCTGCTCAATAAGCCCGCGCTGCGCCAGCCGCGGCAGCACGGCCACGACTGGGACGGCGTGCTGGGTCGCCTCTTCGCGGGCGTGCTGCGCCGGCGGCGCCTGGTGTTCGCGCTCAGCGGGCTCATTCTGGTGGCCAGCATCGGGCTGGCCACGCGGGTGCGCATCAACTCGTCGCTGCTCGATGACTTGTCGAAAAACGACCCGGTGCGCCAGGATTTCGCGTTTTTCAACGACCACTTCGCCGGCGTGCGGCCCTTCGAGCTAGAGCTGAAGCCCGCCGGCGGGCGCGACATTTTCGACCCCGCCGTGCTGGCCCAAACCGAGAAAGTGGAGCGCTACCTGGCCACCGCCTACGGCCTCAGGTTTCTGGCCTCGCCGGCCACGCTGGTGCGCACCGCCCACCAGGCCCTGCACGGCGGCGGGCTATCCGAGTACCGCCTGCCCGCCGACTCGGCCGGGCTGGCCCGGCTGCACGGGCCCCTGCGGCAGTTTCGCAAGCGGCCCGAGTTTCGGGCGCTGGCCCTGCCCGACGGCCGCGCCGGCCGCCTCACCGGCCGCATGGTGGACGTGGGCAGCATCCGGGCCGATGCGCTCAATGGTGCGCTGCGGCACTTCCTGCGCACCTCGATTGATACGACGGTGCTGCGCACCCGCCTCACCGGCTCATCGAACCTCATCGACAAAAACAACGAAAACCTGACCCTGAACATGATACAGGGCATGGCCATCGACGTGGCGATGGTCACGATTATCGTGTTGCTGCTCTTCCGCTCGGTGCGCATGACGCTGGTGGTGCTGGTGCCTAACCTGCTGCCCATCCTGGTGGTAGCGGGCGTGATGGGGCTGGCCGGCGTCAATATGAAGGTGAGCACGAGCATCATCTTCACCATCGCTTTCGGCATCGCGGTCGACGATACCATTCACTTTATCAGCAAATTACGCCTCACGATGGGGCACGAGCCGGACCTGTTCAAGGCGGTACGGCGCACCTACATTCTGGCCGGGCAGGCGGTTATCGTTACCTCGCTCATCCTGGTGGGCGGCTTCGGCACGCTGCTGTTCTCGTCGTTCGACGGTACCTTTTACGTGGGGCTGCTCATCGGCCTCACGCTGCTCTTCGGAGTGGTGGCCGAGCTCACGCTGCTGCCGCTGCTGATACTGGGCATCTACGGCCGCAAGCGCCCGCGGCCGGCGGTGGGGCTAGACGCTCCGCCGCTCGGCTAGCCACTCGTACAGGCCCCGCTCGCCAAACACCCCGGTGCCCTCCAGGTAGCGGCACGCAAACGCCAGGATGGAATCCGTGAGCACCACGGGCGCCTCACTGCGGTGGTCGGCGTTGGTGATGTAGTAGCCAGTGGCCGAGGCCGGGTCTAGCACCACTTCCCAGGTATCGCTGTAAATCAGGTACTCCGCCAGGCCAAACCGCTGCCCGGCCGTGCCCATGCCGTAGGTCAGAAAATCATCCCGAATCTGTTTCAGCGGCAGTATCTGAAATAGGAAATCGGAGGTTTCAAACCCGTTGCACACCTTGTAGAAAGCCCGGATGTCGGTGGGCAGCGTGAGCTGAAGCGCCGCTTCAAACGCCGCAATTTCACTTTCGCCAGCCGGGTTGCGCCGCTCAATCTCGAACTCATCCTGCTTATCCAGCAGCAGATTTAATAGTGCTTGAATCGGTTTCATGGGCAGATTACTTGATGGCTGGGGGTAAGGGCAGGCAGCATTTCAGTCAAACCATCGTTGCAACGCGCTGTTTGCCTGGCGTTTTTTCCGTCTCCTAAACCTATTCCGAAGTGGCGGGCTACGCCTAGTAATTGAGGAAAGCAGGAGGAGATTACCAATCAAAAGTATTAACTTTGCATCTCAAAGTAATTTGCAAACACAAATCTGCATGAGCCATTTCGTAGCCCCCACTTCCATCGTGCGCCGCATCTGGGGCACTTCCGATACGGTGCTGTTCATCTTTGCCGGGGCGGCGGCCGAGTTTGCCCTCAACAAGGCCGTGGACTGGCTCTACTTCACCGGGCGGCTGCCGGCCGACCCGCTGGGGCGCCTGTTTTCGACGGTGGACTACGCCCGGCGCATCGTATTTGCCGACCGGGCGGGGGCCGAAAAGGCCATCGACACCATCGCCGCCATTCACGGGGCGGTGGAGGCCAGCCGGGGCCAGCGCATCCCCGACTGGGCCTACCGCGACGTGCTGTATTTGCTCATTGCCTATTCTATCCGGGCGTTTGAGCTGCTGGAGCGGCCCCTTACCCCGGCCGAGTGCGAAGAGATAACGGACGTTTTTTGCCGCGTGGGTCGGCGCCTGGGCATTCCTGATTTGCCCACCTCCTACCCCGCCTGGCAGGCCGACCGCGCCCGCCACCTGGCCGCCGACCTGGCGCTGAGCGACTGTTCGCTCGACCTCTATAAACAGTATAACAAGCACCTGGGTGGCCCGCGCTACGGGCTGCTGCGCGGCGTGCAGGGCCTGGTGTGCCCGCCCGCCGTGCGCCAGCAGCTGGGTCTGGGCGGAGGTGCGTGGCTGCGGCCGGCCTTGGAGGCCTACCGCGCCACCAAGAGCCTGGCCCTCAGCCAGTGGCTGAAAAACGCCATGCTGCCTACCGAATACGCCGCCCGCATTCGGGCGCTCGATGAGGCGCCGGCCGCCGGCCCCGGCGCCCCGGCACGGCCGGTGCCCGCGGGCTGCCCCTACACGCGGGTGCGGGCCGCCTTTCGACGCTAGGCAATGGGGCAATGCAGGTGGGGCTACGGGCTGCTGGCGGCGGGCCTGCTGGGGGTTGAAGTGCTGATTGGCCGCTTTGCGCACGACCGGCTCATCCGCCCCTACGGGGGTGATTTTCTGATTACCATCTTTCTCTACTGCCTGGCGCGGAGCGTGGGGCGCGGGCCCGCAAAGCCCGCGCTGGCCAGCGCTTTGCTGGTATCGTACGCGGTGGAGTTGGCGCAGTATGCGCACCTGGCGGCGCGGCTGGGACTGGGGCAGTCGCGGGGCGCGCGCCTGGTGCTGGGCAGCGCGTTTTCGTGGGCCGATATGCTGGCCTACACCTTGGGGGCGCTGCTGGTGCTGGCCGTGGAGCAGCGCCGGGGCCGCAATCATCCGACGCGTTTGCCTTTTGCCAATAATAAAATGAAATAACACCGGAAATGGCAGTACCTTGCGGGGGTAACTAATTTAGGTATAGCCAATAAGTAGCGCCTAGCCCGGCGCTTAGCGCTGGCCCTACCTTTCCACCCAGCCCCCGGCCATGCCAACCCAGGACCCGCCGCCGGATGCCCCGCCCTTCGAGCAAAGCGCGGAGGCTGCCTTTGTGCTCGACCAGCGGGGGCACTACCGGCGGGTGACGACGCAGTTTGCGCAGTTGCTGGGCCGGCCGGGCGAGCAGCTGGTGGGCACCGGCTTTGTGGCTGGCTTCGACTCCGCGCAGGCCCAGCTGCACCAGCACCAGCTGGCGCGGGCGGCGGCGGGCGCGGTGGTGCGCTACCAGGCCCCGGTGTGGCAGGCGGCCGGGCCGGTCGAGGTCGAGTTTCAGCTGCTGCCGCCGCTGGCGCCCGGCGGCGAGCACTACGGGCTGGCCCAGCCGCTCCCGGAGCATTTACACCTGATTTCCAGCCTGCTGGAGCGCGAGCGCCAGCTCAGCGTGGTGTTCGATAGCCTGGCCGACGTGGTGTTTGTGCTGGCGGTGGAGCCCGGGGGGCGCTTTCGGTTTGTGTTCGTCAACGAGGCTTTTCACCGCACCACGGGGCTGCTCACAAGCTACGTAACGGGGCGCTACGCGGACGACATCATTCCGGAGCCCGCGCTGAGCCTGGTGCTGGGCCACTACCGGCAGGCCGTGGCCAGCGGCCAGCGCGTGATGTGGCAGGAAACGTCGGACTACCCCAACGGCCGGGTTACGGGTGAGGTGTCCATCACGCCGGTGTGCAACGAGCAGGGCCAGTGCTACCAGCTGGTGGGCGTGGTGCACGACCTGACCAAGGAAAAGCAGGTGGAGGAAGCCCTGCGCCGCAGCAACGAGCGGTTTCGCTACGCCCTCAAAGCCACGCGCGACGCCATCTACGACTGGAGCGTGGCCAACGACACCCTGCACTGGGGCGAGGGCTGGGCCGAGCTCTTTGGCTACCCGCTGGCGCCGCAGCCCGCCCCGCTAACCCAGTGGGCCGACGCCGTGCACCCCGCCGACCAGGCCCGCGTGGTGCAGGGCCGGCGGCAGGCTGTGGCCGACGCCACCGCCCCGCTCTGGGAGGCCGAGTACCGCCTGCGCCGGGCCGACGGCGGCTGGGCCAGCGTGCTCGACCGGGGCTACTTGCTGCGCACGGCCGAGGGCCGGGTGGTGCGCATGCTGGGGGCCATTCAGGACGTGACGGCGCGCGAGCAGGCCGCCGCCCGGCAGCGCCAGCTTACGCAGCGCCTGAGCCAGCAAAATGCCGACTTGCAGCAATTTGCCTACCTCGTGTCGCACAACCTGCGCGCGCCGCTGGCCAATGCCCTGGGGCTGGCTGACCTGTTGCCCCGCCTGCCGGCGGGCACCGCCGTGTTTGCCGAGGCCCTGCACCACCTGGCCACCGCCCTGCGGCAGTTCGACGGGGTGGTGACCGACGTGAACGGCATCCTGGTTCTGCGCGACGAGCAGGCCGGCTACCAGCCCGAGCTAGTGGACGTGGCCGCCGCCTGCCAGCAGGCCCTGCGCGACCTGCACGCGCCGCTGCAAGCCTGCGGCGGGCAGGTGGTGGGCGGCCCCGCGCCCGGCCTGCGCCTGCCGGGCCGCCGCGCCTATTTCTACAGCATCTTCCACAACCTGTTTTCCAACGCCATCACGTATCGCTCGGCGGCCCGGGTGCTGCGCCTGGAAATAGCCAGCCACGTCGACCCGCCGGGCGACGTGACCCTGACCGTGCGCGACAACGGCCGGGGCTTCGACCAGCAGCGGGCGGGCGCCGATATCTTTCAGTTGTACCGGCGCTTTCACCACGGCCCGGCGGGGCGGGGCGTCGGCTTATTTTTAGTAAAAACCCACGTCGAAGCCTTGGGCGGCCGCATTGCGGTGCGCAGCCAGGTAGAGGTGGGCACCGAGTTTACCTTATTCTTCCCGGCCCATGCTGAAAACTTACTTGATTGACGACGACCACATGTCCATTTTTCTGGCCCGGCACCTGTTGCAGGCCGAAGGCTTCTCGACCACCATCAGCGCGTTTCAGTCGGCCGAAACGGCCCTGGCCGAGTTGCTGACGCACGCGCCGGAGGAGCTGCCGCGGGTCATTTTCCTGGATTTGAACATGCCCGTGATGAACGGCTGGCAGTTTTTGGAGGCCCTGGCGCCCCACGCCGACCGGCTGCGCGGGCGCTGCGCCATCTACATTCTCACCTCGTCGCTGGCCCTGGCCGACCTCGAGAAGTCGCGGCGCTACCAGCTGGTGTCGGGCCTCATCCACAAGCCCCTCGACCGGAGCGAGCTGCACGCCATCCGGGCCCGGCTAGAGCCGGGCGCCGAGGCCGCCTGAGCTAGCCAGGGCTAGCCTTCGGCCAGGAAGCGCGCCAGGTAGGGCGCGGTGCGGCTGGCCCGGGCCCGCGCCACCGCGGCGGGCGGGCCGGCGGCCACAATCAGGCCGCCTTCGTCGCCGGCGCCGGGGCCCACGTCGATGACCCAGTCGGCGCCGGCCACCACGCGCATGTCGTGCTCCACCACCAGCACCGAGTGGCCGGCCTCCACCAGGCCGTTGAGCTGGGTGAGCAGGCGCTCGACGTCGGCCGGGTGCAGGCCGGTGGTAGGCTCGTCGAGCACGTAGAGGGTGTGGGCGCGGGCCTGGCGCTGCAATTCGGTGGCCAGCTTGATGCGCTGGGCCTCGCCCCCGCTCAGCTCGGTGGCCGACTGGCCGAGGCGCAGGTAGCCTAGCCCCACCTCGCGCAGCACCGTGAGGGCGCGGCGCACGCTGGGCTCCTCGGCAAAAAAGGCCCAGGCCTCGTCCACGGTCAGGCGCAGCACGTCGGCGATGTTCTTGCCCTGGTAGTTAATTTCGAGCGTTTTGGCGTTGTAGCGGGCGCCGTGGCAGGTGGGGCACGGCGAGTACACGCTGGGCAAAAACAGCAGCTCCACCATCACGAAGCCTTCGCCTTGGCAGGTTTCGCAGCGGCCCTTGGCTACGTTGAAGGAGAAGCGCCCGGCGTCGTAGCGGCGCTTGCGGGCCTCGGGCGTAGCCGCGAACAGCTTGCGCACGTGGTCGAAGAGGCCGGTGTAGGTGGCCATGTTGGAGCGCGGCGTGCGGCCGATGGGCTGCTGGTCCACGCGCACAAGTCGTTTTACCACGTCGAGCCCGGCCGTGATTTTGCCCTGCATTACCTGGCCGGGCTCGGCTAGCTCCACCAGCTCTTCAGTAGCCTCAACGGCAGCGGCTTCGGGGTCACCCGTTTTCTGGCCCAGCGCGGTGCTCAGCAATTCGACCAGCACTTGGCTGATGAGCGTGGACTTGCCCGAGCCCGACACGCCCGTGACGGCCGTGAACACCCCGAGCGGAAACTCGGCGTCGAGGCCGCGCAGGTTGTGGCGGGTGGCGCCGGTCAGCTTCAGCCAGCCTAGCGGCGCGCGCGGGGTGCGCGGGGCAGGCTGCTGGTGGTCGAGCAAAAAGTGGCGGGTTTGCGAATTCTCGACGCCGGCCAGGCCAGCGGGCGGGCCGCTGTACAACACCTGCCCACCCTGCTCGCCGGCCGCCGGGCCCACATCCACGAGCCAGTCGGCCTGGCGCACTACGTCGAGGTTGTGCTCGACCACGAAGAGCGAGTTGCCGGCTTGCTTGAGCGTGGCCAGGGCCTTCAGTAGGGCCTGCGTATCGGAGGGGTGCAGGCCGGCCGAGGGCTCATCGAGCACATACACCACCCCGAACAAATTGGAATAGAGCTGGGTAGCCAGCCGCAGGCGTTGCAGCTCGCCGGGCGAGAGCGTGGGCGTGCTGCGCTCCAGGGCCAGGTAGCCCAGGCCCAGGTCGAGCAGCACGGCCAGCCTAGCGCACAAATCCTGGGTGATGCGGTGCGTCACCTCGGCCTGGGCTTCGTCGTGGCCTTGCGAGCCGGCTTTGCCTTCGGCGAAGGGGCGCAGCCGGCTGGCCACCTGCTGCAAGGGCAGCCGGGCCATATCAGCAATATCGAGGCCGGCGAACGTGACGCTCAGCGACTCGGGCCGCAGGCGCTTGCCGTGGCAGAGCGGGCACTCCTGGCTGAGCATGTATTGCAGCACGCGCTTTTTCATGAGCGCGCTCTGGGTGTTGGCGAAGGTGTGCAGCACGTGCCGCCGCACCCCCGTGAAGGTACCCATGTAGTTGGGCGGCTCCTTGCGCTTGAGGGCGCGCTGCGTCTCGGCGGGCGAGTAGCCGGGGTACACCGGCACCACGGGCTGCTCGTCGGTGAAGAGTATCCAGTCGCGGTCCTTTTGAGGAAGGTCGCGCCAGGGCGTATCCACGTCGTAGCCCAGCGTCACGAGAATATCGCGCTGGTTTTGCCCACCCCAGGCCTGGGGCCAGGCCGCCACGGCCCGCTCGCGGATGGTGAGCGAGGGGTCGGGCACCATCGATTCTTCGGTCACCTCATACACCCGGCCCAGGCCGTGGCAGCGCGGGCAGGCGCCCTCGGGGGTATTATAAGAAAAGGCCTCTGCGTAGATAATGCCCTGCCCGCTGGGGTAGTCGCCGGCCCGCGAATACAGCATCCGCAGCAGGTTGGAAAGCGTGGTGACCGAGCCCACCGACGAGCGCGTGGTGGGCGCGCCGCGCTGCTGCTGCAAGGCCACGGCCGGCGGCAGCCCGTCGATGCTATCGACCTCGGGCACCGACAACTGGTGAAACAGCCGCCGCGCGTAGGGCGACACCGACTCGAGGTAGCGGCGTTGGGCTTCGGCGTAGAGCGTGCCGAAGGCCAGGCTGCTCTTGCCCGAGCCCGACACGCCGGTGAACACCACCAGCGCATCGCGCGGAATGTCCACGTCCACGTTCTGAAGGTTGTGCTCGCGGGCGCCGCGCACCCGCACAAAGCCCCTGAAATCGGCCGCGCCGGAAGAGTTAGTTGCCATCTTACTATCGGGGCGCATTACCTGGCGGCCCGCCCTGGCATACGCAAAGAGGGGGCGCGGCATCCAGCTTTCGGCCCGCAAAACGCGCACGGCACTAGGAATGAGCCGGCTACAGAACGGCTCCTTTCCTTTGCCTAAAAAAGTAAGCTGGCTAGGGCTGGCGCGCGGGGGCCGGGGCCGGGTCGGCCAGCGCGGGGCGCTGATAGGCTTCCCAGAAAGCCGGGTGGTATTCGGGCGGCGGCAGCTTGGCCATTGCCGCGGCTACTTCGCCGGTGGTCATTTCGGCCTTCGCCAGCGGGGGCGGCGTGCCGGCGGGCTGGGGCGTGCAATAGGCCTCGTAGGCCGACTGCCGGTAGAACGCCGGCCCGCCCAGCGTGCGGCCCACGCTGCGGCGCTGCCCCACGCTGCGGCGCACGTGGTAGCGCCCGTTGGCGGCCGGCACGTAGTCTACCACGTGGTCGGTGCGCGAGTCAGTCAGCACCTCGGGGTAGAGCCGGGCCAGCAGGTTGCGCTGGCCTTGGTGGCGGCGCGCGGCCGCGTTGATGTAGGCGGTATCGGCCTGCCACAGCGCCTCGTAGCGCGTCACGGCGTAGGTGCGCTGCTGCACGTAGAGCCGGCCCGAATAGCCCGCCGTCAGGTAGGTGCCGGTGCTGCGGTGGTTGGCGTGCTTGGCCGCGAAGCTGATGACGTACACCGTTTCCCCGCCGCGCGCCAGCACGCTGTCCAGGTGCACCCGAAACTTACCCAGCGTGCTGGTTTTGAACAGCGGCGAGATGCGCACCGCGTCGGCCGAGTTAACCGAAAACCCGGGGCCGCCCTGCCCCTGGTCGCCGAAAGGCTGCTGCTTAGCGAAGTCTTTGGCCACGTGAATTTCCCTGACCCGATGCTGGCCCACGGCACCCAGCATTAGGAAGCCGCCGCCCCAGTGGCGGTACCCGGCCGGCTCAAAATACTGGCCCACGGTTTCGGTTTCGTAACTCAGCGTGTCGAAGTTGGTACTGCGGCGGTGGGTGTACACCTCGGCCGAATAGTCCTGCTGCTCATAATTCTGGGGCAGCGCCGCCAGCACTTTTTTCATAATCCGGCGCGGGTCCAGCGACTCGCCGCGCACCTGCACGCCTTGCAACTCGTAGGCAGCCGGCGCCAGCCGCACCGTGAGCAATGCCCCCGCGGCGGGCGGGGCCAGCGTAGCCGTGGCGTAGCCCACGCTGCTCACTTGCAACCCGCCCGGCCCCGCGCCCGCCAGCACAAACCGGCCATCGCCGTCGGCCACCGTGCCCACGCCCTGGCCAGGCACCGACACCGAGGCGTAGGCCACCGGCCGGCCGGTGCTGCGGTCGAGCACCTGGCCGCGCACGGGTGGGCCGGCGGTGCGGGCAGCCCCCGGCGGCACCGGCCGGGCGCGGGCAGCGGGGTTGAGAGCAGTGGGCGCCGCCGGCGCGGCGGCGGGCGGCGCGCCGGCCAGGGGCTCGGCGCCGGCCGCGGCGCCGTGGGGCGGGTGCACGCTGCGCAAAAACAAGAACCCATCGGCCACCTCGCTCCACGGGCCAGCCAGCGGCTGGTATTGGAAGGCCGAGGTAGTGAGCACCCGGCCCGGCGCGTCGTGTTTGAGGCTCACAAAAGCGTAGTCGGCGGGCTGGGTTAGCAGCCCGGCCTCGAGCGAGCCGGGCGCGGGCGCGGGCACCGGCTTATACCCAACGGCCGGAAACCCATAGCTACCTCCCCCGGCCAGCGTACCCAGAATGTACACCTGGTCGGCGCCGAGCGCGGCCTTTACGGCCTGGCCCATGGGCCGGTATTCCCGCATCTCGGGGTCAGGCAGCAGCGCGACGTTGTTGGCCAGGTGCGGCAGGGCGCCCCAGCAAATGACCTTTTCCTGGGGGTGCTGCCGCAGGTACCACAGCAGGTTGTCGGCCATTTGGGCATCGCGCGGGTTGCTGTCTTTGGCCTTGAACTCGGCCTCGCTTTTCTCGCCGGGCTTGTCGAGGGCGTAGTTGCGGGCCTGGGCCAGCAGGCTGCGCAGGCACTGCTGCCAGAAGGCGGCCTCGGTCCGGCGCGGGGCGGCGGGGCTGGCGGCGGCCCGGTCGGCCAGGCGGCTGGCCCGGGCCAGCTCCTTTTCAAAATCGGCTAGCCGGGCGGTGGACGCAAACCCAAAATGCTCGCCCATGTAGCTGGTTACTTCTTCCAGGTAGTCGTAGTGGATGGCCGCGCTACCCTTCTCGGGGGCTAGAAACGCCTGCAGCTTCTCCACCAGCTCCTCGCTGTAGGCCCCGCTCAGCTGCGGGTCGAAGCCGGCCACGCGCAGCCGGCCCGGCCCGATGAGCGGCAGCACGGCCTGAAACTCCTGCGTGCTGGTCCAGACCGGAAATACGCTGTTGGCCAGCGCTTCCCGGGCCGGGGCACCCGCCGCCAGCGCCTGCTGCGCCTGGTGCAGGTCGTAAAAGCCACTCTCGAACGCCACCGTGGTAAAGCCCATCCGCTGCTGCAAAAACTGCATCAGCCGGATTTTGGCCTCGAACACGTTGCCCTCGCCGTGGCTGGGCTCACCGAGCATCACCACCCGCGCCGGGCCGATTTCCGCCGCCAGAAACTCCAGGTCCCGAAAATCGGCATCGGCCGGGCTAATGCTGCGCACCGTGTGCACCGGCGGCAGCGTGGGCACCTGGGCGCGCACCGGGCCCGGCAGCCCCCCGAGCAACAGCAGAGCCAGCCCTCTTTTTAACGTAGTAATCAAGCCCGACATGCGTAACGAGAAGTTGAGCGCGCCGAAAAAGGCCCCGGCGCGGCTGCGTAAGCCCCGGCAAGGTAGGGCGGCGCCCGTGGGCCGGGGCCGGGCACCTACCGTTTAGTTTACCCTAGCTAGCCCACCTGGGGTGCATCTTTGCAATTCCAACTATCACCTCCCGCGCGTCCCTGGTGCCGTTTTCACGCCTTAGCCTGCTGCTCCTTTTTCTTACAGGCTTGCTGCGCGGCGCGGCGCAGCCGCTGGCTGGCCCGCTGGCCCTCCCCTCGGTGGCCGCCGTGGGCGCGCTGCCCGACAAAAATTACGGCTGGGACCGCATTCGTGTAGATACTACCCTGGCCTTTGCCCCGGCTGACTCGCTGCGCCCCGCCCACAGCCGCCGCTACTGGCTGCGGCTGGCCCTGCGCAACCCCAGCCACTACACCCAGGCCACCGAGCTGACGGTGCTGCCTAACCTCGACAACACATTTTATTACTACGACGAAGATGCCCGCACCTGGCTGGCCCGGCGGGTGGGCGTGGTGGTGGCTACCGACAGCCAGCGGGTGAAGGGCGGGCTACCGCTGCGGCTGCCGGCGCAGGCCACCAGCCCGGTGTATGTGCTGGTCAACCTGGATTACCCGGCCAACCTGCCGGCCGCCGTGCGCCTCCAGGTACTGCTGAAGCCCCTGGCCGCGGTGCAGCAGACCAACGCGTTTTCCAGCACGGCCTGGGCCGTGTCGCTGGCCGTGCTGGGGCTGCTGCTGCTCACCAACGTGCCTACCTACCTGCGCTACCGCGACCGGCCCACCCTGTTCTACATCTGCCTGCAAGTGGGGGGCGTGCTCTACGTCACGGCCTACCGCAACTACTTCCGGATGCTGTGGCCCACGCCCGTCTTCAGCCACCTGCTACAGCCCACCGGCCTTACCTACGCCTACGGCATCAACAGCATTTTCATGCACCTGAGCGTGGTGCTGATGCTGCTGGGCTTCGTGCAGCTGACCCGCGCCTACCTGGCTACCGCCACCCACCTGCCCCGCCTCGACGCCGCGCTGCGCCGCGGCCTGGGGGGCTACGTGGCCTTTGCGGTGGTGGTGGCGGCCGTGAACCTGAGCGGCTTCCTGCTCAATTACTACTCTCTTCGCTTCGACAACGCCCTGGTATTTGGCCTGCTGGGGCTGCTGCTGGTGGTGACTGTGACCGCCTACCGGCGGCGGCTGCCACTGGCCCGCCCCTACCTGCTGGCCAACGTGCTGCCGCTACTCTGCGTGATGAGTGTGGCGGCCTACTACGTGATGATGGGCTACGGCAGCGGCGACGGCGGCGGCGGCGTGCAGCTGCTGCCTGACCTGGCCATCATAACGCACGCGCTCTTCTTCTCGGCCGCGCTCAGCGTGCGCCTCCAGCTGGCGCAGCGCACGCTGCTGGCCACCGAGCGCGAGGCAGCCAGCCTGGTGCTCGACATTCAGGCCAAGGAGCTGCGCAACCGGGAGATTATTCTCAAAAACAAGCACATTCAGACGGCCCTGCTGGCCATGCAGCAGCGCCAGCAGGCCCACGACGAGCACGCCCAGCAGCTGAGCCAGGACCACCACGACCAGCAAACCGCCAACCTCGACCTCCAGCAGCAGCTCGAAGCCAACCAGCGCGAGCTGGCCTCCACCAGCCTCTACGTGGAGCAGAAAAACGCCCTACTGGCCGAGCTCCGGCAGCAGCTTCAAGAGCTGGGAGGGGCCAGCGCCGGCCAGCCGGCCGGGCTCGCGGGCATCAAGTCCATCCTGCAATCCAGCCTGTACCTCGACGAGGACTGGGGCCGCTTCAAGCGGCACTTCGAGCAGGTGCACCCGCGCTTTTTCGAGGACTTGCAGGCCCGCTACCCGGCCCTCACCAGCCACGAGCAGCGGCTCTACAGCTATTTCCACATCAACCTTTCGACCAAGGAAATCGCGGCCCTGCTCAACATCGACCCGGCCAGCGTGCGCCGCGCCAAAACCCGGCTCTACAAGAAAATAGCCGCCGCCGACGAGGACGCCGGCCGCCCCACCACCCCCCCCGCGCCCCCCGCCGCCTAGCCCGGGGCCGGGCCGCCTGGCCGTAGCCGCCCTCCGCTCCACCGGCCACCCTAAAAATTAAGCCACTGACTATCAGCACCCGCCGGGCGCTGTCTACACTTTGTCTATGCCCCATTTTTAGGAAAAAGGGCCGGGCCGGGCCGAGGTTTGCCGGCCTAAGCACGCTAGCCACCCCCGCCGCTTTTCTGGGCTGAGTAGCGCCCGGGCCGGGGCGCTGCTACCCGGGGCTCGGGGCCACCCGGCACCCCGCCACCAGCGCCTGCGTGCTCCCGCTTTTCCATGCAGACCCACCACCTCCTCCGCGCCCCGCTGGCGGCCCCGCTGGCCGCCCTGCTGCTGGCCGCCACCCTGCTGCTACTGGCCACCGCCCTGCTGCTGCTGGGCGCCCCCCCTCGCCTTGCCCAGGCTGGCGGCGCGGCCCCCGCCCCCGGTGCCCCGGCCGCGCTCGGCCGCGTGCGCAGCAGCCAGAGCGGGCTGCTGCACGTGGCCGACGCCTCAGCCCTGGCTACGCCTGCCCCCGGCCGGCTGGTGTACTAGACCCGAGCCCCCAGCCGGCTTCTGCCCCCACGCCGGCCCCACTGCCCCCCAGCTAGCCGCCGCTCCCCCCAGTGAGCGCTGGGCGGCCGTTACGGCCGCAGCTTGGCCGGCGCTGGCAGCGCCATCGGGCTGGGCAGCTTCAGCCTGAACCTGGCGGGGAACGCGCCGGGTGGGCAACGGCACCACCACGCCTAACGCGCAGCGCGGCAACCCCGACCCGCGTGGGGCTAAAACGACGGCAGTGGCAGCAGTTCGCGCCGCCGAGCGGCCCGCCAGCCCGGCGGCGTGGGCATAGGCTACACCAGCGGCACCAACCAGCGGGTCAGCGGCATAACCATCAAGGCTCCTAACGTCCTTGCGTGAGCAAGGGCCAGCGGCAGCGTGCGGCGCACCGAGCAGGCCGGCGGCAGCGTGGGCCGCGGCCTAGCTAACCCCGACCAACCCGCCCGACGTGGGCAACAATGGCAGCTCCGCGCCAGCGCTTGGGCAGGTGCACCCGTGCCTTTTTGAGGAGCTACCGGCCCGCTACCCTGCCCCGAGCAACGGCCGCATTGCTGCTTACACCTCCCCCGGGCTACCAGGGCAAATGTGGCCCTGCCCAGCATCGCCCCGGCCAGCGGGCGCCGCCCCAAAACCCGGCTTTACAACCCAATTGCCGCCGAGGCCGCCGGCCGCCGCCCCGCCAGCCGGGGCCACCGCGCCGCTGGCTGTGGCCTAGCAGCTGGGCTGGCTGGCGGCGGAATGAATCAAAATAAATAGCTTGATACCAAATATGTTAAGAAAGCTGTCTACACTTTGTCTACGCTCATTTTTAGGCAAAAGAGCCGGGGCGCTGGTAGCATTGCTCAGTTTTGTTTTGGCCGGGCTGCCACCCCGCATGGGCCCAATGCGGCGGCTGGCACGGCTGGAAGAAGGAGGCTCAGGCCCCCTCAACACCACGCCACCCAGAAGCCCGGCAAGCAGAACTACCCCCCTCCACAACCCATTTACCCTCCATCATGGCAGAGCTACTTGCATCCAAACCCAGCGATTATCTACTACAATCCTTTAATGCCCTACGGCCAGAGGTGGCCGAGAATCCCAACACAATCCTCAATAACCTGAATGACTTCCGCAAGGACAAAGTGGCCGGTACGTACATACGTAATGCCTCCGCGCAATCGGAATCTAACAACCTGAAGTTTACCTTCGAAAAGGACTACCATAACCAGCAGTCCTCGCAATCGGCGTACGCTGAGTCAGCCCAGTCCTTTGGGCTGAGTGGCAGCTTTGGGCCCTACAGCGGCTCTTGCCAAGCCAACCACAAACAAGAGCGGGAATCTGCTTCGGAGGAGATAAACGGTATCCTCACGGCGTATGCCGACAGCGGCACCGTAGCCTTCAAGGGAGACCACAACAAAATTCGCCAGAGCCTAGATACAGGCGTACTGGAAAAGCTGGACAACATTAACTCGTTCGAGAGCGCCGAGGCTTTCACCAAAGAGTATGGCACCCACCTCGTGACGAGCGTGCGACTGGGAGGCCTTCTGACGCTGGTGGTGAAAATAATGTCTCGGTCGCTTTCCGAGAAGCAGGAGCTTGCGGTGCAGGCAGAGGCTGCCTACTCCGGCGTCGGCAGCATGGAGGCCACGGCCTCGGCCTCGCAGAAAGTGGCGACGATGAGCAGCACCAAGTCGATGAATGTGCATTTGCGGGTGATTGGCGGCTCGCCGGAGACCGCGACCGCTGCCAACATGGACCACCCCGACACTATCGCGGCCTGGGCCAAGACGTGCGATGAAAATAGCGTGTCGGGTCTGCATGAAGCCCTCGAACTGTACAAGCTGGCCGCGGGCGCACAGGCCCGCGACACGCTCAAAGCATACCTCGACCTGTGCCTGCTCAAGCACAGCGTCGAAAACCCGGTAATCTTTTCGAACATGGTGCCTATCAACAAGACCCGCTACAACTCGGTGAGCGTCCCGGTTGATGGTGGCTACAAGATTATTTCGGGCGGGGCGTGGCTAGCCGAATACGGCTCTGATTTTTTGACGGGCTCGTACCCGGATTTTTCTGGTGGGGTGATTAACAGCTGGCAGGCTGCCTCGCACGACTGCATGGAGGAATCGACGGATAGGTCGGAGCTGGTGGGCTACGCCATTGGCGTGCACGACCCGACGGACCTACTCAGCGTGTACTGCGGCTCGGCCAATGGGTCCAACCACGACTGGGGAGGCGATACGGCCACAAAGACCCTGGAAGGCGGCTACGTGCTCACGGGCGGCGGCTGCCAACTCAACACCGACCAACCTATGGCCCGCTACCTCACGGGCTCGTACCCGACGTGCGTGAATGGCGACACCTACAACGGCTGGGTGGCCGATGGGCGCGACTACGTCAACCCGTCGGTGGCCCAGCTCAAAGCCTGGGCCATCGGCATCCGGCTAAAGAATGCGTCGGACTACCTCACCCTCAGCCACCGGGTAATTAAGAAGGAGGGCGGCAATGATAGCCACGGCACCAGCCTGGCGGTGCTGGGGGGCCAGGCCGGCCTGGCCGGCGGGGGCGTGCAGCTGAGCGATAACGGGGAAAACCTGGTTCACGCTTCTTTCCCCGCCACGCAGTCAAATCAAATGGGCTGGCAGGAATACAACGGTGACCTCTACGCTAGGTTTCACCCGGTGGTGGCCACGGCCTATGCCATCACCTTGGAGTTCACCGGCAAAAAGGGCGTGACCTTCCAGCCTTACGGCCGCTAGCCACGCGGCTGCCCCCCGGCTAAGCCCTTTGGGCATCTAAAAAAGGCCGCCCCGGTACTCCGGGGCGGCCTTTTTGGGGTAAGCACTAGCCGGCGGCTAGGCGGGCAGGGTGGCCCGGTGGGCGGTTACCTGGGCTACCAGGTCCTGCACCAGGGGCAGTTGGGCATCCACGAGGGCGGCATCGAGCTCGCTGGCTACCAGGGCTTCGGGGCCTTGCTGGCTTTGGCGGGCCAGCAGGGTATCGCGGCGGTCGGTTTTCACGCGCAGGTCGTTGGCCTGCTTGTCGCGGTCTTTGCCGGCGGGCAGCGTGCCAATGACCGGGGTCATGGCCGCGATGTAGGCGTGCAGGCCGGTAAGCTCGGCGGCGAGGTTACCGGCCGAGGTGGCCAGGTTGTCGGCGCGGCGGCCGGTCTGGGTGTCGTGGTAGGTGAGCAGGCCCAGCTTGGCCTGGGCGTAGGCCAGCACGGCATCGCACTGGGCGCGGGTGGTGAGGAGGCTGAGAGAATAAGCCATGAGTACGGTAGTAAACAGTAGAAAATTTGCTTGAATATAGAAGTGAGTACCCTTCTCTATTCAAAGCTACTACGCGCGCTCCATACCGGCGCCAATGGCCTGGGTAAGTACCTGTATTTCGGCCTCCAGCCCGGCCAGGCGGGCGCGGGCCAGCGCGGCGGCGGCGGGCGGCAGCGGCGGGGGGGCGGCGGCCAGGCGCAGGGCCAGCCCGGCCAGCCAGTGGGTGTCGCGGGCGGCGTCGGGGGTGGCCAGCGGGTACGGGGGTAGCGGCGGGGCGGGGCGGGGTCCCGCGGGGCCGCCGGCCCCGGCCTCGGCCAGGGCCAGCCAGTCGGGCCGGGGCAGCGGGTGGGCCAGCGCCGGCCCCAGCACCTGCACCGCCCACTGCCGCCGCTGGTGCCGCGCCTGGCCGGGCTGGCGGCGGGCGCGCAGCTCGTGCAGCAGCTGGGTGCGCAGCCACTGGCAGCGGTCCAGGCGCTGGCGCAGGGCGGCCAGGTAGTCGGGAAGGGGCACGTCGGGGCCAGCGGCGGGCGGGGCCAGGCCCGCTTCGTCGCCAAAGGCGGGAGCGGGCGGCCCCTGGCCATCGGGCGGGGGCAGTTGGCGGGCCAGCACTTGCAGGCGCTGGTCGGGGCCGGGGCCGAGGTTTTTGCGGCCGGCCTCTACGTGAGCCAGGTTGGCCTGGCTCACGCCCACGAAGGCGGCTAGCTCGGCCTGGGTGAGGCCGAAGTGCTGGCGCACGGCAGCGGCCAGGCTTAGGGTAGCGCGCAGGAGACGAGGCATGCGAAGGACATTAATTGAAAAAATAAGTCGAAAATATGTCTGGCCGGCAGGGGGCAGGCTAGACATATTTAGTCAAAAAAAAGACAAGATATGTCTGCTTGCTTCCCGGCTCACCGGGGGCTGGAGAACTAGGAAGGAAGCGCGCTACAGGGTGGTGCTACTGCCGGGCGCGCCGTTGGCGGCTGGCTTAAGGGCGCGGGGGCGGCTCCCGCGCTGGGGCGGCCGGCTGGGCCGGGGCGAACAAAAAAAGTGTGTGCACCTTAGGCAGTTAGCGGGCCTGTCTACACTTTGTCTACGCTCCATTTTAGGAAATGAGGCGGGGCGGGGCGGAGGTTTGTGGCTGCCGGGGCAGGTAGGCCACCACCCCGGCACCCCGACTTCCTCGGCCACCGCGCTACCTAGCGCGGGCGGCGCGCCGGCCCTTGAGGTAAGCCCTCGGGGCTGGCGCGGCCGCACGGCGGGAGCGGGCTTTTGTTCCTTGTTTTCCTATTGAGCTGCTTATGCTGAACCGTTACTTCATCGCCCCGCTGGCCGCCCTCGCACTGCTGACCGCCCCCCACCTCGCCCAGGCCCAAACGGCCACCGGCTCGGTGGGCATCGGCACCACCACGCCCAATGCGGCGGCCGCGCTCGAAATCAAGAGCACCAGCCAGGGCCTGCTGCTGCCCCGCCTCTCGCTGGCCCAGCGCACGGCCCTCACGGCCAGCGCCACCGCCCCGCCCGTGCCCGGCCTCGTCATTTACCAGACCGACAACACGCCCGGCCTCTACGCCTACGACGGCGCGGCCTGGGTGCGCCTCGGGGCCGACAACCTGGGCAACCACACGGCCACCCAGAACCTGAACCTGGGGGCTAACCAGTTGGTGGGCAACGGCGGCACGGCCGGCCTAACGGTGAGCAGTGCCGGCAACGTGGGCATTGGCCTGGGCACGGCCAGCCCCACCCAGGCGCTCGACGTGAACGGCGGCATCCTGGCCCGCGCCAACAGTACCATCAGCAACCAGGGCGCCTACCTGCAATGGAACCGAACCGGCGGCGACGGCGAAACCTGGCTGCTCAACCAGCTGGGTGGCGGCAACGCCAACGCCGGCATCCGCTTCGGCAGCGTGACGACCAGCAACGCCACCACCGAGTGGGGCCGCTTTCTCAACAACGGCAACTTCGGCCTGGGCACTACTAACCCCGGCCAGAAGCTCGAAGTAGCCGGCCAGGTCTACAGCAGTGGCAGCACTGGCGGCTTTCGCTTCCCCGACGGCACGGTGCAAACCACCGCCGCCGCCGGCGACAACCTGGGCAACGGCACGGCTACCACGGCCGTGAAACTCAACGGCAATACCCTTTCCAATAACGGCACCGGCGGCTTTAGTATCGACAACTCCGGCAATGCCACCCTCACCGGCAACAGCACCGTGACGGGCACTAGCAGCGTAGCCGGCAACAGCGCCGTGGCCGGCAACGGCAGCGTGGCGGGTACCCTGGCGGTCGGCAGCACCACTGCCAATGCCAAGGCCGCGCTGGATATTACCAGCACCACCAAGGGCCTGCTGCCGCCGCGCCTGACGCTAGCCCAGCGCGACGGCATGGGCGTGCCGCCCGTGGGCTTGCTCATCATCCAAACCGACAATACTCCTGGCCTGTACCAGTACACGGCCACGGGCTGGTCCAGCGTGGGGGCGGGCAACTACACCGCCGAAAGCTCCTCGGTTAATGCTGCCCCAACGACAGCCGTGACGGTGAATCCAGGGGTCACCAACATGGTGTACACCAGCAACTCGACGGCGACCAACGGCACCGTGACGCTGGGCACGGGCACGGAAGGCCAGCGCCTGGTCATCGTCAACAACGACAACGAATACCTCCCGGTAGTATCGGCCAGCGGCACGGGTAATATTTTGCCTAGATACGCGGCCCGCTACATTTATACGAACGGCGCCTGGCGGCGCGAGTCCTAGCGCGCGGCCTTTCTTTTCCTTCGCTTTCGTTTTTATGGCTTCCGCTTCTTCTTTCTTATCAACGCGCCGCTCCTGGCTTCAGCGGCTGAGCGGCTGGCTGCGCCCAGCCGCCCCGGCCCCGGCGGCGCCCGTCTTTGCGCCGCGCCGCGCCCCGTACAGCGTCAACGGCAGCGCACCCTACATCGGCGAGATTGCCCTCTTCTGCGGCAACTTCGCGCCGGCCGGCTGGGCCTTTTGCGACGGTAGGCTGCTGCCCATCAGCGACTACGATGCCTTATTTCAACTCATCGGCACCACCTACGGTGGCGATGGGGAATACAATTTCGCCCTGCCCAACCTGAGCGGCCGGGCCCCGCTGCACATGGGCGGCGGGTTCAATAACCACTTCATAGGGGAAGCAGCCGGCGTTGAGACCGTCACGCTAAGCAGCCAGCAGATTCCCAGCCACACCCACCAGGTGGCCGTCAGCACCGACCCGGGCACCACCGCCTCGCCCCAGGCCGGGGTGCCCGCCGATGGGGGCAATGGCTCGGCCCAGTACACGCCCGACACGGCCAGCCTGCTCAAGCAGCCGGCCCAGGTGCTGGGTGCCGTGGGGCGCAGCCAGCCCCACGATAACATGCAGCCCTACCTGGTTATCAACTACATCATCTCGCTGTACGGGATTTTCCCCAGTACTAATTAGTCTCCCCGGCTCTTCTTATGTCTGCTACTACTGAAACAACGAGCCCGGCCCGGCGCGGCTGGCTAAAGGGCCTGGGCGCCCTGCTGACCAGCGGCCTGCTGCTGGGCAAAAACCGGGCGGCCGCGGCCCCCGCCGCGGTGCTCTCCCCCAACGGCGCAGAACAAATCTTCCTGGGCGAGATTATGCTGGTGGCCTTCAACTTTGCACCCAAGGGCTTTGCGCTCTGCAATGGGCAGCTGCTGCCCATCAACCAGAACCAGGCCTTGTTCGCGCTGCTGGGTACGCAATTCGGCGGTAATGGGCAGACCAACTTCGCCTTGCCCGACCTGCGCGGCCGCGTCCCGGTAAGCGCTGGCAGCTATGACTACCCGATGGGCCAGCGGGGCGGCGTTGAAGCCACCACCCTCACCCTGGCGCAGCTGCCGCCGCACCTGCACGGCATGAAAGCCAGCCCCGACCGCGGCACCACGAACCTGGCGGGCATAGCCGGCACTACGCCGGCGCACAACTACTTGGCCGACAGCGGCAGCGGAGCCCCGCAGTACGGCGGCACCCCCAACGCGGCGATGGCCGCCGCGGGGCCGGGCCCTACCGTCGTCAACACGACCACCGCCACCGGGGGCAGCCAGCCGCACACCAACATGCAGCCCTATCTCTGCCTCAACTTCGTCATTGCCCTTCAGGGCGTTTTTCCTTCCTCAAACTAGCCATGTCGCAGCTCCCCGCTCCGCTTCGTAGCGCGCCGCCTACCCGCCGCAGCCTGCTTCAGCGTCTTGCCGGCGTGGTAGCCGGCAGCTTCCTGGCCGGGCCGCTCCAGGCCCTGTTGGGCCGCGCCACCCCGGCCGCCGCCAGCCCCCTGAGCAGCGGCGCCCCATTTTTGGGTGAAATCATCCTCGCTGGCTTCTACTTTGCCCCCTCCGGCTACGCCCGCTGCGATGGGCAGCTGCTGCCCATCAGCCAAAATACGGCGCTGTTTTCGCTGCTGGGCACCTTCTACGGCGGCGACGGCAAGAGCACCTTTGCCCTGCCCAACCTGAACGGCCGGGTACCTATCGGCGCGGGCCAGGGGCCGGGGCTTTCGCTCCGGGACCTGGGCGAAAGCGGCGGCACGGCCACCGTCGCGCTGCTAGAGTTGGAAATGCCGGCGCACACCCACTCCCTGGAGCTGACCTACAGCACCGCCCTGGGCACTACCGGCTCACCCGCCAATGCCTTTTTGGCCAGCAACGGCTCGGGCCTGCCGCAGTACGCGGCCACCGGCACCGGCCTCACAGCCTCGGGTGGCCTTGGGGTGGGCGCCCCGCATACCAACGAGCAGCCTTACCTGGCCATCGGTTTTTACATCGCGCTGCAAGGCGTCTTTCCTCCGCGTTCCTAGGGAGTGGAGGGCAGCAAGTTCGCGCAACCACCGCCGAGGCCAAAGCGGCCCAAACTGCCACAGCCGCGCTGGAAACCTTCGAGGCCCGGCTGCGGCGGCCACTGGCGGCCAGGCCCAGCGCTAGGCTTAGTTGGGCGAGCAGCCGGCCAGCGGCCCCGCCCTTCCCCACCCTACCTTTACTACCACTTCGTTCAGGATATGAAAATTACTTCTACGCTTGCCCTGCTTTTACCGGCCCTCACCGGCCTGGCCCAAACGACGCTTACCAACGACGGGGCCACCCTCACGGTAACGAGTGGGGCCACGCTCTACGTGGCCGGCGCGGTGCAAAACAACGCCACCGGCACCCTCAGCAACGCCGGCACCCTGCGGCTGACCGGCGATTTGACCAACACGGGCACGCTGGCTAGCCCCGGCACGCTGCTCTTCAGCGGGGCCAGCGACCAGAACTTTGCGCCCGGCACGGCCACCGTGGCCAACCTCACGCTCAATAACACCGGGGCCACGGGCGCCAACCGCCTCTTCCTCACCCAGGACCTGACCGTGGGCACGCTGCTGACCCTCACCCAGGGCCTCGTGCGCACCCAGGCCAGCGATGGCACCCTGCGCACCCTGAGCCTGCCCGATGGGGCCAGCGTGGTGGGCGAGCAGGCCGGCCGCTACGTGCAGGGCCGCCTGGCCGTGACCCGCGCCGACGTAAGCAGCAGCACCGGCTCGGTCGATTTCACCAACGGCCTCGTGCTCAATCCCAACGGCCAGAGCCTGGGCACCGTGACCGTGACCCGCACGGCGGGCTTGCAGCAAGCCGGCGTGAGCTTCGGCCAGAATCTGGCCGGCAGCACGAAGGGCATCGACCGGGTGTGGGAGGTGGCCGCCGCCCAGGCGCCCGCCGCGCCCACTTCCGTAACCCTGAGCTGGGTGAGCGACGACGACAACGGCTTCAATACCAACACGCCGGCGCAGCTGTGGCGCGCCGACCAGGCCAGCGGGCCCTGGGTGGCGCAGGGGGCGGCGGCCAACGCCAGCGCCCGTAGCTTCACGGCCAACACTGCCCAGCTCGGGGTGCTCACCGTCAGCAACACCAGCCAGCCGCTGCCCGTGCAGCTGGTGGCCTTCACGGCCCAGCGGGTCGGGCCCGACGGCCTGCTGAGCTGGCGCACCGCCGCAGAGCTCAACAATGCCTACTTTCAGGTGGAAAGCTCGGTCGATGGCACCACGTTTCTGCCCCTGCCCGGGCGCGTGGCCGGCGCCGGCACCAGCACGCTAGCCCACGACTACGCCGCTACCGATAAAAACCTGGCCCGCTACGGGGCCAGCCTCGTGTACTACCGCCTGCGCCAGGTAGATGCCAACGGCGCCAGCGCCTACTCGCCGGTGCGCACCGTGCAGGTGCCGCAGGTGGCTGGCCTGGCTTTGTTCCCCAACCCCACCCGGGCCGCGGCTACCCTCACCGGCGCCGCGCCGGGCGCGGCCGTGCAGGTCTTTGATGCGGTGGGCCGCCTGGTGGTCGCTACCCAGGCCGATGCCGCCGGCGCGGCCGCCCTGCTACTACCCACCCACGCCGCCCGCGGCGTGTACGTGGTGCGCACCGGCACCCAGGCCCTGCGCCTGAGCGTGGCCGACTAGCCCCTGGCTTGGCTCTCAAGCCTGAAAAAAGCATCGCCCCGGCCGGTTGGTCGGGGCGATGCTTTTTGTACTATATCGTGTGCTTTCAGCTTCAGGCGGCACCTTTGCGGCCGTTGGCCGCTGCGCCGCCTGCGGCCACTCCCCTCTCAGGCTGACCGGGCGGGCAGCCTCCCGCGTTTTCTACTATGCAACCATTCCTCCTTATCCTCCTTTTTTTCAACGTTCTATGCTTCGTCCTCTTCTACCTGGACAAGCAAAAAGCTCAGCGGGGCCAGCGCCGCATCTCCGAAAAAACGCTGCACCTGGCCACTCTGGCGGGCGCGGCGCCGGGCGCGTGGGCGGCCATCTTTTTGCTGCATCATAAGAATCGAAAGGCGGCCTTTTGGGGCGTTACGCTGCTGCTGACGGTGGTGCAGGGGGCGGCGTGGTATTTCTATTTTACCAGGCTTTCGGCTTCCGGGCCAGCGGCCTGAAACGCTGGCCGATAGGGGCTCGTCACTGGCCGTCGTCGACGCGGGTTTAGCGCTGCGTAATTCGCGCTAGCGACAGCACAACTCACAACACGCTGGCTTTTCAAGTACTGCCTTATGCTGGCCCGATTCGTTTTTCCGCTGCTAGGACTGAGTTTTACGGCCTCGGCCCAAGTTGCCTGGCCGCGCAGCCCGGCCACGGATTCTATTGAGTTCAAAGGCCTTATTCCGTGGCTGGCGGCTGATACGTCTACTACGCAGCGGCGAATGCGGGTGCAGCAGTGGTACTACGCCAAGCTGCGCGACGACAAGCCGGCCGGCACGACTACCTGGGCCAGCAAATACGACGATGCCCCGCTCACCCGCATTAGCCTAGCGGGCGACGGCTATTTTATCTACCACAGGGCATACGATTATATCCTGACTTGTAGCGTCATGCTTTCGCCAACGCCGGAAGGCATGGAGTATCGTTTTTCTAATTTTGCCTGGGGGTGGAAAACGGGACACTCCAGCTCCAGCCGGGCACTCGAATCAGTGCACCGGCTTGCGCAGCCCGACCGCCTGAGCCTGCAAGTCTTTCGGGAGCGCCTGGCCACGGTCTTGGCTGGCTGGTAATTAAGCGTTTTCTACCCAGCCGCCCTGGCCTGGCTGCGCTTGCTGCCTACATGGCAGGAAGCAACCGCTTAGCCTTTGCTAAACTCGCCGATGTGCCACAGGATGCCGGAGGGGTCATGCACGAAACTCTCCTTGCCCCAGGCTTCCTGCCGGATGGGCAGGAGGCGCACGCCCTCGTACTTACCGGGTAAGTCCAGCGCCGCCAGCTCGGCCCAATACTGCTCTACATCCGCTACTTCCAGGAACAGCATGGTGTTAGCAACCCAGTCTTGCACGTAGTAATTCTGCAAGTAAAACCCAACGCCTTGCAGGTCGAAATACGACATACTTGGGGAGATAACCACTTCGGTAAAACCGAAGGCGCGGTAGAAGCTGCGCGAAACGGCGAAATCTTTGGCTCCGATAAACGGTCGGATAGAAAGAACTTGCGAGGGCATGTTGTCAGGAATTGAAAGAGCTTCGGGCAGAAGATGACTAGCGTTGCGGGGCCTCACAGGTTGGGCCTACTGAGTGAGTCGTCTATGTTGACCCAGCCGCCGCCGGCCCGCACCCTGGCCAGCAGCGCCGCGTGGTGCGGGGCCCGCTGCAATACCTGCTCGTTACCCAGCAGTACCAATTGCTGCCGGGCCCGCGTCACGGCCACGTTGAGCTTGCGGTCGACCTGGCCGGTTTCGTCGGGCGACACCATCAGCTCCAACTGATGCTCGTGGTGGCAGCAGAAGCTCACAATAATCACCTCGCGCTGCGAGCCCTGGTAGCGCTCCACGGTATCGACGCTGACCTGGGCCAGCGCGGGCAGGTCGTGCGCCTGGGCCAGTTGCGAGAGCCTCGCGCGGATGCGGGCCGCCTGGTTGCGGTAGCTGGCGATAATGCCTAGCGTCATTTCGGGGTCGAAGGCCGGGCCGTAGCCCTGCACCACGGCCAGGGCGGCGCGGGCGGCTAGCTCAGCCTCCTGGCTCGACTCCTTTTGCGAGAGGTCGTCGGGCTGGCGGCGGGTGGGCACGAACACGAGACGCTGGCGGCGCAGCGCCTCGCCAAAGGCATCGGCGGGGCTGGCCGGCGCGGGCCAGGCGCCGGGGTTGAGGCTGGCGTGCTGCCAGGGCGCGGGGCTGCGCAATTGCCCACCGTAAAAGTCGTCGTTAACAAGCACCGCCAGCTCGGCGTGGGCGCGGTACTGGTTGGCCAGCGTGCCGTGGGCGTAGGGCCACTGTGCCTCGGCCCGGCGGAAGAGACGCTCGAAGTACGAGTTGCGCAGGTTGGTGAGGCCCAGCTGCTCATGCAGCAAGTCGGCCACGGCGGGGGCCACGGCGCTGGTTTCGGGCTCCTGCGTCACCACGGCGGGCAGCTGGCGGTGGTCGCCGATGAGGATGAATTTCTTGGCCTTGGCCAGCAGCGCCAGCATGGGGCCTTCGAGCACCTGGCTGGCCTCGTCCACCACGGCCACGTCGAACTGCTTGAGCTGAAACAGCTCGGGCCGGCCCAGCAGGCTGCTGATGGTGCCCACGTAGAGCGGCGTGCCGGTGAGGCGCGCCCGCACCATTTGGCGGGTGGGCAGGTCGCGAATCATGTTGTCGAGCAAGTACGGCCGGTAGGCCGGCGAAGTGCCCAGCCGCGAGCCGATGCGGATAAACGGCAGGCCAGCGTCCATGAGCTGCTCGCAGATTTCGTCCACGGCGCGGTTGGTGTAGGCGGCCAGCAGGGTCTGCTTGTCATCGGCCACGAGGCGCGTGGCCAGCTCGCGCAGCACCGAGCGGGTTTTGCCGGTGCCGGGCGGGCCGCAGAGCACAAACCAGTCGGGCGCGGCCAGGGCGCGCCGCACTACTTCGGTGGCCTCGGTGGCGGGGGTTGGGTGCGCGGCGTCCCAGCCTTCGGGCGGGCGCGGCGCGGTGCGGGCCAGCAGCTGGCGGCGGCGGCCGGGCGGCAAGCTCAGGAAGCTCGTGAGGCCCGCCCACTCGCGGCGGAAGGTGTCGTAGGTATCGGGCTCCAGGGCCCAGTGCGAGTGGCCGTGCAGGTAGCGCGGGGCCATGCGGCGGTTGCGCACGGCCAGCACCACGCGGCCATCGGCGCCGAGGTCTTCGGCCAGGGTCGTTTTTACTACCTGAGCATCAAGAACTGATAAGCTGTTAGTTACCAGCTGTTGGCTATTAGCCTTGTGCTCGCGGGGAGCCCCTCCCCCGGCCCCTCCCCGGTGGGGAGGGGAGCCAGCCGACGGGCTTGCGGCCTCCTCACCAGCGGACATCAGCTCGGGGCTAGCCGCCTTTTTGCGCGGGTAGAGAATGAGCGTGTCACCGGCCCGGAAATTGACTTCTTTCCCGCCCACCGGGCGCTGAAAAATGAGGTGCGGGCCGAGGCCATCGCGGGCATCGTCGGGCGCGTTGCTGTGGTCTTCAATGAGTTCCAGCTCATCGAGCAGGCTGAAATTCTGGTGCTTGCGGGCCTGGGGCAGCAGCCAGAGGCCGGCCTGGCCGCCGGCGTCGCCGGGGCGGCCTTCGTCGCCGAGCAGGGCTAGCCGCATTTCGCGGGCCGCGAAGCGGGTCAGCTCTAGGCAGTAGGCGCGCTCGGTGCGGTCAGCAGCGGCCCAAGCGTTGGCGGTTTTTTCGGCTTTTTCGCGGTTGAAGGGCGGCAGGGCGGCCAGGTTGGGGCGCAGCACGGGGGCCAGCAGGGCGGCCGTCTGGCCGGGGCCGGTGGCGCGGGCCAGCTGCAACTCCAGGCCCACGAGCTGGTTGCGGGCGGCCAGCAACTGGTCCACGAGGGCCAGGTTTTGGAGCACCGGGCGCACGGCCGGCTGGTCCTCGGCCGCGTTGGAATACAGGATGCTGGTGCGGCCCCGCCCAGCGGTTTCGCCATCAGCGCCGAACACCGACTCTAGGAGCAGGCGGTAGAGCTGGGCCTGGGCGGCGTGGTTGGTCCAGGGCTCGGCCACGGGCACCTTCACCGAGCTTTTGAGCTCCACGAGGTCGTAGCCCGTGGGGCTTTCGTGCAGCAGGTCGAGGCGGCCTTGCAGGCCATAGGTGGCTGACAGAAAGGTGGGTTCGAGAAAGCAATCGGCCAGCCGCAGGGGCGCCTGCTGGTAGCCGCTGCGCGAGCTGGCCGCGAAGCCCTGCCGCCGCGCCTGCTGCAAGGTGCGGTGGTGACGACGCAAGTCATTCAGCAGTTCGGGCACGCCGGTGCGCGTCTGAAACTCGGGCAAGGTGCTCAGCGTGAGTGGCTCAGCGCGAAAGAGCTTCTTCGTGAGAAAGTGCTCGAGGTCGAAATCATCTTGGTTTTTAGTTTTCGGCTCCTGGCTGTTGGCTTCTTGGGTAGCGCTGGCTAGCTCGCTGCTGACCCGAAAGCCTTTGTGCGCGGCCCACTCATGGCTCGCCGATAGCTGGCTACCCGCTACCGGGCTGCTGGCCACTTGGCTGGCCGCGTGGCTCACTTCCTCATCGAGCAGGCGGTTGACGAGGTTACCGACGACCAGCGAGCGCGAGGCCTCGTCGGGCAGAAAATACTTGAGCAGCGCCAACTCGGCGTTGGTGCCGTCGCGCTGGGCGCACTCGGCCAGGGTGGTTACACTTATCAGATAATCAGGCTCCAGCACCACGCGACGCGGGCGCACGCGGCCACCGGGCAGCAGCACCGGGCCGATGAGGTTGAGCGCCGGGTGCAGCGCAGCGGCGGGCAGCAGCAGACTCTCGTAGGCGGGCGGCAACTCCAGCTGGAACGGGCCGGCCGGGCGGCCGTCGGCCGGCACACTCATTTCCACGGTGATAACGCCGCTGGGCAGGTCGGCGTGCACCACCTGCACCCGCCACACGGCGCGCGGGTCGGCGGCCGTTTCGGAGGGGCTAGCCACGGCGGGCGGCGCGGGCGCGGCGGCCGGCAGGTGGGCCGCTAGTTCGGCGGGCGCGGGCGGGCGCGGACCGGTGTAGGGCTCGCCGGTGAGGGCGCCCAGCAGCTCGGCCACGGCCGCGAAGCCGGTGGCGACCTCGGCGGGGGTGCCGGGGTAGCTTTCGTGCAGCACCAGATTGGCGGCCACGCGCAGGTCTTGCAGCTGGGCGCGCAGGCCGGGGTCCAGTTCCAGGGCGTAGCACGCCCCGCCGATTGCCTGAAACAGGTTGCCGAAGGGCGCCTTGCGGCGCTTGTAGTCGGCGCGCAGCAGCGATTCCAGCAGCTTGCGCAGGCGCGGAAGCTGGTCGGCGGGCGCGGCCGTGGGGTCGGCTAGGGTGGCGAGGCGGGCGTGGGGCGAGTCGGACAAAACGGCTAGACGGAGGCTAAATCTAAAGGTAAGGCCAAGCCGCAAAAATAGCTATTTCCCCACAGGGCTAGCGGCCGGCGCGGGGCCGTCTTCCTGCAAATAATAGTGCCGGATGCGGTTGAAATCGTCGTCCAGCTCGTACACCAGCGGCACGCCGGTGGGAATGTTGAGGCTCGTCACTTCCGTGTCGGTGAGGTGGTCGATGTACTGCACCAGGGCGCGCAGACTGTTGCCGTGCGCGGCGATAATCACCTTCTGCTCGCGGCGCAGGGCGGGCATTATCTTCTCGGTCCAGAAGGGCATGACGCGGGCCAGCGTCTCGCTCAGGTTTTCGGTGAGGGGCAGTTCGCGGGCGGTGAGGTGGGCGTAGCGCAGGTCGTGGCCGGGCCAGCGGGGGTCTTCTTTAGTGATGGCGGGCGGGTGCGCGTGGGGCGAGCGCCGCCACTCCTGCACCTGCTCGGCGCCGTACTGGGCGGCAGTTTCGGCCTTGTTCAGCCCTTGCAGCGCACCGTAGAAGCGCTCGTTCAGCCGCCACGACTTCTGCACCGGAATCCAGAGCTGGTTCATGTTTTCGAGCGCGATGTCGAGCGTCTTGATGGCCCGCTTCAGCACCGACGTGTAGCCGATGTCGAAGGTGTAGCCGTGCTGCTGGAGCAGCTGCCCGGCGCGGGCCGCCTGCTGCTTGCCCAGGTCTGATAGGTCCACATCGGTCCAGCCGGTGAAGCGGTTTTCCTGGTTCCAGACGCTTTCGCCGTGGCGCAGAAGCACGAGTTTTTGCATAGGGATTAGACTTTTTGTGAAGAAGAACGGCTTTTAGACAAAAAAGAACGTCATGCTGAGCTTGCCGAAGCATCTCTGCCGCGCCGCTAGGGTTACTAACCTCATGGCGGGGTAGAGATGCTTCGGCAAGCTCAGCATGACGTGCTATGCAACAGGTGAAGCTGATTAAATCGCGCCTACTTCACCATAAAAGACGCTTCCGTCTTGTCCCACATCAGGGACACTTTGCCCGACTTATCGGCCGTGATGGTGAACTGCTCGACGGGGCTGGCCAGGGTCGTGGGCTTCACTTGCACACGCAGCACGTCGTCGGCGGCCTTGTACTCGTAGGCACCCCACTGCTTGGCGGTTTTGTTGAAGATGATGGTCCACTCGCTGGCGCCGGGGATGGTGAACAGCCCGTAGGTGCCGGCGGCCAGCGCCTGGCCGTTGATTTTCACCGGCTTGCTCACCGTGAAGGTGGTGGCCTCGTTGGCGCCGGTGCGCCACACCTCGCCCACGGGGGCTAGCGGCGACTTGTCGCCGAAGGCGGCGCGGCCTTTCAGCGAGGGCTTGCTGTAGTCGATGGTAACCTCGGTGCCGCGCACGGTGGTTTTCACCACGGCCGGCGGGCTGGGGCGCTTCGACTTGTCTTCGGGCTTCTTGGTTTGGGTGGGCTCGGTCGTGGTGGTCTGAGCCTGGGCCGGGGCGGCGTAGGTGAGCAGGGCGGCGCCGGCTAGGGCGACGAGGGGGAGAAAACGCATGGTGGGGTGAAAAAAGAGAATACGGAATTGGCTGGGGCGATAAGTGCGAAGCCCGGCAATAAGTTTAAACCGCAGATTTAACGGATTTAACTGATTTCGGGGATACGCCCGCTGCGCGGGCTGACTGCTTTTAGGGCTTAGGCTACGGCTGGTGGGTGAAGCCGATGCTGCGCAGAAACCGTAGCGCTTTATCCACGTCGTTTTTGAAGATAAGCTTGTGAAACAGCCAGAACCCCAGTGGAAAGGGCATGGTAGCAAAGGGCGTGATGAGTGCGTCGCGGTATTTGCCCTCGCTCAGGGAGCCGAAAAAGATGCTCAGGATGCCGAAGGCCGCTCCGAAGCCCCAGATAAACATGAAAATTCGGATGAAAAGCACAGCCTTACAGGTGAGCCAGATGCGGCTGCCACTGCCCTCGGGCTGCCAGCGGACCACGCACACGGTGTGGCCCGGCGCGTAGTCGCGCTCAGGCAAGGCCCGCGCCAACGTAAAGCCAGTGGCGGTAAACGTGGTGCTAAACAACTCAATGGGCTGGCCACTAGCCGCCTGGCGCCGGGCGTGGGCGCGCAACACCTGGTCCTGCTCGCTGAGGCCCTGCTCGGTGAGGGTCTGCTGCCGCAGCACGGCCGCCAGCTCAGCGGGCGAGTGCCACGCGCTGATTGTCAACTTATAATAGTAGGGTAGCTTCATAAGCAGGCGCGGCGTCAACTCCGTTTTTCGGTATCAGTGGCTAGCCGGCTACGGATACGTTGGCCCTGGTGCATGCGTAGGCGCAGCCGTAGCTGGTGCCAATGCAACTCAGGTAGCTTCTCTACAGGTGCCCCCGGCCCCGGGTGTCGCCCATGCGCCAGTACACGAGCAGCGAGATGAACGCGCAGCCCGTTACGTACCAGTAGTAGTATTCGGCCACGCCCTGGTCCTTGGCCAGCAGCGCCAGGTACTCGGCGGTGCCGCCGAAGATGGCCGCCGTGAGCGCGTAGGGCAGCCCTACCCCCAGCGCCCGCACCGAGGTCGGGAATAACTCGGCCTTGACGACCGCATTGATGCTGGTGTAGCCGCTCACCACAAACAGCGCTACCACCAGCAGGCCCCACGCGCCCCAGGCGCTGCCGGGGTGCGCCAGCGCGCGCAGCAGCGGCACCGTGCCCAGCGTGGCCCCGATGCCAAAAAACAGCAACACCGGCCGCCGCCCCACCACGTCGGAAATAGCCCCCATCAACGGCTGAAACAGCAGTGACACGGCCATCGCCCCAAACGAAATCAGGGTGGCCTGCTCCTTGGTGAAGCCGCTGGTATTGACCAAAAACTTCTGCGCGTAAGTAGTGAAGGTGTAGAAGGCTAGCGTGCCGCCCAGCGTGAGGCCCACCACGGTGAGCGTTTCGCGCGGGTAGGCTTTGAGCTGCTGAAAGGCCGAGGGCTTAGGCGGCCGGGCGCTAGCCTGCTCAGCCGCTTTATCCTGCTCGAAGGCGGCGGTTTCGCTCATGTGCGAACGCAGGTAGAGCGCCCCGATGGCCGCGACCGCCCCAATTACGAACGGGATGCGCCAGCCCCAGGCCGTCATTTCGGCGTCCGTAATAAACTGCTGCAAAGCTAATTGTACCACCAGCGCCAGTATCTGCCCGCCCATGAGCGTGAGGTACTGGAAGCTCGACCAGAAGCCCCGGTGCCGCTCGCCGGCCATCTCGCTGAGGTAGGTGGCCGATGTACCGTACTCGCCGCCCACGCTGATGCCTTGCAAGAGCCTAGCCAGCAGCAAAATAGCCGGCGCCCCCAGCCCGATGGTGGCGTAGCCCGGCGCGCAGGCAATGAGCAGCGAGCCGCCCGCCATCAATTGCACGCTCAGCAGCAGCGCCGCCCGCCGCCCGTGCTTGTCGGCGTAGCGCCCCAGCAACCCGGCGCCCAGCGGCCGCATCAGAAAGCCTACCGCGAAGATGGCCGCCGTGTTCAGCAGTTGCGCCGTGGGGCTGGATTTCGGAAAGAAGATGGGCGCGAAATACAGCGCGAACGCCGAATAGGCGTACCAGTCGTACCACTCCACGAGGTTGCCGATGGAACCGGAAACAATGGAGCGCAGCGGGGAGGCGGAGCTAGCGGGAGTAGTCATGGCCGCGAAGGTAGCGGCCGAATGGCAACGGCCGACGGGGCTCAAAGCCTAAAATCGGTAGCCGGTTACCGCTGCGCTGCCGCTAGCTGCGCCCTGCTACCGAGCCTCACGTTCAGGCGCTGGCCTTCAACCACGTATCCATCAATAATCATTTGCTACGGGCGTCAGTGGCATGGCACAAGTTCAGGTAAGCAACCTCCATAATCTTCTAGTAGCTCGCCCAGCAGCTGGCGTATCTGGCCGGTATCGGTAGCGGCGTTGCGGGCGGGCGACAGGCGGATGGCCCGCGCCACCACCGCCCACATCATAGCCAGTTCCGGGTCGTCTTTCTGAGTCGTGCCTCCTGCTGGCATTCTGGCAAAAATACCCGTGCGCTTTTCGTTTTTAGCAGTTGGCAGCAGGCAATTTTATTCCGGCTTGTAAGTGTCGCGCCGGACGGCGTACACCAGTTCATCGAGCAACTCACCGTCCTTCACCAGCACTTTTTCAAACCGGCCTTCCAGCACGAAACCGTTCTTTTCGAGCACACGCTGCGACCCGAGATTGGTGCAGAAGGGCCGGGCAAATACGCGGTCGATGTCGTAGGTCTGAAACGCAAAAGCCACGGCCTGCCCGATGGCGGCGCTGCTGATGCGCTGCCCCCAAAAGGGCTCGGCCAGCCAGTAGCCCAACTCCGCGTTGCGCCGGTGAATATCGTCTTGCGGGTGAATGCCGATGCTACCCACGGCCTGCCCGCCCACCTCGATGGCGAAGATGTGCACGGGGTCGCCCTGCGTGGCAAAGGCGATAAAGCCCCGGCCGGCCGCCTCGGAATAGGGAAACGGAAACTTATCCGTCATATTCTTCGCCACGTTCCAATTGTTGGCGTGTTTGACGAGGCTAGCCAGGTCGGTAATGGCCCAGGGCCGGAGCTTGAAGGCAGTTTGCATTATGATGCAATCTAAGGCTTGTAAGGAGCTTCTTTAGGCACGTTCTTGTAGTAATCCGCTATCAGACTATACTGCTTATCTGTCAAAAGCATCGCGTGCAAATCATGCCCGCCATAGAATAAGCAAAATTGCTCATCAAGCCCTTTTGTGACTAACTGTTTATTCAATTCCTTGAAGAAATTTCTCGATGCAACGTCCCAAAACTTCCAGCTACGCAAGTCTTCTTCGTCATAAAGAGTTATAACATTTTCATTGAGTGAAATATCGAACGAACTATCATCCGTATTTAACTTACTAGCCAGCAACTCAAATTTCCTCTTTGCCAGAATCTCATTTAGACTTGGAAGGAAAAAGTCGAAACTAAATTCAGCAAGCTCCTCAGCGTCTACATGGACTATTCTGAAAATGTCAGCATCGTATAGGTCAAACGAATTTTTCAGTTCAGCTCCCAACTCATTAATTCTTGAATTGTCGGCATACTTCAAAAACCCATTGTTTAGGAGTTCAAGTGCATGACTGCTTTCGCTCGGCTGTTGCATTGTTGTTATTCCGTAATTGTACACTTTAGCCACATAGCTACACTTGGCATCTATGGCTCCAGCGCTGATATGGCACTCGCAAGTATCAACCCTCCCCCCTCACCGCACTGCCCGGATGGCCTGCTCCAGCAGCGGGTCGTCGCCGGGCCGGCCTTCGCAGGCTTCGCGGAAGAGGTCGGGCACGAAGTCTTCGCGGGGCTGGCCGTTTACTTGCAGAATCTGCTCTTCGCCCAGGTCGATTTTGGCGTCGCTGCCGGCGAGGCGCTCGTTGAAGAGGCCGCCCAGCAGGTCGGCCAGGCCCGAGCCGGCGGTGCGGAAACCCAGCGCGTGGAAGCCCACCAGCAGGCCCTCGCCCATGCTGCCGGTCCAGTGGCCGCCGAGCACCACCACCCGGCCGGGGT
>Ga0160428_1000416_pt1 | contig 48662 bp, 53 predicted proteins | sample SolpanmetagenomM_FD_108198 | JGI IMG/M metagenome (GOLD analysis project Ga0160428, IMG submission 108198) | Solar panel surface microbial communities from Lawrence Berkeley National Laboratory, California, USA - M | ecosystem: Engineered > Built environment > Solar panel > Unclassified ... | reverse complement strand
ATATGTCAGCTTAGGGAACAATCTGGTAACAAACCAAGTGTTCCCGATCCTCCATTTCACCCCACCAAAAGAGTACCGGAACTGGTGGTGGACTCGTATGTGGTACTTTCCGCATGGAGAGGAAATCATTAGGGGAGGAGAGCAAGGGGGCGTGTTTGACCATGGGCCAATCACCAGGACTGAGGACGGGCGTGAATGGTATGCATTCGAGGCTGAGACAACAGAAGAGATTGTGAGCCAACACAGAATAGGAGGCGGCTTTGGCGATCGTGGAGGATGGTACTCGTGGCGAAGGCTATGCTCAGCACATGAAAGTTACTTTACTCCGTAACACGGATAGACGGGGCAACTATGACACACCATCCTGGCATAAGCTAGCATGGTCCCAGTTGTCATGCAGTTGCAGCAGTTAATCGCCTGTCCACCACATAGCACTGACCTGTGTTGTTGGCTAGGGTTAGCCATTGTTGGACTGCTTCCTCTCATCAACTTCCTGCTTACCTCTGTTTATGTGCTGTACTATCAAGAATGCCCGCTTATTCCAGGCTTGCTACAGTGCTTGCCCTGTCCCTCGTCGTCACCTGCACCATCTGGTTACTCATTCCGTCAACCCTTGTACGTTGCTGACTCTTGGTGACAATAGTCGACTTGTAACGTCGTTACTGACATCTCTTCAAGCTTTTGTCGAGCCGACGAACTGTGGTCACTTCGCTCAAGGACGAACAAGTTCGCAATAATACATCGCCTTCTTCAGTACCGCATTACCTTCGTCTACTGATCCCCGGCTCCGACATCAACGATAACCTGTGCAAGACTCTAATCAGCGCCGCCGTACTAGACTATCCATCTCCTACTCTCATCAACTTCGGCAAGGTCTTTGACGACGAGACTCTCATCTTCGGTGGCTCGCACATTGCAAAGATTTGGGGTGTCCTCGACTACCTCAACAGCCTCGATCGAATATACGACGATGGCATTGCAGTCCTGGTAGATGGTTACGACGTTTGGTTCCAGCTTCGTCCAGAAGTCCTCCTTGGGCGATATTTCAGCACAATCACGTACCAAAATGGGAGAATTCGGACTCAGCTGGGCAATGAGGCTGCAAGAAACGAGGATGTTTCTCAGAAAGTAATCTTTTCCTCGCAGAAGCGGTGTTGGCCAAAAGAAGCAGATTCGCCCGCCTGCTATGCTGTGCCTGAATCTTCGCTACGTCCAGATGTGTATGGTCTGGATACTGACACTGATGTTGACGATGAGAGGAATCTGTATCTTAGACATCGGCAACGCTTTCTGAATTCAGGTATGGCAATGGATCCTGTCTCCGCCTTACGAGCAATCTTCCAGCGGGCTTTAGAGAAGACGAAGGAGAAGGGCGTTGGATTCGGTAGTGACCAAGGCATCTTTGCTGAAATATTTGGCGAACAAGAGTTTCAGCAGCATTGTATTGCCAAGCAATATCGAAGGGCTAGCAAACCAAATCGGATTGTCGACGCGTGGAACAAGGAATTCGATGTCACAGACCCTCAGACGGCTGGCACACATGAGATCATGGACTGCGCTGGGGATAACACCTACGACTTTGGCATCGGCCTCGATTACGACATGATCCTCAGCCAAGCAACAGTATTCTCCGAGTACGACACCGCCTGGTTACGTCTTGATGATGCTCACGCCATCGAGCAGGCCAGTCTAGCACAGACGCCCCTCACAGAACCTCGCGTTAATGCCGGCAGAATACCCGCAGATATCGCACGCTCACGCCCGCCATTCCACACCGAACTCGAACGCCGTCTTTATACTGCCGATCTGCCACTTGAGAAGTCATGGGGACAGGTCCCGCTCTTTACTAATCTGTACACCGGCTTCTCTCCAGTCGCTGTACATCATAACGCGCATCGCGATGGTCTCAAGGGACGAATTCAGTCGCACTGGAATGAAACTTGGTTTCAACCATATGCACGCACTTTGCTCGATCTACGGGTCATGGAACCTGCGAGGCCGATTGAAGTTGAGGTCGATGTAGTCGAGGGTCGTGGAGAAGAGGGAAGCTCTAGCATAAAGCGGGCGTATTGGGCTCCTCACGCGTCTGATTTCGAAAACGAGAGAGCTGGCGTTACAACAATTGCTGGTGACTTTATGAGATATGAGCAAATGTGTACAGGCTGGGAGGAATTATTTAGAGATGATAAAGGACCGTGGAGGGATCCGAGAGAGAGGGTGTAAGCAATAGTGAATATATGAAGATATGGTCTCATTTTCCTAAAGCTTGCTGTCTTACCTGTCCCTACCCGATACCAGCGTGACAAAAGTTGATGCAGCTCTATGAACAAAGCAGTGTTAAATTCTCCAGCTGCGCGTATGATCCAATATATGGCCAGTATATCTCACCGCTGCTTGAATTCTGACACAAACTTCTCTGATGGCACATCGAACCCACAAATTGTACCATCCGTAATCGTCGTTTCAGGATCCTCGGTGGTTCGCCTGTAGAACTTGTCAGCTTCATTCTTTGTAAGTCCTCTCTATTCTCAAGACTCACCACTTTCCGGCTACCAGATCCTGCATATACGTATACGGACAGTCACTGGCACCACCTTGCACGGCGACATAACCACGATGACCAAACTGATATAAATTGTTCTCCACACCCCAGTGCCTTCTCCTTCTCCTCACCTCCTCAACCCTGATCTCACAAGCGAATACCTCATCCGCATCATTGTTACCTCGCACCAAGATATCGCCTTCTGGGCCACAAAACATAGCCTCGCCCATACTCTTCCATGTGCCATCTGTGCCAGCCAAAGCCACACTAACAGTATACATTAAGTTTGTAAACGCATTCGTGCGATTCGTCAACTCCCAGCTCTGTCTGATAGGCGGCGTGTAGCCCGCTGTGCGGAGAAGTACTTCAGCACCTTGATACGCAGCTTCCCTGGCCATTTCGGGAAACTGGCCGTCATGACAGATGATCAAGCTCATTTTGACACCACCAGGTCCAGTGAACACTGAAAGACCTTGATTACCCGGATACCACGGCTCGACAGGAATCCACGGATGCATTTTGCGGTAGTAGTTTACAAGGTCACCCTTTTCGTCGATGATGAGACCAGAATTCCAGGGATGAGCAGCGTCGAGTTCGTTTTTCTCCATTATGGAGAAACAGCCCCAGATGCTTAATTCTTTGCACACGTCTTTGAAGCTTTGGACTTCGAGGCCAGTGAGAGTGCACATTATGGCGGGGTCGGTGCGCATGGAGAGACCGTGGATGCTGTATTCGGGGAGTATTACCATGTCCATTGCTGGGTAGGCACGTTTGGCGCGGCGAACCAGGTTGCAGACGTGTGTGACTGCGTTAGCTAGGTCTTTCGGTGTGGCGACATCGAGCAGTTGGGCTTGGATCACGCTGATGACAATGCCGCCAGGTGTTTTGTTGAGGCCACTGAGTCCTGACATGGTGATAGTAGTATTGTTCGTCCTAGTTCATGTTGGAACGACAAATGTCGCGAGAGTTACGCTGGGTGGATATTTTTGAAAGACTGTAAGCACGAAAGGACTGAATGAGCCGCTTATATGTTGACAGTTTAGCTTATCTAGTGTTTCAGATAAGGAGATAAGCGTTTCAGAGCCAGCCGGGTACAGCTCCGATGAACGGTCTTGGTCGATCAATATTTTTATTTTTGCCAAGTCTTCTTCGTCAACAACAGATATCTTGCCATCTTAATATTCTCCAATCTTTGTGTCCAAGCCGACGGCAAAGTCTGTCAGCTATCTATTAGCGCTCTGTCTTTCAAGTTGTACTGCCACACTTCCTCGAGACTCCAATCCTCACCATGACAAACGCAGCTACCACTGCCCCACCAACATGCAAAGTAGTGCTTGCAGGCACTATTGCAAAATCACTATTAAGTGAAGTACAAGATGGACTGAGCAAGCTACCACAGCCCCCAGTATTGGTCGGCTTGCTGGCTAACGACGATCCCGCGGCGCAACTGTATGCGGATTGGACGGAGAAGACTTGTAAAGAGAAGTGAGTGAGTAATTGTGCTGTTCAGAATCATTTCTATCTTCACCTGTCGTTGTCATGATACCAAAAGATGTGTGAAATAGTGTGCTCAATACGCCTTCGAGAAAAAGTAAGATTGTGATTCGTAATATCCGCCTCAGTATCAAGAACAGTTCAACAAACAACAAGCAAGAGAGCAAGAGTATCACCGTGACCTGACTTATTCCATCATAAAAAATCTTCCATCTCGCACCAGTCTTAAGTGTCCGGACTAACCATTACCACAAAGCGGTTTCACCTTCCGCCTGCAACGCATCACAAAAGACACCGCCGAAGACGCCATCCTCACCGCAAACGCCGACCCTTCCATCTCCGGCATAATAGTCTATTACCCGATTCACAACAACAAGCAAGACGACTACCTACGCAACACCGTCGCGCTGTCTAAAGACGTCGAAGGCCTCTCCCACCGCTACATCTTCAACTTATACCAGAACATCCGCTTTCTTGACGCCAACGCGCCCAATCCAAACCAAAAAAGCATCCTGCCATGCACGCCATTAGCCGTCATCAAGATCTTGGAGTACCTGCGCATATACAACACGATTTTGCCGTTCGGGAACAGGTTGTTTGGACACACTATCACTGTGATCAATCGCTCTGAAGTCGTAGGCCGCCCACTGGCGGCGCTATTAGCGAACGATGGCGCTTGTGTCTACTCTGTTGACGTCACTGGCGTGCAGCAATTTTCGCGCGGACAAGGAATCCGCAATAGGAAACATGAGGTTGTGGATAAAGAGGAGTGGACATTGGAGCAGTGTCTGCCGATTAGTGATGTGGTGATTAGTGGAGTGCCAGGAGATAAGTACAAAGTCCCTGTGCACCTGTTGAGAGATGGAGTTGTTTGTGTGAATTTTTCGAGCGAGAAGGTATGTTACCCATTTTCCAATGGTACCTGTCTTAAGGGCTGCTTTACTCTTGTCGTCTGGACTCGATTTCAATGAGATTGCTAACATGGATTTGCAGAATTTCACACCAGAAGTCAAAGAAAAAGCAGCCATTTATGTCCCAGCAATCGGCAAAGTCACAATCGCAATCTTGCTGCGAAATCTGCTTCGTCTTGCCCAAAACCAAGTGCAAGCAGCTTTGTCATCAACCCCTTCGGCTGCCAATGGAGCTATAGAGACCACCAATGGTGTCTAGAGCACCCGGAGTGTGACAAAGAATGGTGCCTAAAAGTGCACGATTAGTCTCAGGGTAACATCTTTGTGGCAGAAGAAGAAGAAGTGTCGGTTCGTCGGGTCTTAGATGTAATGGAGATTTGAATATCTCGTCTCATGGATTCCAGAGGGAGACAGATTACCAGCAAAGTACAGGCTTACGACATAAACTGACTAGATAGAGACAGTGGCGTTAACAGGATCCTTTTTCAGTGCTGACGCACTTTGATGGCATGGAGAGGTAGATATAGATCAAGCAGATGAATATCGACCAAGCCGTTATGCTGAGTTTTCAGGGAACGAGATGTTCAGATTCATGAATACCCGAGTAGGCTATTCAGAATAACTAGCAATCCAGGAACATGTCAACTGTTACACGTTCGAAAAGTGTGATGCTTTATTTTTCGGACAATAAAATCATTTTCACGACCAGCGTGATGTGACAAACCAAATAGACCCGATTTCGTAAGCAGCATCGGGGAGCTTAAGCACAGCAACAGGGTGAAAAGAGGAGCAGATAAAAGGAGAGAAAGCCACGACAGAAATGATGTGGGAATGCTATGGTAGACTACCTAAATCGAACGCCATCCCAGCCTAGCCTTACCCATGCAAGCGCCAAAGTCCCAATCAACATCAAAGAACAGCCCCATTGCCTCGCACTCTTTCTCACTCAGTAATCATCAGCATCATCCGGCTCGCTATCCTCATCTTCATCCTCCTCAACCTCAATATCATTATCATCTTCAACAGGTTCGTCCTCCTCATTCGCCGACTCGATAACCTCATCATCCTCATCGGGATCGTAATCGGCAATACTCTCGTCGTCGTCATCGACTTCCTCCTCGTCCAACTCACCGTGCTCATCTGAGTTGTAGTCCTCGACTTCATCATCGTCCTCCGGAAGCTCCTCCATAGTGTTTGGGTCGTATGCTTCAGTTGCATCACCATGCTCGTTGTCGTTTTCGTTGTCATTGTCGTCTACTTCTTCCATGGTGTCAGGGTCGAAATCCTCGACGGCGCTGGGGCCAGCTGAGCTCACTGCGGCGCTGGCAAATGCAGAGGAAGTTGACGGTCCTGGTGCAGAGGCGGGAGTTGGTGCCGAAGCTGGGATGGGAGGACTATGGAGGTGAGAGATGTTCTGAGGTACGGCAACGCCACTAGAGAGAGTAGTAGAAGCTAACCCTGTCGCTAGCCCTTGCACGTCGGCGGTGGCCAGAGGACTTGCCACGACGGATGCTAGCGTAGTTGCAGGTGCGAGCCCAACTTGTCTTGCTTGGGTTGTAGGTGCTGAGATTGCTTGTGCTACAAGGGTCTGAGCTTGTCCCGGAACGAGAACGGAGGCAGCGTTTGGCAGGGCCGAGCTGAGCATGCCAGGCAGAGAAAGGAGTGTTGTTGCTGCAGTCACAAAAGGTGGTTGAGCTGGAGTAGCGAGGATTGCAGCAGGTGCGCCAGGGACAGTAGTGGTGGATGGCTCTACGGGAGCTGGTTGGGATGCAGGCACTGTCGATGTGGCAAGTGGCGCAGTGGTAGGCGTAGGAGCCGTAGGGGCAGCACTAGCTGGTGTAGCAGTAGCAGGTGTAGGAGCAGGAGCTGGCGCAGGGGCCGCTTTCGAAGCAGCAGCCAACGCGGCCGCTGCTTGGAAGTTTCCTGAGGCAAGGAGACTAGCTTGTTGAAGCAATACAGCGCCTGTGGCCATATGCGTGGTGGCGTTATTGATGTTGAATTTTGAGATTCCAGTGATTGCACGATCGAGAACAGTAACATTGGCCGCAGGAGCTGGTGGTGCGACTGCAGGAGCCTCCTTGGAAGCGTCCTTGGGAGCTTCTTTCGGAGCCTCTTTGGGCCCTGGAGTGTCATCCTTAGGCGCCTCCTTTGGTGTTTCAACAGGTGTGACAGGCTTCTTGTCGTCCATCTCGTTCTTCTTGGCTACAGACTCAATATAGGCGGCATTGGGTGCTGGAGTATCTTTTGGCTTCTCCACTGGGACGTCTGGCTTTAAGGTGGCATCTTTGGGTGCTGCAGGTGTGGCAGAGGATGGTAGTGGAGTTGAGACTACCGGAGCACTCGGAGTCGCTGGAGGTGGAACAACGGCAGAAGAAACCGAAGCACTTGTAGGGGCAGGTGCTTCTTGTGCTATTGGAGCTATAGGAGCGAGCTGAACAATCGGGACAGGTGCTACGTTGAGGACGATTGTCGTGGGTTGTGCTTGGACGACGACAGGAGTGATGAGTTTCCTGACCTATTACACGGTTGTGATTAGTTTATCACCATTGTTAGATACAAATGACCTCTCGTACTTTGACAATTGTGCCATCAGGCTTCTTGACTTTGACGATCTTGTACTGTGGCTCAGTAGCTTCGATTGGGCTCTGTGCCTGAACCTCAGCAATTGTGACTGTGGTGGCATCCTTCTTGGCCGTGTTCGTTGAAGCAGATGTCATATCAGAGGCAGTCTTGATAACCTCAACACTGACATTCTGAGGGATCGGGGATGGGGCAATGGTGGCCATGGTGGAACGAGAAGTAGTGAACTGAAACTGGAGTCTCGAATATGGGGAAAAGAAAAGTTGTGTACCAAGACATGGGAGAGAGGAAGACCGTCGTGCCTATTCATACACGACACTGATTTCACAATATCACAGCTCAAAATTCATGCAAAACGTTTCTCGCTTCCTACAGCCTTCATCTGGAGGCGCATTTCGGGCGTCCGGCAAAGGCTTTGTGGCCTCGAAGCACGATCAAGCTTACCTGCGCCCTAGGACTTGGAGGTAGACTTACGGATACGCGTTGAAGACTTCAGCTCGACACAACATACGAAAGACATCCGACCCAAGCTTTCTTGGTAGCGAGGGATCCGGAAGTGAATAGTAGGGATGCTATGGCCTCTGATTGGGCCTTTGCGAAGAATTGCCAAGTGTAGCTGAAGACAAGCGTGCGGAGATGGAGGAATCAGCAGGATATCCTTGTACGCAAGTAGAGAAGTAAACTGTTTGTAGTAGGTGCTAGTATCGCGCTAGTGTGGAAGGGAGAGGGCCCGAGGTGGATATAAAGTTGGACGACCGAATCAGTTGATTAAGGCTAGCCACACGCGCTTGCCTGTTGGGGGCTTTCCCCATGTTCTAGCCCTACCGGCTCGCCAACTCTTCCTTCCAACGTCTTCTGGTCCCAACCCTCGTCCATGTTTCATCCTTCAGCTCGCAGAATTGTCTCTTCCCGAGCTAAAGTCATCCGTTCGTCTTTGCCAATCATCTTTCTCTGCTTCACATCGTTGAGGTTTCAGGTATTCTATTGTCACTGCGCTATGGCTTCGGATCGCTTTCAGCTATCAACGTGTGGTCTCGTGAGTCCGAGGCCAGTCGAGTCATCGGGTCCTCCAAAATGCCCTTCGTTGAACTTGGCAAGCCACCCAGTTCACGGAGAGAAGAACAATGGTGGTGCCTATATGTTAATCTTCATTTCCTGCTACGTGTACTGCGCTTGGATTCCAGCATAGTAACTTCGCTGTTTCCTATTTCCATTTCATACTTTTGCCATTCACAATGGAGTCAGTCCAGGCACAACCAGACCAGGCAAAGCCCAAGACCAAAAAGGTTCGCATGCCCGATGGCGAGATACGAGTGAAGGTCCAGCAGCCAGACGGTTCTTGGAAGTGGCAGAAGAGCGACATAGCGAAGAAGACTGCTTCTCCCACATCTGCGTCGAATTCTGCGGCAACGGACCAGCAATCTGCTACTGCAAATACACCTGCTACTGTCGACGCACCTAAGAAGAAGAGTGCTGCCACCAAACCCATCAAGGCAGCTACTTTTCCAGTTGATAAAGCCGTTACCAAGAACGCTCCCACCAAGAAGAAGCCTGCTAATACTGCTGCCACTGTTGGGAAGCTTTTCCGTGCTGCCAAAATCTTGGACGCTGTTCTCCCGGAGCATTTGAAGGTGGCTGACGATATTGCTGAAGATCTGGGCTTCGATCCTGATGACAACAACAACGACTCAAAAGGTGGTCACCCTACATCAGCGTCCAGCAAACAACTGGCAAAACTCGCTGCGGGTGGTATGAAAACCAAAGCCAAAAGAGCCAAGCGCTCAGTCTATAGGCCTGGAGAGACAGGTTCAAGTGATGAATCTGATCTTGATGAGAAGTCTCCGTCTTCATCAGCAGACACCATCGGCACTGTTAAGGAGAAAATGACAACCAGCGACAACAAAGCCTTTGATGAGAAGAGCGGACTCGAAATCACTGAAAAAGAGATCAAACCAGTCAAGAAGCGACCAAGCAAAGGACGTAAACTGCAGAGACGGACTTCGCGTCTTGCTCAAGGAGTCTCATGGGGTATCGCTTTCTTCTTTCCTTTGATGTTTATCAGTAAGTTCATTCCAGTCTTAGCCACTGTGGCGCCTACTTATACTCCTGCTTTAGTTCTAGCGATTATGAGCGCTTCGATGAGCGAGAAAGATGCTTTTGACGATTACGAAGAACCCAATAAACTTGGTACTCGTCTTATGCAGGCAAACAAAATCTGTGTCTCGATGTGGCCAATCCTTTTCGGAGCTATCGTAGCACAATCGTTCAAAATGTATGCTGCGTGGAAGGTTGAACGGGGCATTAAGTTGATCGTAAGTGTGGTCTTCACTTGTTTATCATGTGCTTCCACGTTCTGACGGCCGTAAAAGACTTTGGAACAACTCATAGGCAGTCATTCCCTCGCGACTGCCATCAAGCAGCCCTTCTTTTTACAAACTATTAACTGGACTGCTATTGGGATGATCTGTCTTTGGGCTCTTTCACCCCTCGCAGGTCAATCTTTCCTGCGTATGCTCACAGTAGGCAATCACATGAGCAACTACACACTCACAAACATCACATATCCGGACTTTTCGCAGCCACTCACCTACGCATTTGATCAACCTACTTTTGACATCAACAAAACAACGATTGATCTAATGTTTGCCACTTCTCTCCTATCCGGGGCAGGCAGCAATCCAGACGGCAGTGTACCCAACGATCCATGGCAGAATGCCGGCTTTTGGATACCGGGGTCATTGAACTACAAGCATTGGTATCCAGGCGACACGCCCTACACTCTTGTCGGCCTACCTATCATGAACACTCCAGGAATTAATTGGGACAAGGTGTATACCAATATGTCCTTCCCTGCAAATTATTCCTACTTCTCTATGGTATGCCACGATCCTTTCAACGCGACTATCGACAGTCTGAATACCAAGTTCTCGACTTCTCTTTACTCAAATCCTACAAAGGACAACTGGATGGCTTCAATTGCTCCAGCTAGTAGCGATTCCGCTGCCACTCCGAGCATTATTTATGCACAAAACTATACTGCCAGCAATGCGGACGACTCCAGCCTTACCGTCACGAATAACACTGTATCTACGGACGTCACAGCCTGGCAATGCGATTATTTTACTAAATACGTACAAGTGCTGTTTCATTGCTGGAACGGCGGTCTGGAATGCTCTGCAGGTATCAACGACACCTTTCCAAATGGTACCAATGTGCTCCTGAACGACGTCTTCGTTACGAACTTTCTCAATACGCCCGTCTTACAAGGATCTGTTGGGGGGTTGGCATACTCTCAATCCGACATGATGAATTTACAGTTCACCAACGCCCTTACCATGCTTGTTAACGCTTATTGGCAAATGGGCTTCACCTATGGGATAATCAATTCCGCGACCCAGAGCGACCTGAACTATGCTGCCGTGCGTAATATCGCTAACGCTACCGTGCACGTCTGGGAAGGTACCGCTGCATATGAAGTTGGTTGGCTTTGGTTTAGCATTGTCATTATCGCTTGTGTCCTGCTCATCATATTTGGCGTCACTGGCATCATCTTGGATACGCGCACAATGGGCCCGGACATCATCGGGTTTGCATCCTCTCTCACTCGCGATAATCGCTACATCAAGATGGCAGAAGAAGACGTCGAGAACTTTGGTGACCTTGGAGGTGAAGGAGCTTCAAGCAAGAATGCATATGAGAGAATCAGGGATATGAAGCATCATAAAGTCATGTTGCAGGATGTTCGAGGACATGAGGAAGTGGGCAAGGTGGCTTTGGGGAGTTATGGTGTGAGGAATGGTAAGCCTCTGCAGCGGGATAGGTTGTATAGGTAGAGCCGAATGACTGTGGATTTCGTTTTCATTGTTTGTGGCTCGCATGGATGGGATTTCTGACTCAATATGATTTGAATGTATGTCTTTTCTCAAAGAAGATATATCATGTTATTCGTGACATGATAGCAATGCGATAGCTTGCCCACAATTGCGAGCAGATTGAGTTTGTACAGGACATGTGTGTTACGAAGACAGAGACGTGTGCTCTGAGGAAAAGAGCTAGTTTCGTGGGATGATAGTTGTGAGTTAAGCTTTCCCTGTTGTCCTTGCTGTCTTCGTTATAACGAGACAATTGCTGCAATCTTGTGTTGATAAATCCACGACATACTGAATCGCAATGAGGCCGGACGCCCTGAGGCGTGTAGGAATCTGCTGAAAGACATAGGTTGGCAGTACTTCGACTGCAGACAATCTCTACATCTCTATCGTCAGCTGTGAGGAGCTACAAGACCTGCCAAAGTAGTTCGGTCACTTTGAGGAACACTAGAAGCGGGGGGTTTTGTGCCTTGACTAGACAAGCTAGAAGGCTGGGGTTGCTTGAGAAGTGACCTAAGGAAAACCCGAAGGTTTTATTGACCGCTACACCACGAGGATGTGAAGGCGAAAGGAGATAATTTTGGATTGTTTAAGGAGGAAGCAGCAGACCACGTCATTTGCTGATACCATTCTTGAAACTTGCATGTGAGCTTTTCATCTTTTTCATCTCACCCCATCATCACGAACCAAGTGTCAAGTTACCAATCTCGTCTGCAAGTTTATTCGTGCAGCTCGCACCGCTATCGCAATCCTAATTTCAGGTTTTAAGCGCGCCAACAGGTGTGGGATCAGATCTACACATTATTACTCACGTGTAGATGTGGTGATTAACTCAAGGCTGAGAGCGAGTTATTTCACACCTGCCTTTGGAAGGAACTTGTTTAGACACTTCCTATCACGTCCAGCTCTCGTCTTCTGTGACACTTGATCGTCTTCTCTGTCAACGATCAAATATCACAATTCGGCCTGTCCTACCTTTCCTTCGACCAGGGTTTCTTTCATTTACAACTTCATCGCCCGATCACGACGATGCCGAAGTCCATCCACAAGGCTCCGAAACCCACACACCAGCGCGGCAAGATCGTGAAGGAAAAGGTGAGAGCTGGTTTTGAACAGAAGCTTCGTACCCTTGCACATCTGACGCGTACAACAGACACTCTCCAAGCTCGAGAATCTACCAACAGAAGTGTTTCAACTGGTCCTTCCACATCTGAGCGACGATATTGATGCACTCCTCGCAGTCCAGTTCGTCTCCAGAACTATCAATTCGAAATCAAGACGTGTCGATGGGACTCTCATTCGCCATCCGAAAACGTGTGTGACTATGACTGTGCCACATGCGTACGAAAGACGAAACGCGCACGTTCGTGCGATGATACTCCTAGAGAAGGCTGGCTTTCCACGCAAAACGCTGCCACGCCTGACCTGCTTTCGATGTGGTGATCGCAAAGATCATGGCTTGTCGGGCTTCAGTGACCAAGAGTTTGACAAAAAGAAGTCTAGGCGAGTTTGTCTCCAATGCATGAAATATCGTCCCATACATTTGAATTCAGTCCGGGCTACTGTGGATGGTGTTGGCATATTCACGTGCGTGCATTGCTACAGGTTAGTATCAGTAATGCCGCAGCAGTACCAATCTGTCTGATGATATTCAGTGTTCTCCCATGCCATAAGAGATCAACAATATATCCAACGAAATGCAAGACTTGCACAAAGCCATACAACGATGCCAGAAGGCGGGACGGTGGCGGAAGAAGACGTTCTGAGCGTATCATGGAGCTCAGCGAGAAGTAGACGTGCAAGTGTGGCGACGGACTGGAATACTGGATACCTCTCGACGGAAGTTACGAGGAGAAGTGGTTTTGGATCGCGGATGGGGTTCGCGTGTTAGAATGGGAAACAGATACGTTTCCAGAAATTGCAAATCTCGTAGCAATTGATCTTGTCACTTGCTGAACTCCAATCTTCTCGAAAGCTCAGCATGGGGTTTTGGTTACTGGCATCACTTTATAAACCAGCCTCGGGAGATTTCGCACAACCTCTCCCAGCCTCACATGACTCCCAAATCGAATCGCCACTTCTCTGCACAGGGTAGTACTCATACAAGCGCGCACCAAGGAGCTTGGGCGATGACTCTTCAAGCGCAGCAAGGATACAAAGGTGGGGGTGTTTTGCGATTTCCTCCTGACTTTCGATGCTGCAGCTAAACCACAATGGCAGCCAGTTCCGGACTCGACGAACTGCCACATGAACTTTTTGACCACATTCGTTCACACCTCCATAGCATTGACCTCTTCTGGCAATTCAGTTCGTCATCGAATGTCATGTTTCAGATCGTAGTTGCTTGTTTCAGAATCAGGGTGGGGCAGCCGCACGTGCCTACCTTCTTGATCTTCCTTATCATTCCTTCACACTTCCTTCTCACTGTTACAATTGTATCCAATCTATGACAAGCTTTTAGAGACGATGCCGAAAGCACCAGCCGTCAAGCGTGCTAAGAAGGCAAAACTGCCAAAGAGCACTCAAACACCAGTCGGCAAGCCTAAGCAAGCGAAACACACGACTGCTGAGACACAAGTCGCCAAAACTCCCAAGAAGGCAAAGGCAGCAAAGGTATCTTCAACTCCAGACATTCGATCCGTTGTCCTCAAAAATCCTGTCTTGTAGTGACACAATATAGACACTGTCTGCTCTCAAGACACTCCCGACAGAAATCTTTCATCTGATTCTCAACGATCTCGATGTTCACGCCGGTCTCGCCATCAAGTTCGTTTCCAGAACTATCTACAACAAAGCCATCAGATCAAATGGAGAAGCTGTAGTCGATCTGAAGATTGGTGACCGTAGTGACTACAGCCAAGCAGTCTGCCTTGTCGAAAGCCATGGCTTCTATCGCAAGAAACTTCCACTTCTGACCTGCTTCGTTTGTGGCCAACGCAAGGCAAACAATTTCGATGGATTCTGCGACAAAATGTTTGACAAAAGCCGCCACACATATGCGCTGGAGGAAGGTGGCATAATCTGAACCACCATGTAGCTGAATCAGGACTGGACGATGTCAAAGTGGTGGTAACCTGCAGTAAGGCATGACCACACACTGTAGTGTGCTTGTGGATGATTTTCGCAAAATGGCAAACTTCTCCAGACCTACAAAGCTGCTCCTTCTCCGTCGCAATAACTTGTTTGCTTCAAATAACTGTTTCAGATCTGTCAAAGAGCCAGAGTTCAAGAACGGAAGAGCTTTTCAGCCTTACCACCCTCTAGATCTTCTTAATTCACTTTCCTTTCCTTCCTTCCTCCTCTTCACCTTCACATCCTTGTCGCATTCGTGCTTGTTCTTCAACAGCGCGAAATCAAACCTACACAACAGACAAACAATGCCTAAGTAACTCACAAAGCGCCGAAGGTCGCGCGCACCAGGAAGCCAAAACAGGTCAAGGTAAGATGTCCAAGTTTCATTGCTGGTATTCTGGCTAACATAGTTCAGTCACTCTCCAGACTGGAACTGATGCCAAATGAGCTGTTTGCACAGGTCCTCTCTTGTTTGGACGACACATCCGGCAGCATATACACTTTGCTTTCCCTAACGTATGTCTCCAAAACCATCAACGCCAAAACGAAGAAAGCAAACGGAACTACGATTGTCGATGCAAGAGCTATGAGCGTGAGGTTGGGTCCCAAAGGTACTCCATTCCCCAAGAAGTTGCGCTACGTTGAGGCGAATGTGGCTCTTGAGAACAAAGGCTTTCCCCGTCGGAAACTTGCCCGTCTTACTTGCTCAGACTGTGGCGTGCGCAAGTCGAACAGCATGGACGGTTTCGTCGATGGAGAATTCAAGAAAGGTCGCGAGCATCGCAGATGCATCAGGTGCATGACGATATCGAGTGGCAAGACCATGAAGCTCCATGGCTGTTGGGTGTTCCGCTGTGTTGACTGTCAAGAGTACGGCCTGAACTACGCATCGAACGGAGAAAGATGCTAATCTTCCCGCAGAGCTAAGGACATCACCGATAGAGTAGAGTGGGAGTGGGATGAGTTTGTATGTGATGAGTGTGAGATTGCCCGCGGGCATCATTGAGCGCGATCGACGAACACACAAAGGATCAGGGCTTGAAGCGTGGCGATAACTATTCCGAGACTTTACCTTTGATGGCATGACCACAGTCTTGCAGAGAGTCGAAGAGAGCCCGGCCACGTAATAGGGCTTCCATAGAAGATACCGCAGTGGCTTTTACATATAAGTCGCAAGCTGAAAGCAAGTCAGGAACGATCACTCCTTGACACTCGATTCCGTGCAGCCAATTGATTCCAGCCCTTTTTCCTTTCATCGTTTCGGAATCCCAGCACTTGTTTCAGATCAAATGAGGGGTCCGCCACCCACCTTGCATTATGATCCTGCTTGAGTCGACTTCAGAACAACATCAGCCTCACGAAATCCACTGTTTCCACAATACCACACATCAGTCCCGCGTTGTCCAAAGCGAGAGTCGAACAATGCCCAAAACCAAACACACTGCAAGGTCCAGCCTCTACAAGGGCAAGAAGCAGATGAAGGTAAACGACTCTCGTCGCTACATCGATGCTTTAGCTAACTTGGCTTCAGAAGCTCTCCAGCAATAATCACATCGCAAAGTCCAACGCCTTCCAGAGCAAGCAACAGGTGAAGGTGAACATGTTCATCCTTGCTTTGATGCTTTGGCTAACCTGGCTCAGAAGCTCTCCACCATCGAGAAACTCCCCACCGAAGTATACCAACTCATCCTCTCGAATCTCGATGTGTATTCGTATCTGGCTTGCAAGTTCGTCTCGAAGATGATCAGCTCAAAGGTTGGAGATGTAAGCATCGCACGACGATCGGTTTCTTTGGCATACATCGCCGCGGCGCATACAATGAAGCCGTCGTCAAGCTGGAGGGAGAAGCCTTTCCAAATCGGAAGCTCACTCATCTTACTTGCTTGAGATGTGGCAAACGCAAGGATAACAGTACTGCTGGCTTTAACGACACTAACTTCAGGAGAAGCCACCTGCGTCGTCCGTGTGTCGACTGCATGACTCACCAAGTGCCATGGATGGAAGTTCGAGGCAATCAGGCAATCAAATGTAGAAGGTGCGGAAAGCAAATTGATCAATCTTCGCCTCAAGAGAAAGCTGCTAACACGTACGCAAGACTGGTCTTCTATAACTGCGAAGAAGAGGGGGCGTTTTTCTGCAATATCTGTCGAGTAGTCGTAGCCACAAGACAAAAAAGTGATCGTGTCAAGCGGAAGAATGGTCAAGGGACCCGACGGTGGATTCGGGAGGGACCTACTTAGCTCCAGGAAACAATGCGTCCTAGATCGTGGTCCGCCAGCTGAGGAAACCGGAGGAGACTTTGAGGGTGGTTTCTTTTCTTCAGGCAAATAATGCATCCTAGATTGCGAGACGCAAGGCGAGCCTCGTTTGTAGCATCCAATTAGTCCGTTAATATCTGAACGATATAATTGACTTCATGCCTTATTCTTTCCGCCACCATGTGCCGGTGCTGTAATTTGAGCCACTCTCGCAACCATCTTATCAACAGTAATTCCTGACAACCTCAGCTCTTCCTCGACCCGTCCATCACCACCACGACATTCAAGCCAAAGCACAACGCCCCACTAATCAAATCCGTTTCATTCAAATCTGATTCCCAGAGCAATCCACGCCAAGATGCGAAAACAGCGACAGAAGGGCAGGCGCGAAGCTTCAGTACGACAACGCCATATCTCTGCGTCACTAATCAAATCCGTTTCATTCAAATCTGATTCCCAGAGCAATCCACGCCAAGATGCGAAAACAGCGACAGAAGGGCAGGCGCGAAGCTTCAGTACGACAACGCCATATCTCTGCGTCTGTCTGATTAAAGTAGGACCACCTTTCGAAACATAACACCCAGGTTCTTTCAGTAGCTCGATGAAAACCAAGGAAGATGTTGCTTTATGACTCCATATGCGGGAGCGCACGAGAGAACTCCTGGTAACTATTGAAAGATCGCTAGCCGGAATAGTCCTCTAAATCTTGACTCTTGAATTTCCTATTGTGTTCTGCAACAATGTCGGCGATGGTCTTTAAGGACATAGGCCTGACTTTGCTTCTTCTCATCCTTTACCGCATTGTTATGCATCTTCATTATTCATCTGTCTCTTCTCCCGTATTGTTTCATATTCCGCCATCTTCTTCTCCCACCCTACCACGGCACTAACTTCAGCCTTCTTAAGCCGTGGTCCTCTTCTCTCCCCCTCAACCAACCACAGCACCAACTCACTTCTTCAGCAACTCCTCTCTCATCAAATCTTCTCAGCAACATCACCAAAACCAACCACCCTATCCAATTCACGTCATACTCTTCAAAAAGTTCCCCTCCTTAATATCCCTCCTCCTCTTGACCCTCATGGCCCTCGTCAACTCCACCCTCCCCCCTTGCGCCTCCTCCACACTCCCCGTCGGCAGATCAATAGTCTGTTCGTAAATAGGAAGTGGTCGTTCTGCAGGGGTGGGGTTGCGTTTTGCTTGTTCACGGAGGAGTTTGTTTGCTTTTTGGCGGGCGCGTGCGGATTTTGCTGGTAGTCACATCATGAACGTTAGCATGAGTTATGATATTGTAGTGTGGTGTGAGTGGTGAAAGGAAGGGGAGAACAAACAAAACAATCTCGGATCAACCTCGACCTTCTGCCCTTCACTCGCACTCTTGACCTTCGCATCCAACACACTCCACAACCAAGCTGGATACTCATGATCTTCCATAGCAACTGGATCTGTTTTGTTCTTGTAGTAATTTAGACCTTTTAGTATTGTGCCTGCGGGGACAGAGGAGCGTGGTGGTGTTGGTGTTGTTGCTGGTGTGGGTTTTGGTGGTGGGTTGAGTACTGTGGAGGTGGAGTGGGTGGGGGAGGTGATCGAGGGTGCTTCAACTGAGTGCGAGGGGGTGGTTGTGAGTGTGCGGAGGGTGCTGATGGGGTTAAGAGGTTTGAGCGAGGATGTGGGGCGGAGGAGGTGGCGTATGTACATCTTGGGCGGTGGGCGAGGTGGTTTGTAGGAGACTGGGAGGACTGATTGCTTCGATTGCTGAGAGAGGTGAGAATAAAGGTTGTGATGGTCTGTATGCCTGCTGGAGGTCTATAGAAATCTCTAGTGGAGATGTCACGTGATTTGTAAGGGCTAGCTGAGCTCACTACAAAGACGCAGTTATTATTTTCGTGAATGCAATATCATGTCTCTATTCTGACATCGCTATGCTACCAAAACCAAACATCTCCCAATGCTGTCATGCCTCATTAAACTTTCACCACATCAAACGTGAGTTTTGCCCAATGCATCAGCCAGCTCGTCCACATCAGCATCCTTCTTCTGCGAGACATTTTCGTTCTCAGCTTGATCAGCCATTTTCAACTCCTTCTCCGCCTTATCTTGAACATCATCATCTTCGTCGTCCTCCGCCTCTGCTTCGTCCTCATCTTCGTCCTCTTCAGCCTCGTCTTCATCAAGCTCATCCAGCTCATCCAATCCCCAACTCTCATCACTAGCATCACCGCCAGCTTCTTCTCGTCGATCGCTCAAGATTTCGGCCAATGCTTCGATAGATGGATCTTGCTCTGAGAAGTAGTTGCCATTCAGCTCAACGCTCTTCAGCTTCGGCAAACTCGTTTTTGCAGCTTGTAATATCGCGGCAAGACCCTTTGCCGTAATCTCGTTGTACTGCAATCTCAACGTTTCCAGATTTTGGTTCTTGCCCTTCGCCAATGCTTCACCAAGCAAGATACCTCCTCTTGCTTTGAGTAGTGTGTCTGCAATACTCAATTCTTTCAATTGTGCCCATCCACCAATCACTTCCACCAGAGCCAACGACCCTGGCACTGTAAGCAAGTTGTCCTGCAGATCAAAGACCTCCAGCTTTTCCGCGCCCTTCAATCCATTCTTCAATATCGCCGTCATACCCTCAACACGAATACCATTCTGCGTCATCCTGAGTTCGCGCAAACTGCCTGAATGCGCCGCCAATGCTTTTGCCCATGCTGCTGATGATCCACTTTCTAACCTGTTGCGTCCACATACTATTGTTTCAAGATAGGCAGCGCTGTCTCCATGTTCTGATTTCTTGGCTTCAGCAAGACGAGTAAGTGCGTTTGCGACCAATGTACCTGCTTCGGGGCCAAGACCGTTGTTGTTGAGGATGAGATGACGGAGTGGTGTGTGCTTCTCGAGGAACTTGACTAGTGGTGCTTGTGTGTTGAGACCGAATGCATTGTCGCTGAGATTGATGGTGTGTAGATTCTTCAGCGGGAGGAGAGCTTCTAATAGTGCGTCTAGTGCTGGTGGGATCTCGGAAAGCAATCGCGAAGTGAAGATGTCGGCGAGATTGGCGGATTCGAGGGAGCTCAATGTGGAGAGGTGTGGTGCGAGTGCTTTAGCGGCTTCGACACCAATGGTGTTGCCGGAGAAGTTGATTGAGGTTATTGATGTTGCGGAGGAAGTTAGCTGGGAGATGTGTGATTCGATGTCTGCCGCTGTGTCTAATTTGAGGCCACGGCCTTCAAGGGAGAATGTGGTCGACGACATGGCGGGAGAAATATGATGGAGGGGTAATAGCAAGATCCTAGAGCTCAGTCAAGAAGCACGCGAGCAATTGTTGTGTGTATAGAAGAAGGGACGAAGTCAACAAACAACAATGCAATAATTCGATTACCCCTGATCACATGCAATGGATGGTAATGATCCCGACGTGGTTCGTCATTTGCGGCGAAAAGTCCAATACTGAAGCTTAGCAAGCATACACTACACTCCTCAAACATTATACGAAGTACTACCCACGCTATTACACCCAAGTACTCAGGAACATAGACGACGACCTACCTATACTACAGCCTCTGCTATATCTGCCAACATGCTCTCCTCATTCACCCAGCGCACATCACCAACAGGTCCGTCCCTATGCCCTCCCCAAGACGATTCCACGATCCCTATCACCCACTTCCATAGCACTCTCCTACCATCCATATCACCACCGCTGACAAAAAGTCCAGAACAACCAATGACAACAAACAACCTCGCCTCCGATCTCAAGCCCTCCGGCAGCGACGCCACCACAAAAGTAAAACCATGCTGTGTTTGCAAAGACGAGAAGGCGGCACGAGACGAGTGTATGCTGTTTAGTCAGAGTGACGATCCGGCGAAGGAATGTCAGACGCTTGTTGGGCAGTATCGGAGTTGTATGGCTGGATTTGGCTTTAATCTGTAAGAAAGCTAGAGATGGAGAGCTGTGAGAGGAGGAAAGTGTGGTATTGGAATGGGAGCGGAGAAGAGATTAGGGATGCGGTGAAGGAGGCGAGACGCAACCTCAATGCTAGCTCAATTTCAAGGCAGAGGACGCGACACGGCAGTGGACGCAACACGGCAGTGGACGAGTATGGTGAATTGCATTTGCATGGGTGGCGTTTATTGGAAGTATCAGACGAGATATCGACATTGTACTTGGTTGTACATATACATGAGCCCTCTTAGGGTCCTCTCTTCTCTGGGCTGAAAATTCATCGTTATAGACCAGCTCGTCTTCTGCTCGGCCTTTGACTATGACAAAAGGCTCTCCTCTTTCAGCGTTGATAGCTTGCTTCCGTTCTTACTCGATTTTCTACTTTCTTTTCACCTTTCCATCTTGCATCAATCCTCCACTACTCACCCCCTTCTTGCTCGAAGACAAACCAATCCACAGCCTCCACAGACACCACAAATAGCAAATAGCAAAGCCAGCCGCTCCCACAAGGACATTCACCACAATCCACAAATCCGGTTTGCCCTTTGGCGGTTCTAGTGTCGCCTCAACCACATGCCAGAAAATCATAAAAGCGTAAAAGCACAAATGCAAGAACCTTGTCAATCTTTCACTCAACGGCTCTGCTCTTCCATATGCGGGAAAGAGTGTCATTGATGGGACACCCATCAGCCATGCCCAGAGAAGTGTCAAGACGAAGTAAGGTATTCTGCAGCCGTCGCGCTTGAGGAGAGGATAGATTGTCCAGGAACCGAGGATGTTCGCCCAAGTGATCCAGGATCTAGTTTGTGGTTGAAGTCCTCCACTTAATAAGAGTGTCATTGGCATTAGTGGAACGAGGACGCTCTTCTCGTGAACTTGGAAGGAGAAGAGGAAGAAACCCCAAGCGCAGGTAGCTAAAGCTAAAGGCGCAAGTGTCCTGTTCGGGTAAAGAAAGGCAGTGATTGTGGGAGGCAAGATTGAGAGTCCGGTAAGACCAAGCGAAGCTCGTTGCAGCAGCTCGCGAGGGTAGTTGTGGAGTTTGTGAAACGTATGGAGAGCGCACCAGAAATTTGCGACTTTGTCTTCGAACAGACCACGATGGAAAGGAAAGACGCGGTGAACGACTTGTGTGAGTTGTAGAAGAATTGGGTAGTAAAAGGCGGTTTCGTCGACTTTGAGCGACTGCAGAAGTGGAGATGCCACGAGGTCTGCAAGGAAAGTTTTGTTGTGTTGCGCCTCCAGCAAAGGTGCTACTATTAGCGGTAGAAAAAGAACAGCAAAGGAGATTGCAGTGGTTGCGGCAATGACGAGAAATCGCACAGGCTGTATCCGCGGGAATACACAGCTACCTAGAAGATAAGCGAAGACAGCTGGAGCGTAGTAGAGCGCCATTTGCTTAAAGCCAAGTGCCGCGACGAAGAAGACACAGCTCAATCCGAATGCTCGATTTGTGATACAAGTTAGAAAGGCGACCACGAAACCAAGCATGACGGTGTTGTACTGAAAATGACCATGGTCAACAAGAATAGTAGCTGGTTGCATCAAGATCGCAGCAAGTGCTATCGTACTCTCCCAAATTGTGACGTGCTGTAGTCGAGCATACTGTAGAGAGAAGAATATGACAGCAGGGACGTAGATGACATATTCTGATACAAGGACTGAAGCGCGCATGAACACTTTGAGTACGGGATCGTCTAGTTTGCGGGAGCTATACAAAGCGAACCATGATGGGTTGATGATGGAGCCTCTGGGATGGAGAGTCAGTTGACCAAGGACTCATCTGAATAACAGAATCAACACTTACATCCGCCCTACTAGCCAAGAATGATATGCTGTCAAAGGAGGATAGTCAAGACCCCACCACTGAAGGTCGTGAAAATACCATTGTGTTATTGGTAACTGTGTTGTGACTTCCATCCAGTGTCTCTGAGCTTCAAAGTCACCATGCATAGGCGGTGTCTGATATCCAGAGTATCCCCAAAAGCCAGTCGTCCATCTGAATAGACCTACTATCATCAGGAGGATTGGAATAATGACCCATTGTGAAACATTTCCCCTTGCTGGCCAGAAAAAGGAGATGAGTGGAAATGCTGGTTTTGCTGCTCGAGCTATTGGGTCTGCTTTTTGAACCGGAGCCGCGAGCGTGCCTCTTTCTGGAGAGTCTGTTCCATCTCTTCGTCTTCTACGTGGCTTGTGTGATGAAGAGGCCATTATAGCACGCGTTTGCCGGTCATAGGAGATGACGCGAAGACTCCATGCAGCAGAAAGTAAGCAGTAAAGAACAGCCAACACCGTCTACAGGATAAAAAGCACGATTATATCTGTACGAGAATCTCCATTGCGACAATATACCACTGGAACAGAACGAATGCCTTTGCTTCGAGAGAGGTGGTCAGGTGGTCATTTCGAGTAAGGGCAGCTTCACCTATGGACCCTGGATACGCTTTGCGCTAAAGAAAATGGCTCCGCTAAAAAGTTGGACCTCGCAAAAAAGATCTTGGTCACACAAAGTAATCCTATTCCCTCCTCGACTTCCTTCTTTCACCATCATCTTTTCACTACCTCTTCTATCGCACTTCATTTCATTCTCGAGTGAGTGCTAAATATCACAACACCACATACACACTAGGTTTGTTCCTCCTTCCAGCACACATGTCTCCAGTTCATCCTCCTACTTGAGCACGCGATCGCGACGAGTACATAGCTAACACCTTTTCTTCTACTCTAGTCCCTGTAACAAGATGGCGAAATCAAAGACCCAAGTTGCTGCCCCTGCTTCCTCCGACAAGGTCAAGACTGGCCGCGTCAGTAAGTCTGCCGATTCCACCGGCAAGGCCAAGGCCACAAAGGCTAAGGTTATTCAAGCTGTCACCGACAAGGTCGACAAGAAGTCTGGCAAGAAAGACAAGAAGTCCAAGAAGGCCCCTACGCCCCCTCCTGTTGAAAGTTCCAGCGAGAGTGATTCTGAGGATGACGACGACACCTCCGACAGTGAAGCCGAGGCAAAGCCTGTGGTCGCAAAGGCCAATGGTACAAAGGCTGCCGCTAAGAAGGTCGAGGTTGACTCTGACTCCTCTGACTCCGATTCTTCGGACTCTGATGATGACGCTGCCCCTGCTGTTGCTGCTGCCCCTGCGAAGAAGGCCCCTGCTGCTGTAGAGTCTGACGACTCTGATGACTCTGATGATAGCGATGATTCTGATGTCCCTGCTACTGCTGCCAAGGTCGATAAGGAGGTCAGCGATGACGACTCCTCCGACTCCGACGATTCATCTGACGACGATGATGAGAAGCCTGCTGCTAACGAGAGCAAGAAGCGCAAGGCTGACACTGAGGATGTGGAGAACCTCAAGAATGCCGCACCTGTGAAGAAGTCCAAGACCAATGTACCTGAGGGCGCCTCTGCCACTCTCTTCGTCGGTAACTTGTCCTGGAACATTGATGAGGAATGGCTCAAGAGTGAGTTCGAGTCATTCGGTGAGATCGCTGGTGTCCGTATCGCTCTCGACCGTAACAACAACAACCGCTCCAAGGGTTTCGGCTACGTCGAGTTCACCAATGTCGACGATGCCGTCAAGGCTCTCGAGGCTAAGAAGGGCCAAGACCTCGACAACCGTCCCATGAACGTCGACTTCTCTACCCCTCGCAACGACGCACCCCGCGGTGACCGTGTCAACGACCGTGCCGGCAAGTTCGGCGACTCTCAAAGCCCTCCCAGCGATACTCTTTTCGTCGGCAACATTTCATTCGAGGCTTCTGCCGATATGGTGCAAGAGATGTTCTCCGAATACGGTACTGTTACTGGCGTAAGGTTGCCCACTGACCCCGAATCTGGTGCCCTCAAGGGCTTCGGATATGTCAACTTCGGAAGCATTGATGAGGCCAAGGCTGCTATGGAGGCTCTTAACGGTGCAGATCTCGCTGGCCGCAACATCAGACTTGATTTCTCCGGTCCCAAGCCCGACAGAGGTGACGGCGGTCGTGGAGGACGTGGAGGCGGACGTGGATTTGACCGTGGTGGTCGCGGTGGTGGTCGTGGCCGTGGAGGTTTTGGTGACCGTGGCGGCCGTGGTGGTGGTCGCGGAGGTGGTCGTGGTGGCTTCGACCGTGGAGGACGTGGAGGTGGCCGTGGTGGCTCATTCAACCGCGGTGGTGTCGGTGACTTTTCTGGAAAGAAGATCTCATTCTAAGCTTGAGTATTACGTGTGAGACCTGGCAAGGTGTTCTTCCAATCTTGAGGAGCTCGAGAGCTTGGATATGACGGTGGCAGGTTTTGATGATACCCCTTCTTACGACATTTGTACTACTCGGGATAAATGGTAATATTGACTCGGATTTAAAAATGGGAATGGAGTATCGGAAAGTCTGTATTATGCTTGTTCTTTGTAGTTATATATTGAACGAGGGCAATGTTGAAACTTTGACGTCTGTTTCAGATTATTGTTTTGTCTGATACCTCTGCTAATAGTCTACTGTCTTGGGCGTGCTAGCGTTCCTGCTTCTTAACCGATCCTCTTGACGCCCTCGACTCACTTGGCTGACCCTTTCATCTCTTGGCTCCGTCTTCCTTTGTCAGTTGACCCGTCTACCATGTGTCCGTGCAGGCGTAGGTGTCCATTGTAGACGCGTGTGTTTCAAGTGTGTTTCAAGAAGACAATATCAGCCGGACGAGGTATCCATCAGGGTATAGTCCTGTTGTTGCTCGTACTATGTATAACGCGCTTACATGTGTATCAACATCCGATGCCCCACCCTCGTTGTCTTATAGGCGTGGGCGTAAAATGTAGATATGTACAGTTCAGTCGGCAAATGAGTGTGAGGAACGAATGAAAGGTAAGAAATGAGAACGCCAGTACGGTACAGATACTGAGTCTTCAGAGAGCGGAAAACACAATTAGCGAGTGAATTGTAACATTTCATCTATTAATTTGTGCTTCATTTTACTTCTCTCAAACCCACTTCAATTCTCTTCCATCATTCCCTTGCCATTCGCATATACTGTAAGCCCAAGATCATAACCAAAAGTATCTATCGTTATCATCAAAGTCATCCAGCATCACAACCTCACACAAACATACTCCTACTCCCCTATAACCCTACGACCCTACGACCCAGGCGCAGCACCACTCGGCAACGTCACCCTAAAAGCCAACACCTAGTCAAAGCCACTCGGATCACTATAACCGAACCTTCCACCCTGCAAATGGCCATCCTGCGTAATGAAATCATTATCGCTCATGCTAAGCATGAAATATTGGCCGTCGGCGCCGTTGTTGGAAGGTGTCACGGGCACGAGAGCAAGGGACTCCCATTTCTCGTTGAGCAGGGACGTGTCTTGGGCGCCGCCGTTGTGGAGGGAGAAGCGGGAGAGTTGGGCGGGGTTGTTGAAGTCTGTATGGGAGGGTGAGGGGAGGGTTAGATATGTTGATGTGATGGTGGGTTTGGGAAGTGTGGATGGTCATCTCCTGGAGAGGATGATACAAAAGGACCAGGGGAGAAAGGAGAACATACCATACCAAGCCACGAACAATAAGTCGCCGGCACAATACCAGCGCTCAACTTCCCACCAGGAGCAATAGTGCCATTTACTCCATCGCACATGCCGGTAAGATTCGTCGCACCAGGATATCAAAAACATCAGCATGTCTATACAAACTCGTCGAGCTGGCCGCACCATGACCTGCATTGCTATCTCTCGCGAGCACAATAAATTGCTTTCCATCGACATACTTGACCTCGCTCTGTGCAGCTACACGGGTCTTTCCATTGCTGTAGGTGTAGATAGGCATGGGAACGACATACTCGGCGACAACCGCGGGAGGAGGTTGGAGAGTGTCGTATTGGATAAGACGGGTGTAGCGGCGGTTGGCTTTGGATGTGCCGTCGTCTTGCACTGTGGCACCTTGGAGCAGAGCGTAGAGGTAGCGACCGTCGGTGGACATGGTGAGTCCTTCGAAACCGGCGTTGTTGTCGCGACTGGTGGTTGGGTCTTCGGGGTTAACGTCGTCTTCTAGACCACTGGAGGTGTGAGTATATAGGAACGGACTGATGATGGAAGAAAAGGAGACTAACGAGTAGTAGGGCGGGCTGTTGGCGGAGAAGCTGATGCTACCGTTGCGCATGGGGATATATGCAGGAGGTGGCATGACTGCTTGTTGCATTTTTCCGCCTCCTGCAAGGTTGGCGGTTAGTCATGTGTATCGTGCTGTCTTTGGTAGGACTCGAGACAAACTCACGTCCATATTGGTAGATATAAGGGCCGTACTCGTCAGAGATCCAGAATGTGCCATCAGAGGCAACAACGAGTCCTTCATTGTCCCCTACAACACGTGTACCGCCATTACCTGGACCACCGAAGCCGTCACCTGTAAAATTGGTGCTTGGCAAGACTGGGAACTTTTTATATTGGACATAAGGACCAGTGGGGGCAGCGTCAAGTCCGGAGATAGGGTTACCCTTGGTATCAGTCAAAAGAATGGTGTCCTGATACCTGAGCTCGATGTTGTTCGTAACAGGAGTGGCGTTGTTATTGTTGTATACTGGGGTGAAGTTGATTTTGAATCTGCCGGCTTTGATCAGCACTCACATCCCGTCTCTGATCCTGATTTGAGAACCTACTTGTGAATACGTCCTTGGTAGTCCAAAGTACCTTGCGTATTCCATCCACGATCAGGAATGGCAAACATGGTTCCTGAATAAACACCCTTCTTATTCAACTTCCACGAATCGCGCGGAATAGCAATACCAGATCCAATGCCGCCGATAGTGTTGCCGAACTTGTCATAAGCGTCGCCGGGCATGAAGCCATAGCCTGCGAGTTGGTTGTAGACATATGTACGGCCATTGCACGTTGTCGAGCTAACGACACTGGTGGTGTCGGTGTTGTTGGCTTGACGAGGAAGCAGCGCAGCAGAAGAGAGAGTGCTCGAAAGCAAAAGAAAGGCCGATGTTGTCTTCATTGTGTAACTGATGTATAGCTAAGCACAAACGTGGTAGATAGATAAAGCCCTATACCAGGAAGGACCAGGCACATATTTAGTACACAGCACCTAACTCATCCACAACACACGCAATGGCGTGGTACACGGCATCGCTATACATCTATGCAATGAAGTCACGCTTGGAGATCTCTTGTCAGGCTTGGAGATGTTTTGCGGAGGATTGGCGAGGGTGAAGATGCGATGAGGCATTTACCACTGAAGGAGTGCACGTGGCGTCCCAAGTCCACCGTTAATCGACAGGGCTAGAGATATAAGCGTACTTGCCAATGTGTACAAGGTAACCCTGTTGGAACTAGACTCTCACATAAGATTCCTCGCGAGTGCTAGATCGAGCACGCTTTTCGTGTCAGAGCCCCGAAGCGCTGAAAGTCTCCTAGGTCGACCTGGGCAAGAGCGACTTGGTCTCATTTTTGGATGACTGTAGACGTGATGACGATGAACAGGCGCGAAGCCAAGTAGCTAGACCCGATTGATACATCATGATCGGCGAGACACCTCCACTGGGTGAAGATGCTGAGAAATTCAGGACGACCTACCAGAGCGACCTGACGCTGGACGTCAAGCACGACTTCATCCCCGAGCTATATTACAAGGTTAGAGAGCAACCAAGGCGACAGCTACAGCACCTAGGGTGTCCGCTCCATGATGGGAACATCCTCGACAGCCATTCATCCGCGCTCATGGAGCTACTAAGCCTCTCCTGGCACGAAGCACGACGTGCAATTTCTTGTGTTGACTGGGCAAGCCTTGCTCGATCTTGCAGACCTGGCATCGAAACATGGACAGGAAAAGGAGACTTCACGGCGTGATCAAAGTGAATGAGGCAATAATTCCTATAGGAACGTAGAGTTTTTCTTTCGCCAAGGCGAACCTGCGTTATAGTAGCGCAGTGCACTGCCTCCCACAGTAGCCTGGAATCCATGAATTTTTTCTTGCCTCGGTGCTCTTCTGTCATGATCTACTGGCTGATTTCCACGAAAGATGTTTGCTTCGGGGCAAAGCTCTCCATCTTGTCGGGAGGAAGACTCAGTAGTGCCATCGCATAGCCGCTGGATTGATGCAAGATAGGTATACCAAGCCCGGCTGCAGCCGGGGGCGTATCAACGAAATGAGTAGTGGCATGGCCGAGGCTGTCGAAGATGTCGCTGCTGAAGACAGCACGACCTTGAGCAATCGTCACGTGACCCACGTGTCGCATTTCGCAGCGTTGACTGGTTGCTTACTCATCTTGGCCCAACTTGGCACCTACGCCGACCTTCTTCTTCTCCGAAACGGCTGCCTACATCTTCACACATCTAAAGGTCGAGTACGAGCCGGCCAAGTCGCTGCCAATGTGTTAATGTTGCCAATTGTCTTGTTTTTGTTGATAAGCCAGCCTACTAGAGCTGTGTAGTCCTTGAGCGATGTCGTGGCTGCGAATCAAGCAAGAGCGTGGTGCACGTGGGCGTGGCTTCCCTGTCCCATCAGCTCAATGTCGAGAATGTCTGTCGAAGCCACGGGTGTCGATAGATGAACTGTCTTCTCGCCAAGTTGACCTAGGAATAAATATGTGCAGCCATGAGGAAGAGTCTGGCGTCAAGCATATATAATCCTTTGCCATGCTCTTGTACATTCTGCTTTTACGATACTATATCGCTCACCTTATTCCTTGGCAATAACAACAACAGTAGCAGTTGCTAGAGTCTCGGTTCGACCTTAGCCATGCCTGTCCTCACTCACTACACATATGTCTTCGCCATTGGCACGTTCTTTGCGCTGCTCGATGCCGCAAACAATGGTGCCAACGATGTCGCCAACGCTTGGGCTACCAGTGTCTCCTCCAGATCCATCTCATACCGCCAGGCTATGATTTTCGGTACCATCTTCGAGATGCTCGGTGCTATTACTGTCGGTGCCCGTACCGCAGACACCATCAAGAACGGAATCATTCCAACCAACGCTTTCAAGGGCGATGCTGGTGTTCAGATGTTGGCCTTCACCTGTGCATTGGCCGCTGCTTCATCTTGGGTCATGTGGTGCACACGTCATTCTGCTCACGTATCTTCCACCTACTCCCTTATCTCTGCTGTCGCTGGTGTTGGTGTTGCCACTGCTGGTGCCAAGAACGTTCAATGGGGATGGGTAAGCAACAATAATCAGCGTTTTGCTCAGCATGTGCTGACAGACAACATTTAGAACAAGGGTAAAGGACTGGGTGCCATCTTCGCCGGTCTCGCCATGGCTCCTGCTATTGCCGCAGGTTTCGGTGCTACCATTTTCATGCTCATCAAAATCACCGTCCACATGAGGAAGAATCCGACCCCAGTCGCCAGTCAGTACACTCTCACCTTTTTCCAAGACGAATGAAAAGCTAATTATAGTAGTTTATACCTCACCCTTTTTCTTCCTCATCGCTGGTACGATTTGCACACTTTCCATTGTCTACAAAGGTTCTCCAAAGCTCGGCTTGAACAAGAAGCCTGCCTGGTACGTTGCATCCGTGACATTGGGAGTCGGCGTTGGACTTGCCATTCTCGCTGCTATCTTCTTCGTTCCTTTCCTCCACGCCAAGGTTATCAAGAAGGACAACACACTTAAGTGGTACCACATCTTCATGGGTCCTCTACTATGGAGCCGCGTTGCACCTGCCGGTGTCGAGCAGGCCGTTGTTCCTAACTACGCGGTTGTTCAGGAGGACAAGGAGCACGAGTTCCAAGAATACCCATCTCCTTCCGGCTCTTTCAATCCTGAGAACGCATCCGATGGCGACTTCAAGAGCACTCAGGATTTCAAGGAACCCCAGGTCAACGAGACTCCTTACTCCGACGGTATCAACCACCTCAAAAACCCCGAGATTGAGACCAACAAGTACAACTACAAGCAACTCCAACAGATGGCCGAAGACAAGTTCCACGCTAGGCTCCGCACCAAGAAAGGTCCTCTCGGTTGGGCAATGCGTTTCCTCCACAACAATCCCATGGGCGCTGGTCAACTCTACGAATTTCACAACATCAAGCGTGCCCTCGTCCGTCTGCCTGCCCAGGTCACTGTTGGTGCTCTCTATGGTATCAACTACGACATCCACGCCGCTCAGCACGGTGTTGAGGGTACTCCCGATGGTGAGCGTATGAAGAGCGTCTACTCCCATGCTAAGCAATACTCCAACGAGGTTGAGCACACCTACTCTTTCGTCCAGATCATCACCGCCTGTACCGCTTCTTTCGCCCACGGCGCCAACGACGTCGGTAACTCTGTCGGTCCTTGGGCTGTCATCTATGGTGCATGGCACACCGGTTCTGCTGCCGCGAAGACCGCACCTGTTCCTCTCTGGCAACTCGCTGTCCTCTCTCTCACTATCTCCCTCGGATTTTGTCGTAAGTAACCACATGTCCTTCTTTATCACTAGAAGCTAACAACCTCCTCGTTTATGGTTACAATATCATGAAAGTTATGGGCAACAAGATCACCTACCACTCACCTTCTCGTGGTTCGTCCATGGAGATGGGCGCGGCTATCACCGTTCTGCTATTTTCCCAATTTTCTCTCCCAGTTTCTACTTCGATGTGTATTACTGGTGCTACCGTCGGAGTTGGCCTCTGCAACGGTTCCATCAAGGCTGTGAACTGGCAGAGAGTCGGTCTACTCATGTTCTCGTGGATCATGACGATTCCCGTCGCTGGTACGCTTGGTGGTCTCCTCATGGGTATTATCCTCAACGCTCCTCATTTTAGGGTATAGAGGATTGGTCATACCTTTTGGAGCTAGAATTGATGATTAGGAGTCGACATAAAACTTAATGAACTTGTGTACGTTTGGAGTTATGGAGAAATATACATATTGGTGATGGGTTGGTAGATATCCCTCTTCTTGTCCTGGGAAGAAATATGGTACCATACAGTACTTCAAACAAAACATGCTTCATATCTTCAACGTACCTTCCCTCTCCTTGTCTCTCGTCAATAGGATATTGTGCTTATCAGTATACATCCTGGAAGTCGTGGAATAGGCAAGAGCGTCAGGTGGTGACGTCCCAGCTGGGAATTGCAGCTAATTCGAGCGATCTTGTAATGCATCCTTCTTCACACTAATCCTTCTTGTTACCAATTTCAACACCAGCCCCCTTATGTCTGCCGCAAATATCTCTCAACACTGCTACAAGTACACGATGGGATACCTCAGCCTCGAAATCCTCAGGATCCAGTGAGAAAAATGCAGGTACTCCTCACATCCCTATCATAGAGTCTGCTCCTTGAAGCGTCATCAAGATGGTGATGAGCCAGGAATTGAGAAGAGATCAAGGAAGTGTCTGGTGTGAAGTTCAAAACCTGCCAGCACGCTCCTCGCAGATATTTCCTTAACAAGAACACGGATTAAATTGCCCTATGCGCAACATCAACTCCGTACACAGGTATATGTCACATCCTCAATTACACTATCTATCCACTCATGGGCACTCCACACGTCCAATTCCAAGCCAAGAAAACAGCGGATTCGCAAAGCTTCTTTACTCTTGCCGTTGAGATATCGTCTCTCTTCTGCGTCGATCTAGGCGGGGGGACCTGCTAGGCATCCATCACACACGTACCAGACACGAAATGTCTTTGACAACACCCTTCAGCATTGTCACCTCGTGCTTCTACTTTGCTGCACTGTTTACGAGACCACATCCTATCGCCATCGCAATGGTGAACCATGCTACAAGGGTTCCGCAATAGAGATTGGGTGAGTTAGAGGAGAAGGTGGGCAGATTGGAGCAGAAGGTGGCTCCATCGACACTAAGCTGGACAATGTCATCGCTTTGCTACAGCCTAGATCAAGCGTTGCTACAGTAAGTTACTACTAATTTATATGGCGATCTAGCTTCCGCAATGTTAACAGAGATTATTGAGAATGCTGGGGTGCAGGAACGGGGTATGCCAGGAGATTCGAATCGGAGGGAGATATGTTGGTGATGTCCAGGAGAATATGTCGCAAGCATATGGTGCTGCTGCGCGCCGCTGCCAGCCTGAGTGAGTGAAGATCGCGAATCTACGATTTGTTTTTTAGAAGTCAGAGAGTCTGGGGCGATTGAGGAGCCTGCAGGAGATGAGATGGATGTAGACAGTCGCCTAGATGTTGCTGGGTTTCTGTTGTGCGTGTCGAGGACGTCAATTGAGTTAGCACCACTGACATGTCCTGTAATAGTGTTGATAATGCATCGTCAGCTGCCGCAGCTACGAACTTGCTGCAGGAGCGCAGCGTCAACGTCACGGCTCACCAGCAAGAGGTCGAGAACCACGACGAGCTCGCAAGGTTCGAAGAGAACAGAAGTATAGTTAAACCTTGCTTCCATCATTCTTTGAATCATTCTTACAAAAGCAGTCTCATTCGGGGTCCTTGCTGGTGCGATATTTTCCGTATAATGATGACGGGGAGAGTGTACGGGCTGTCATAGCATAGGACGACTCGCTTGACTTGACAAAGGAATGCAGAAGTATAGCGTTGACGACAGCAGATTTCAGTAAGAGGAAACCTCAGTCTTTGTTCTGCTGGTAATCATCAATTGATACAAATTGCGCCTGAGCCTACAGGTACTTAGACATTACATGCAACCCTTCACTAATTCCTCTTAGTCGAAATAAGTGACTAATAAGCGTAAACCACGCTGTTCTCTGGGTTTTCTTCCTTCATCTTCTTGTTCGTCCTCTTCAACCAAAACTTCATGCCGAAGGCGCAGCAAATCGAGACGAACGAGAAGCAAGCATTCGCAGACATTGCCGTAACGTACTTGGGAGCATCTTTTGCATTGTAGAGATAAGGTGTGTAAATGAATGACGCCATCGAGACAAGATTAACAAGGGATAGCGAAGCAGCTTTCTTCTCGGGTGTGCTGCCCAAGGTCGCACTGAGCCAGCCTAGGATGACGGAATTGACGGAGTAGACGCCACTGGCAAACATGAAACAGGCAGTGTATCGAGCGGCCGTGTTGAGTGTCAGACAGGAGATGACGAAACCGATGATGGCGATGCCCATCATAGTAGCAATGTGGTATGTTCTCTCATTGAAGCGGCCGGAACTGAGGCCAACACATACACCAACAATACCAGCTACGAGAGATGGTGGTGCGGTGAGCAAAAGAGTGATAGTCTTGTTGAAACCGAGTGATGAGACGACAGTAGGAAAGAACTGGTTGAAACTTGTAGCGTTGAGATGCATATTCTGAAAGGTTTTGTCAGTGTCCAATCCCTGTTGTATCCGCAAAGCGTAACTAACCTGCATAATCGCAAATAAGTATAGGCGAGGGTCTCGGAGTGCTTGTGAGAGTCCTTTCATAGGTCCTTGGCTTTCGGCGCCTCCAACAGTATCCCTCAAGATACGATCATGTGCCAACTCCCGCTCCTCTTGGCTGAGCCAACGAGTCTAACCCTTGTTAGTGACTATCGTTGTATTGATATACTCTAAGCTTTCCGAGCGGAACACAACATACAGTCAAAGGATAATCGGGAAACATGAAAGCGGCTAGGGTAAAGTCAGAATCTCGTCAAGCATAATGCGGCTCTTAATTCACATACCAATGAAAGCGCATCCAACAGTGAGGGCTCCCTCAATGATGAAGAGATATTGCCATCCATACAATCCGCCCTTGCCTCCTAGCGTTGTGAAAGTGGCTGCGGCAATAAGACCAGCGAACGAGGTTGCAACGATATTTCCGGCATAAAGAATTGAGACACGGGTTGCGATCTCTTTGCGAGTATAGAAAATGGAGAGCATGTAGAGTGCACCTGGGTAGAATGGCTACCTACTGGTTAGTGAAGTTCTCATGGCTGATATGTTCTATGACATATAACTCACAGCTTCAACTACGCCGAGGAAGAATCTAATAAGTAGAAGACCAGTGTAGTTCTTAGCAAGGGCTGTGAGGGCAGCAACAACACCCCTTCGGTATAGTTAGTGACATCATGAGCCATAAGACAATGGAATGCATTGACTTACCAGAGTGCTGCAGCTGATGCCATGTAAAGTGACGGCCGAACTTTCTTACTTGCCAGGAGCATGTTGCTAGGCACTTGCATGAAAAGATATCCGACGTAGAGGATACTGATACAAGTGTTGTATTCAGTTCCCTTCAAGCCAAGATGTTTCTCAAGACTGTCGAGGCGTGCATTCGCAAGAGCATTCTGATCAAGCTTATTTCTATTTTCCATGAGCGTGTGAAGATGATTCGTAGTAGGGACTAGAGAACTGACAAGAAATACAAGACGAATAGCGCCGGCATGATTCTATGCTGTTATCAGTGTATATGTCTTCATGATAAAGTGACATAGGAAGACAAACCTCATATCCAATTTACGTACAAGAGCAATCTCTCTCTCGTCAGTCTTACCCACAGCTCCAGAATAATCACCTCTGTGCTCTTGCTCTAATTTCTCGTCGAAAGCAGATGATGCGTCCTCGACTTGCAACACAGCTGCCTTGTGCATGTCATCGTGTGAATCCCGTCGTTGAGCAGTTGACATCTTGTGCTAAGCAAATATCTCTACACGAACTTGCTTGCGTATAGGGGAAGTGGAATAGTTTATATTCTCAAAGCAAGTGTTCGATGATTAAGACATTGAAAGAGAGGCACAGTACGAGTGATCACAGCTTTATATCCATTCCACAGGACAATTCACCTCCAGACAAACACCGCGCAGGTTCAATTGCAGCAGGTACAATGGCTTGTACACGCTTCTTAGGATCCATGAATCAACGACTCCAGACTTCTCCGCACTCTCGAATGCCTATGTGTGCGGTCAAAGCGAAGGACCCATGGTTGCCTCTCCTGCAATGTTTCGAGGAACTAAGACGAAGGATAAGGTGCGGGGTTTCGGTCCTTTCTAAGTGCGGCTTAGCACCGACTTTGGCCCATTTATTGACAGACATCAAGGACTTGTGTTTCTCCGCTACAGATGGCACCACCAGGATGCAATAGCCATTTCGGCCGCCGATGCTTTCATTGTTGGTGATATATAAGGAGTAAGAGCACGATGATTGAAACACCAGTTCACAACCACATTAATCTTGAAGTAACCTTACCAAGACAACCCTTTACGAATATCCTTACCATCCCTCAAGCAATCACTATCATAAACAACATGGCACCTTCAGCAGTTTCTAGTAATGGCAACTCCAACAATAACGCTACGACTCCTAACAGCTCGATCGACATTGACCTTCGTGGCCTAACACCGGCACCAGTCACGCCCTTCAACGAAGATGGCAGCGTAGACTACGAAGCAATCCAGAGACTAGGCAGCTGGCTTGGTTCCATCGACGGTGTCACAGGCTTGGTCGTTCTTGGTCATGCTGGTGAGGGTACCTTCCTCACCCCAGACGAACAAGCAGATGTGATCCGTGCCTTTGTGAAGTCAGTCGACAACCGCATTCCCATCATTGCCGGTATCACTTGCGAGGGCACCGAAGTCGCTGCTCTGGAGGCCAAGCGCGCCGTTGAAGCTGGTGCCTCTGCTGGCCTTCTCTACCCGTCCCACGGCTGGTTGCGCTTCGGCTACCAGCCAGGAGCGCCCCAGGACCGATATCGCCGTGTTTACGAAGTCTCGAAGCTTCCGCTCATTCTCTTCCAGTACCCGGACAACACCAAGGCAACCTACAGTCTGGAAACTATGCTTGATATCGCCGCACTTCCCGGTGTCTTTGCCATGAAGAACGGTGTCAGAAATATGAAGCGCTGGGATACCGAAATCCCCATCATCCGCCGCGAACGTCCAGAGCTTCAGATACTCACCTGCCACGACGAATACCTACTCCACACCTCCTTCATGGTTGATGGCTTCCTCGTCGGCTACGGCAATATCGCACCTGAGCCTCTCATCGAGCTCATTAATGCCGGTAAGGCCCAGGACTACAAGAAGGCAAAAGAAATTCACGACCGTCTCCTACCTGTGACGAAATCAGTGTATCATCGCGGGTCTCACATGGAGGGTACAGTCGCGCTGAAGCATGCTCTGGTGGCCAGAGGTATCTTGAACCACGCCACAGTAAGGAGTCCATTGATGCCACTGCAAAAAAGCGCAGATATGGAGATCCACGGAGCGATGAAAAGTGCTGGACTCGGAAGAGTTTGACTTGAAAGTAGCAGGCCGAACGGAAGAGTGAAGGAGAGGAACGTCTTCCAGAAGTATTGGGAGTTATATGGAGTATTCTTGAGGAACGACATGGCTTCTCTGATGTAGTTGGTCAGATCTCTTGTTTTAGCTTAGTTTTGGATAGTCTTGATACATGATTATGCAATACCTGCCCTTCCCGATACTACTTGATTAATTGCTTCTGGCGTTCAGCTTCTATTATTTAGGACATTTTTCGATTATCATCTTGAAAACAAGCACTTTCGAAGGACTAAGAGTTGAAATATGACATACTGGCTTTTACGCCACTTTTTTATCGGCACCTGCTCCTAGGGTACTAGGTGGTTCATTCCGCAGTCGATGGGTTCATTGTTATCGCGAAGGGCCAGTCAAGTGATCATATCATGGAGCGTGGATGTTGCGACGATTTACAGATGTGTGACTAGTTTTTATCTAGAGTGCGGAATGGAGTACCATAATTTGCCACCTCCCGATTAGCCCTGCCTTGTTCTTACGTTCTTAACGGTCCTCGAACTCTATACAACCCGCATGTACGGATTTCGTTAATTAGTTGAAGAGCAGCAGTTGTAGCTTGATAATGCAGATGTAACGCCAGTCTAATCGCGTCTGCCGGACTTAGCTATGGTCTCAGTCATGGACACGGCTGCCAGACCTGCACATCCTCCTGCAAAAAGGAGAAAGGTGTTTCTGCAGACAATGGGTGAGCAGCTTCGAGAGCTGAATGTGCAGTCAAATGGAACCCCAGAAAATACATCGAACCACTCGCGTGCTTTGCCGTCTATCGGGGCTCGTCTGGCAGGTGAAGGAGAGGTACGAACTGGTGGTGTTCCGCATATTGCTACGCCTGAAAGTGATGATATCCCTGGTGACACGACTCAACTATCGCCAGACTCAGAGGCGGGCGCATCAAAAGACCTATGGGACTTGGTAGAGACGTCAAGCTATGATGCGGAGTCACTAAATCCACCTTCATTCTCTTTCTCTTTTGACGACTTCTTGTCCTGGTCAAATGGCTACTTCACCTATTGGCATCCCGCTTATCCATTGTTGCATGCCCCTACTGTTCTCGATATGTTTCGTAATCTGGCAAAAAACTCGTTTCAAAGCTGGGACAATCTCCGAGGATACCAGAGAAGCATAATACAGTCGATAATGTCTATATCCCTGGCAGATCGCCGTCAGACTAGACAGAAAATTCCTCCTGTGCCCTCAAGACTTGTATTCGCGTCGTTCAAAGACGCCATTGCAAGTATTCAGCAAGCGCTGATCGACGAATCTTCAATCGAGGCATTGCAGGCTGTCACTGCGGTTCAGCTCTTTCTCCTTTCAATGTTACGCTACAACGCCGCTTCCCGTCTTGCAGGCCTCTCTGCGCGTATAGTCCTCAGGTTGGGCCTCCACAGGTGCCCTAGCCATTACGCGATGTTTTCGACCACCGAGATTGACGTAAGGAAGCGTCTTTTCTTCTCTATTTTTTGCATCGACCGCTTCATCTGTAGCAGACTTGGTCTTCCACCTGCAATCCGTGATGAAGATCTCGATGTCTGCTTACCTGGGACTGAAGAGCATCAAGGTGTAGGTCACGATGTACCAAGTAAGTACTACATTGCATCACGAGAGTGGGTATAGAATTAATGTTCGCAGGTCATGATGGTAGACTTAATTTCACAATCTTGTTATCGAAGCACGCCAAACTCCGAGGTCACATCATTCTCTCTCGTAGTAGATCCACCATTAAGTCAGGTACGACTTCTACTGAGACTAGTAAGCTACATGTTGAGCTTGTGAAGTGGTGGAATGAGGTTGAGGAATGCTTTGATGTAGAGCATGACACACGAGGTTCGGCCATGACTCCCTATCAAAGAACAGTTCTATCTGTACTTCGCTACGAAAGTATCATTGCGCTTAGCCGAGATGTGATCGGTAATTCCCAGATGGATTCTGAGTATAGCGCTGCGTTGCAGAATTGCATTACTGCTGCGCGATCGATCATCAATTCCCTACATACTTTTCTGGTGGAAAACTCTGCGGATAGCGACTCCAGACTGCAATGTCCGCTCTCGTGGCCTTCCTTCACATGGGCAATCTGGATGAGTGCTTTCATCTTGCTACATGCTGCAAGTGAAGATCAGCTTGCTGATGCTGCAGCAAATAGGTATACTACTCAAGACGGGCACAGGCGTGACGCGGCTAAACCGTTCACAGATTACTCGACCGCTGTCTCAAGATCCTCGAGCACTTGAGCTTACGAGGAACGATATGGCCTAATGCATGTTCGAACGCAATCAACAACTTGCGGACTCAATTGACACAAAAGGGGCCACGAGCAAGTCGAAGACCATCACAGACACGATTGCTTCCTCCGTCTCTTTCTCAGGATTACAGCAATACTACACTACCGCGCCAGACGAGTACCCAAGTTCCAGCTCAGTCTGCTCTAGACCGCACCCATACTACAAGCACGTTCGGTACGTCAGCAGGCATTGAAACCACAAGACAGGGCACTGTGAACGACAGCGATTCGCAAAGTGCAAACATGCACGCAACAGCCGATATGCAGAACCAAGCACATACAGGAGGGTTCATGACGAGTAACGTCCTGCCGTTCGACCCTTATGTTGACCCATTTCAAGCTTTTTCCCTGCCAGATACGCCCGATCCTCTGTACTGGGACACTGTAGGTTTAGAGGGCTTGGTAAACATGTTTCAGAGTGGTCAGAGTCAGATGGAGCCATTCTGGCCGCCAGATATGCCGTTTCCTCAACAACACAGATGAAAATTGCACGGCACATGTGGGTGCTACCAGCTGTGCTCACTTGCATAACGAAAAGGAGTTCACCACGGCAGAGTGATCATTCAGACAACTTCGGCGAAACTACTTGAAAATTTCTCAAGATCGCTCAGGAAGCTGTACATTATCTATGTCCTTTCAAGCCGTCGCAGTGCCAACAGGACCCTCCCACCATGATATCTGGTTTACACTTGAGCCTTCACTCGTGTGGGTATCTCTTATGGACCGCTCGCAGACCACGAAGATGCTGACATGCCTCTAGAAGTACTTATCCCATTCCACGGTTGGCACTTCTGTTCTTGATTGACTCCCACTTTGAACTTGCGTCATTGGGACATGATGCGAGAAATTGGTTCTTACTACCCGGTCATTCGGTCTGAAGGTTGTGGCGCCCAAGATGGATTGAGGTACAGAAGACAGTGCAGGCATTGCAACCCATGACGGTTGCATCCCAGTCTGATTATCAGACGTATCTGAAGGCTTGTTTCGTTGGTGAGTTGAAGCAAGTTCAGAGGTGAAGGGTGCTGGAGCATGCTGAGGCGTCCTGTTTATTGCTTCGAGGCGAGCAGGATCACGTATACTGTCATCCTGGTTGTCGATGCCGTCCATTCCACCTGGCCATGATTCTAAGGCAATGTTGGGCATGCCGATCGACTGATCATTAAACCTGAGATAATTATTTTGATCATGATGTAGCAGTTGTGTATCATCAAATGATGCCTCCCTTGTGTCTTCTGCTTGTGTCTGAGGCACAGCTGATCCGATAACTGTAGGCGAGTTGGATCTCTCATGGAGTGGCAGAGCGCCTTGTATTCTCGTGTGCTTGAAATCAGCCCAGTGTCTTCGCTGAACTACCGTCTTCAATGAGAAACTTTTCCATTCGTCCACTCGGGCAGCTTTAGACTGCTCTAGATCGTGCTGCTGAAGTTTTTCATAAGTGGTGTCAAACTCTACGCTGTAATCGATGTGCTCTTCCTTGAGAGCTCGTATTTTGTGCAGTGCTTCGAGTAAAGCCGATTCAGTTTCTACCAGGCGCTGCTCTAGTGCAGCGATATATCCTGTTGGTATGCCTCTGCATGTAACGAATACAATCAGCACCGACTCAGGGTTGATTGCAGCAAAATAGCCATACCTTTTATTACTTGGCAGATAGCGGCAGACGCTCTCAGTCGAGCTGCATTGAGAACAAGAGGGACTTTTGCCAGTTAGCAGATCCAATGGAATTTAAGCATAAGTAATTTGAGCATACAGGACTCGGTTACATTTGGTTTTCTTCCTTTACAGGTCGTAAGTTCAAGATCCTAATACGGAAGCTATATTGGCAACTCACGTACGGCAGCTTTCACAAGCGATAGGATTGAATTGGTGCTGCAGCATGACTAGCGCTCATGATCGGACTAACACAGTATCAGGAAAGAGGTCAGGCGTTAGTTGAAGAATGATTTGTCTTGACCCAAGCCGGACAATGCATCTCCGGCGGTTTCTAACCAGGAGGGGCTAACTTAGTCCGGTGAAACGTCTGTCCGGCTTCGGCTTCAGTGTTCGTGGTTCTAGAGCATCACGCGAACATAAAATATACCGACGAGACTGGGAGGAGGCACAAAACATGCTATCGTAATGTTTAGCGGTCATAGAACCAAGTTCTGTGACCTCGGTTCAATCACAGACTCTACCTCATCACAATGGTCGATCAAAGAATGGAAACCCGTGGTGTTATACGTAAGGAATTAATCTTATATGTGTACGGGCAGATGCTTCTGCATAGTCTTTCTGGGCATGGCCACTTCAGAGCAACTGAAGATCTTTGATGCTATAAGCACCTATCTCGAAGGTCGGAATACGAAATGAGAAGGAGTGCAGTTACGCTAGGCAGTCTCCTCCGGCGTAGCCGTCAGCCAATGTAACACAGCAATACTCGACGTAACATCCAGACTACACATTACGAGACACACCCAAGCAAGCTCTTTGCCATGGAAGACCCAGTATAGACCGACGTTGATCAGAATCGGCAAGAACAGGACGAGTGTCCCGAGGAGATTGCGCTTAATCAGTAATTCCAGTCGCTTTACCATCGGCGAAGGTGCTGTGGCTGTACGCGACATTTCGGAATATACTTTTAGTGGTGGCAGTGGTGGTACGCTTTCATCTGGTAGAGGTCCTTGTTGTACTGGCAATGGTTGATGGTAATTAGTGCCTAGTTGAGGCGAGTCTGATAAGAATTGGTCCAAGTCGAAGGATAGCTTCTCCTCGACTCCTGGCGTTTCCTGCTGGATCAACGACGGTTGCCTGGTCGGATTGCAGCTTTCTGATAGTGCTTCGTAAAGGTCGAGGGACGGTTTCTTGAGTTTGCTGCAATCTTCTTCATTTCCCGTTGCTACAACTTCCTGAGAAGGTCTGGTGAATGCGGTATGATCCACAATGGATTCAAGATCAATAGAGGCCCACGTCAGATTGGTCGCGGGAGTGGGAGCTCCACTCAGCGGTTTGCCGGCCACCATGCGAGCGAACACTGACATTTTTGCGGTATCGTGTAGGCCGCTACGCAATGTTGGCCTGAGTAGCCAGACAAAACATCCGATAAGCCAAAGATTTACTGGTATATCGAAACATAATATTGCAAGTGTCGCTTTATTCGGTATGCCAACGCGGCATACCCCTGATGGTTCCAGTGTAAATCCTGCCAGCCCTAGAGCCAGTCCGATTACAGTGCCCAATCCAACAATTTCGATAACAATCGTGGCGATCCAGACCTTGTCCTGCCATCTCGGAAGCTCGACCGACCGCACTGTGTGTATACGTTCAGCCATGAAGAGGTAAAGAGACACTTTGATCAGGCCGTAGAAAACGAGGCAGGTGTATACCAGACCACTGCACACTGCATGATTGTCCAAGCCGATTCCACTTGAGAAGACGTTGATTATGATCAAGAACGACATGACGAGGACGTATGCACAGCCCGCCAGTATTCGACTAGCATTGAGTATCTGCGCGTTCAGGAACTGTTGAAATCGTAGGACTGACCAAGACTTTTAGCACGTATTTAAAATGTGTGATTGTGAATACTACTACACACCAGTCATTGTCAGGCATGCCATAAGACACACCAGAGATAAAGCATTATATCCAGCTCTCGTGTCGTCAAGCCATCCCAGACTAGAGCTCGAGAGCTCCGTTGCCGAACGTAGCAGGATGGAAGTAGCTGTATTTGGGAGGAGCATTGTCATTGATCTGAAGTCCAGGGTTGTTCAAGCGAGTAGACAACCAGATCTGCAGGAGGAATGGTAGCAGGGCGGGCATCGAAGATAAAAGAGTCATGGGAAGGGGAAGCACGTTCATGAGATACAGCAAGGCACTGATTTGTGGCTTTCACCACTAGAGTGTAATCAACAACATTCTCGCAAATCAACATTTAGCTTTCGTATTTGGCATCTGTCCTAGTTGTTTTCTTCGCACTATATCTTGGCGTCCTCAACACAGGTCCTCTTAAATCAGGATCAAGCTTTGTTTTCGGAGTGCTTGCAAGCTTACAGTAACAGAAATACGAGAGAAAGTGGGTCAAATGCCCAAAGCCGTGCAAGGGCACCCTCAACACACATAGCAGCCTTAGCTGTCATCGTATCCTTCGCTACCCACCAGCGACGAGCAGACTTGTAAGACTTGTGCGACAGTCGCCGAGCGCAGTACGTATGACAAAGGCACATGTATGCTACAAAGATGGCACGAGCATAAAACCAAGCACAAGCTTCAGGCATTACGACATAGAAGTCATGTCACAGGCTATCATCGAGTGGAAGTCACAGGGTAACGCGTATGGAATGCTGCTGGAAAGAAATGGACGGATGGAGATGAGATGGACAAGAAAGAGGAAGGAGGAGGAGAGGTTGTATCGGAGAAGCCTGAAGTGGGGACAACACAGAGCAGGCAAGTGCTAGCGACGACAACATCATCATCATCAACATCGATCACTGGTTCGACATCGTCCCTAAACAAGCCTGTTGTCTCAAGCTCTACCTTTTTCGCCCCTCCTCCCTCCTCCCACCCTTTGATACCTGTCATACAGGAGCCTCCTACCTCTCAGCCCGCTTCTATCCTCACAATTACCTCGTCATACACGCTCAGCGGAGTTTCGATCCGGTCCAGCGCCACTACTTGCCTACATACCTGGGAAAGACGACGGTATAGAAGAGAATGCTTGCAGATCAATTGTGATCTTGCCTCGTCCATATACTCCAATCACGGCCTCCGATCAATCGAGACCTATATAGGCAGCCTCACAATATGCGTCCTCTCCGCCTCATCCTCTTCATCTTCTCCTGCTTCTTCCTTTTCGTCTGCCTTGTCTATGTCAGCTTGTCCATCGAAGTAGATCCAGACGAAGATCCCGGCCGCCCCAGCCAGCATCGAGATTACAGTGGCTCGCCGTTCCTCAGAAATCCTGCTTTCCTTTTCACGCCTTCGGCAACCATCAGCTTGACTGATGACAACTCCACCTTCTTCGCTGCTCGACCAGCTGCGTTTGGCCCACCTCTTCCAGATCATGGATTCAGTGGTCAACTCTGGATTGGTTCAGGATTCAGCGAAACTTTGTCAGGATCAGAAGGATATGCTTGGAATGTAGAGGGCGAATTGGGTTGTGGTGATATACCTGGTTGGGAAGATCGTGATTGGAAGTTGCGAAGTGATCCGTCAAGGACTGAAGGGAAGACACAGCATATACAGCATGCTGAAGACAATACGGATGACCATTTACATCATCCTCTCGAAGGCAGTTTGGCAGGACAAATAAGAGACGTCAATACCTTGGGCCATGGTGATATACAGTCCCTACAAGAAGCAGCCGCTATCTCTGGCAAGATCGCTCTACTCAGTAGAGGTGGATGCGGCTTTGCAGAAAAGGTCTTGTGGGCTCAAAGACGAGGTGCGACAGCCGTGATTGTCGGAGATGACATACGAGGTGGACCTCTTGTCAGAATGTCAGCACATGGGGATGGTTCAAATGTCTCGATCCCTGCGCTATTTACTAGCCATACAACGGCCCATTTGCTATCGTCACTCATGCCAACAGGGTCTCAAGCAGGTTTCCTGTCACACAGGGGCCCAGGTGAGATTCTACCTGTCTCTGGTGGAGGTAGCATTATCCCCTCCAGTGGGGAATATAAGGAGTCTATCGAGGCACTAAACCATCTAGTGTCCACCGAAGTGAAAGAGAACAAACATCGTCAAGGTCTATGGGTGACCTTGAGCCCCACTGATATGACAGCCAGCCCATTTCTCAACACGCTGTTTGTCCTGGTTATCAGTCCACTATTCACGCTTGCTATCGTCTATTCGATGCTTCTGCTACGCTCTCGGATTCGTCGAAGACGATGGAGAGCTCCTAAGTCAGTTGTGGATCGATTGCCAGTCCACATCTACCATCGTGTTTCTCGTTCTAGCTCCTCTAGCTCTACTCGTCATCCGACGCTACCAACTTCGACCACGCCTCTCTTGACCGCATCTCACCCTAAGGACATCCCAAGACTATCGTCAGTCCAGCATGAGGAAGCCATCGTAGGTTCTGCATCTTCTTCGCGATACGGCAGTTTAGAACCGTCGGCAACCACCGCAGAAGAAGAGGAAAAGACGGCGGCACGCATGAAAGAATGGAAGCGCAAGTATCGCGGTAGACAAAATGAATGCGTTGTATGTCTTGAAGATTATGAAGATGGCGTCAGCAAAGTAATGAGTTTGCCATGTGGCCATGAATTCCACGCCGAGTGCATGTAAGTCCTGCTTCTCTATTTACGTTTAAGCATCGCCAGAACTGACATCCGATTAGCACACCGTGGCTCGTTACTCGTCGTCGAACCTGTCCAATCTGTAAGGGTGATGTCGTACGTCAGATTGGGAATGTCGACGCTACGCCAGCACAGGCAAACAACATGACAGAGGAGGAAGTACAGGAGCAAGCAGCACAGACTGTGAATGAGTCTGCCGATGCTGGTACGCCAGTGCCAACAGCTACAACGACTCTACCAGATGTTGACCTGGAACGAGGCGAAGGCCAAACTCAATGAAGCATGAAAGGTCTTGAGTACTTCTCTTGTCTTGGATCTGATCAAAGGCTTGGATATAGGACTTAGCTTCATCATAATGGCGTCTGGAACTGACGAACATGATTGACGAAGATCACGATTACGCGCATACTCAACAGGCTGGTGTTCCCGAAGGAGCACCATCATGGCTTTTATATTATCACAGAGACGTCTGGGCCGTCATATACGCTCCTCTGCATGGCCCGTGGGACTACGCAACTCTTCGTTACCATAATGGTATAAATACAGTGAAATCATGCCACGATATTGGGGTGATCATCATCCTTGGTCCGCAATCCTGAGATGCTCTTCCAGAAAAACATTTATGACGACTCTTCAAGCTTCATCGAGTGTTTCTTATTCAATGTCGCATGTTTTAATCTTGTGTTTATTCAATAGGTATGAGACGTTTAATACGCCTACAACTACCTCACACTTTCGAATGAGACCAACCATGTCTTTGTGCCAAGCCAAAACCTGGAACACGACCGCGACAAGATCTCTTTTCCACCACGTAATACCAAACGCGCTAAGCCACGATATCAATACACCTTGTGATTACCCTATTGTTGGTTTAAATCTCTCAGCAACTACCATGCTATGGTTCTTGTGCTTGTCAGCTATATCTATGCAAATGTCCGCCTACTTTGCCTCTTCCTCTTCCTTCAACTTGTGCGCTCCTTGTTTTCATCCTGACATCTTCACAATTCGTCCTACTACAATCGCATGACCAGTAAGATGGACCACGAACATGCTACCACCACTCACACCTGGTCGCCTACTTCCAATGTGATCATCCTCTCCGAATCCCACCAGGAAGGTCTCGTCGCAGTGGGTTCCATCGCAGCGTTGTCGATTGTCACTACGGGCTTGCTGCTGCTCTTCCTCATTCGTCGTGCAGTTCTTCATGCCCTCGATCGCGCCAAACCAGGCAGGTGTTTCAAGCACGACATCTTGATTATTAACCTGCTTCTCGTTCTTTTGCTTCAATCTCTCGGCTTTGTTATCAGTATTCGCTGGAGCGTCGCAGGCCATATCTCTGCTTCATCCGGCTGGTGCGATGCTCAAGCTGGGTTACTGCAGACGGGTGATGTTGCTTCTGGTGCTTTCGCATTGGCTGTTGCTGTGCAGTGTTTCTGGATGACTGTCAGAGGTCGGAAGATGAGTCAAGCATGCATGATCTTGATTGCTAGCATTATGTGGGTCGTTGCTATCATCTTGACTGCCAGTGGGGGAGCGGAAGGACGTGACTTCTTTGTTCCTGGAGCTGGAGACTGGTGTGAGGTTTCGCAGAAGTATGGAGCTGAGCGCTTGTGGTTACACTGGTTTTAGCTCTTCCTTGACGCGGTATGTTCTGACCTACCGTGATTGTATCGGCGTACTTACTAATGCTTGACAGTTTGGCATAATCACCATTTGCATTGTCTGCATGATCCATCATGTCGCAAATAGCAGGTTGTTCGGGACTCATTCATCTTGTCGCGACGAACTTCACCGCTCTCATCTCGGTGGAAACAATCACACCATGCTCCTCTACCCATACATCTATGTCATGTTGACGCTTCCACTCACAATCGTCCGCCTCATATCAGTCACCAGCACAACACCTTCTACAACAGCCCACCTCGTTGCAGCGGCCCTTTCAGCCTCTACCGGTTGGTCGCTTGTAGTCCTCTACATTCTCACCTGTCACACCTCAACTTCCCCTTCCACCACAGGCATCAGCACCAAGGACATCTCTTACCCCATGCCCTTCTACAACTCAAGCACACCACCACATCTCGGCAACACAACCGTCATTACCGGCAAAGGCGCTCTGGACTTTCGTTCCTCGGTCAACAGTCGCACCTTTGGACCGAACATGTCCGCGAACAGCATGAAAGCTGATGGCTTTGAGGCTGCTTTGAAAGATGGAGTTAGGAAGAAGACGACGGTTAGTGTGTTCACTTCGCCTGCTCCGCCTGTTGATACGCCTTTGGTGGGGTCGGTGTGTGGTGGGAAAGATAGCATGGATGCGTGGCATAACTGGGTGTGATAGATGAAAGAGTTTGGGGATGGTTTAGAAGTGTGAAGCGAGCATGAGACGAGATGCAGGGCACTCTTGAATAGACACCTGGCACAAATTCAGTTACACCTTGATGAACAGAAACCATGAAGACTGAAAGATATACCTTCGCGTGTCCTTTCGATGTCTTGTTACAGTTGCCCCGTCGTCGTCTCCACCAAACCAAGATTCAGCCACTTTTACCCGACCACGCCAAATCAAGATCCAAGACCGAGTCCGACCAACATCATCCACATTTCCCCGCTACATTACTGCTTTGTACACAAGACAACCTCGCGTCGCCTCCTCATCATATTCTTCTTCCAGTCCCCTCGCTCTTTCCATTTCATCACCATTCTTCGCCATTTCCGATCTCGGTCCAACTCAATCTATCTATCGAGATCCAGATCTGAACTTTACACTTTTTAGTCAGATAAAGCGACCTCGCCTCGAATCTGTTCACATCTTCGCGCTGTTCTATCATTGACGTGCGCGTACATGCTCCACGGTCTCAATTGACTTGACGTTGAAATAAGTCTTTGCACCAAAGAAGACTTGAACGAATAGCGCTGGCGCATCACTTCTGTCAGATCTGAAACTTGGTAGGCTTGATCTCTACTTTCTCAAGATCGCATCGCATCGCATCGGGTATAAGACAGACAGTAGCGAGCAGCAGAAGCAAAAGAAGCAACAAAGCAAGCTCCGCCAAAAGCAACACTAGCACATCTCAGCACAACACTATCCAACCAACCACAACCAAATCAACCAACCACGACCAGTTCACCCAACCCAAGCCAACACAACAATGCCCCTCTGCGGCCCCTCCAAAACCCTCCAACGCAAACTCGTCCTCCTCGGCGACGGCGCCTCGGGCAAAACCTCCCTCCTCAACGTCTTCACCCGCGGCTACTTCCCCACCGTCTACGAGCCCACCGTCTTCGAAAACTACGTCCACGACATCTTCATCGACAACACGCACATCGAGCT